>PDWI01002450.1_pt1 | contig 27811 bp, 20 predicted proteins | sample 1430891 | NCBI WGS metagenome assembly PDWI01 (sample SAMN01162508, study PRJNA174530) | Oral metagenome, whole genome shotgun sequencing project. | biome: Marine environment; feature: Marine mammal; material: Swab sample of the gingival sulcus; isolation source: swab sample of gingival sulcus... | reverse complement strand
TATGAAAACAGAGGCTCAAAAAGACAGTGAGGTAATGTGGGTGAAAGTAAAAGCGCCCACATTATCATGATGAAAACTGGATTTTTCAGGGTCGACTAGGTATAAAGCTGTCACGGCAGATTTGAAGCGAATTTATCAGTCTGTTACTGAAGAGTTTGATGATTAGCGAGCCCATGCGTATTCGTACGCAGCCCAGCTTAGCTTGGTCGTATCTTCGATCACGCCATCATTATTCTCATCGAAATCCACAGTTACATAGTAATTGTCAGAAGCACTGGGGCCCGAAGCGCCATCGGATGGCGAGTGTACAGTGACCCGGATAAGCTGACCGGTACCCATACCAAAAATGACCACACCGGATATAGGGACAGATTCATCCAAAACACTGCCATCATTCGTGATGATATCTCTGGTTGTTGACACCCAAGGTTCCAGTGTCCTGGAATGATAACTTTTCGCCATATCAGCGAAATATATATAGTTAGTATCCCATTGCTCAGTCTTAACCGTTTTTTGATTTGACTCGGTTGTAACGAGCTCATACGCAAAAGGTTCGAGTTCAAAATTTGGGGTTGTGTAGTAAGGGGCGTTGCCTTTCGGTAGTGCATCCACTTCTGCATTGATTAGATTGAAAAATCCTCTATCTGTTGAAACAGTTCTGTTACTGTAGAGGCTACCAAGATTTATTCCTATCATTTCATTGTACGTAAAGGCTTCCCGAGCCAGAACTACGCGCATTCGGTATTCATAATCACCATCGAGTTCTGGCGTAGCATTTCCTGTTTGCGTTTCTTGTTTCAAGCGATCAAGGACAACAGAGTAACCATTATAAGAGCCATACTTCCCCTCAACATCGGTTACTGTAGTCGTCATTTTCATACTCCTCTTAAGCTTTGATTTCTCACTACGAATACAATTTATATCTCTTAGCGTTAGCGAGTCGCCCTTGTGAAACTTCGTATCTTCGTGGGGAACCCTTACCAGTGTTGATGTTGAATCGCCCGACCAACAGTTTTTCTTTATAAGGGGCTCTCTGAGTTTTATCATCTCGAAAGCTTCATTTTCAATAATAATCACTTCAATGTCCTGAATTGTCATCAGGTTTCTTAGAAAAAAAGAGGACAGCTTTACGTATGAATCAACATCAACAACGAAGCCGTCATTGGTCGGTTCATCCGAACTATTTGACCCACCATCATTGGTATCCTGGTCTGTTGTATCCGTCACTGTTTCAGGAGGCCCGGAGCCACTGTCACTGGATCCACCATTACATGCGGCCAATGATAATAAAATCAGTCCGAAACAAATTTAGTTTTAATCTGAACTTTTCCATAATTTATCCTTTTTCTCTTATTTGTAGCTTTTATTTGTCGCTTTCCAAACCCAGTTTCCAGGGATGTTCATGCAGCAGGCTGTAACACATCGAATCATGCACAGTCTACCGATTATATTGCTTAATCGATTAGAATTATAGCCAAGAGACACTTTTAGATAGAATGTCCTGGATTATTCTGACACTGAATAGCGTTGGGCATTTTGACGATTAGTATTGCTCACGTTTCGGAGTTCGGAAAAGACACGACAAATTCCTTATGCATTTGAAGTAAAAGAAAAAAATCAGCCTCAATTTGATATAGTTTCATTGCACTTGAAAAAAACACCAAAAAATTGGCATGTTCGCCAAGGATGTCATGCATTGTTTTGGTCAGAAAAATAACGATGTGCTTACGACCAGATGAAACGGGAAGATTTGAATTGGAGAGCATGACACCAGTAGACTGTTAGAGCGGTGAGACAAAAAGAGAAATTGCATCAGTTATCGATTCGAGCTTTCGTGGGGATTGTTTCGCCTATTGATACAGGTGTCATTAAATGAAATAAAAAGTGAACTAGCGTGCGAAGCGGAATCAGTCATGGCTGTGCTGGACGCAAACATAATGCGCTTTTTTACGCAAGCACTACAACTTGATCAGCAGACATTACGGCTAGAATCCTCAGTCAACCCAAGAAAGTGTTTCCGGGTCTACATAGTAGTTTTGAAAGCTCTTTGCCAGTTTGGCAGCTCAATACAAGTCCTGGTGATAACGCCCGCTATTCGTCAAATTGAACAACCACTGTTGAGCATCGTGTTCACCCATTTGACCATGACATTGGGCAATCTCACAGAGCGCTTTATCGATGTTCTTCTGCAAATGGGCTTTACTGCCGCAGACATATATTTCTGCTTTGTTTTCAGCCAACTGCCAGATTTTTTCTCCATGCTCTTGTAACAAGTGCTGGACATATTTTTTCTCAGCCTGATCACGTGAAAAAGTCGTATACAATGCTGTCAAACGCCGGTTTTGTAAGTGTTCTTCCAATTCCTTCTGATAGAGAAAATCATGTGCTCTATACCGATCACCGAAAAACAAGTGTGCTTCACCGAAGCGTGAACACGATAAAAACCCCATATACGGGGCGATGCCAACGCCTGCACCAATGAGAATAATTGGTACTCGATTATCTTCTGGTAGGTGAAAATGTCGATTGGCGCGAACATAGACTGCTACCTGAGTCCCTATTTCGCTATGAGCGAGAAAATGACTCGCCGTACCAAAGTATTGATTGCCATTTTGGTTGTAGGCGACTTCACGAACACATAGCGTCACCGTATCGGGCGAGACACTTCCACAGGATGCAATTGAATATGCACGCGGTAATTGTGGCGACAATGCAGCGAATAAATCTGCTATCGGCAAGGTCTCCGGCGCGAAAAAATCGCATAAAACATCGGCTATATCTCGACCATAACAATAGTCAGCAAGTTGTTTGGAAGCACTCATCTTGGTCAGTGCTTTTAACTCTTCATTATTGGTTAGTTTCACCAATGCACGAAATAACGGTTTGCTCAAATAGCGCAACTCTTTTTTGCCAAGTTTGTCGCGGCTTGCCTCACTCAATTGACCGTAAAAATCGGCAATGCGTTCAAGTGTGTGTTTGTTTACAGGGGGAACAATGTAGAGTAAATCACCGGCCTGGTAGTTGATTCCGCTGTCGGTAATGTCAATTTGAATTTCGTAAACGGGAAATTCGCCCGAGTCAAGACGCCTGACGGATTGAATGCGAGCAGGAAAGCTTTCGTTTTCGCTGTAAACTTTAACTTGTAAATTAAGTTTTTCAAGGATTGAATCGTCACCTTTGAAATAAGCGATAACGGCATCTGTCCAACATTGAAAAAAGTCTTTGAAGCTGGTGTCGGCATCCACGCGCATAGCAATCGAACTGGCGCCTTTATCACGTAGCAACGCATCAACTTCAATCGAAAAACCACAGAATTTGGAATAGGAAATATCGCCTAAACCGAATACGGCGAACTGGCAACTGACTGTTTTCGCAGCGAGCAAATTCTCGTAAAACTTACGGGCGTTACCAGGTGGTTCACCATCCCCAAAACTGCTGGTAATAATCAATAAGGTATCATTATCGGTCAATGCGCTTGGTGAAATATCGTCAAGTTCACCAAACTGCACGAGTACAAAGCCGGCTTCTGCGAGCTGTGTGGCAAGGGTGTTGGCAAGATTTCTAGCATTGCCGGATTGTGAACCGTAGGCGAGATAAATATTGGCCATGATTTTCACCGGGCTTGAAATGTAACAGTCATGACGAAAGCCGATGCCAACTCAATGACAGCTAGCACAGTCTTTCGCCTGTTTCGGTATAGCGATTACTTATCGTAATACTCGTCGAATTGTTCCTTGGCGGACTCTACCGCATCGTAATCCCCCATCAAGTCGTTAATTACGCGACGAACACTAATATACTCTACGATTTCACCAGCATCATTTTTGATGGGTTGCACCGTCGTATCGACCACGTAAAGCACGCCGCCTTTGCCGCGATTGGGGATAATACCTGTCCAAATCTCACCAGCTTGTATGGTATCCCACATATCTTTATAAACCGCTTTAGCCACAGACGGATCTCGGACGATACTATGTGGCTGTCCAATCAATTCTTCGCGCGTGAAACCGGTCAGGGTACAAAATAAGTCATTGACATAGGTGATGTTGCCTTGTAAATCGGTTTTTGATACGACAAACGCAGCTTCGACAGCTTCAAGGACTTGTTTATCAATATTTTCCATTTTTCTACTCCGTAACAACCCAAAGATATATTCAACACCTCTCTTTGACTATACCGGGAAAATCCGGTTTTAAATAGCTATTTATCAACTTGATTCCTTTGTCACACCGGCGCAACCGGGTAGCCCTGTATTCTTGTTCGATAAATGCAACACTCGAATTTCTATTAACCTCATAAAAAACTATCGTTTTCAGTTAAATTCCACCCAAAATCATCATAGTTCCATCACTTCGGCGTCAACCAGTCAAGTCTCGCTTTGGCTGCTTTTGGCCAGTTCCTCGATCAACCTGTCTTCAGCCCAGATATCGATCCCCAGGCTTTCCGCTTTCGTTTGTTTTGAGCCTGCTGCCTCTCCGGCAATTACCAAATCCGTTTTTTTCGATACACTGCCAGTGACCTTGGCTCCGAGGGCAATCAGTTTGTCTTTTGCCTGGTCCCGACTCATTGCAGACAGTGTGCCGGTCAAAACTACCGTCTTGCCCGAAAGTGCAGAGGCGGATTCGCTGAATACGCTATCAGGCAATACAGGTGAAATGATGACAACGCCCAGCTCAAACAACTGCTCGATTACCTCAAGGTTGTGCGGTTGTTGAAAAAAAGTAAAAATATGATTGGCCACAATCGGCCCCACATCCGATACCTGCTCCAGTTCTTCAACACTGGCCTTTTTTATTGCATCAAAATCGCCGAAGTGCAATGCCAGCTCTCTGGCCGTCGCCTCACCCACTTCACGAATGCCCAACGCAAATAAAAACCGATTCAGGTCAACGCGACGGGATAACTCTATTGCGGAGATCAGATTGTCGGAAGACTTTGGCCCCATTCGTTCCATTTTGACCAAATCGGCTACTTCAAGACGATAAATATCTGCGATGGTATTGAGTTTTTTTTGCTCGACCAATGCATTAACCAGCTTTTCACCCAATCCTTCAATATCCATCGCTTTACGGGATGCAAAATGTTTAATCGCTTCTTTTCTCTGGGCCGGGCAAAACAGTCCACCTGGACAACGAGCTACGGCTTCGGATTCAATTTGAACAATTTTGGATTGGCATTCAGGACAATGAACCGGCAATGCTATTACACGTCGTTCGGGCATTGACGCCGAATCAGGGTCGGTTTCCAGCGCCACGCTAACCACTTTTGGTATTACGTCACCGGCCCGGCGAACAATAACCCGATCACCGACCCTGACTCCAAGCCGTTGAATTTCATCCATATTATGCAGCGTGGCATTACTGACTGTCACACCGCCTACAAACACGGGTTCCAGCCGGGCAACCGGTGTCACGGCCCCCGTTCTGCCAACTTGAAATTCGACATCGAGTAACCGGGTGATTTCTTCCTGTGGCGGAAATTTATGAGCAATTGCCCACCTCGGCGCTCTCGCGACATAGCCCAGTAATTCCTGCTGTTGCCGAAGATTTACTTTATAAACAATTCCATCGATATCGTATCCCAGGCCTGCCCTTTTGGCTAACATCGCATGGTAGTAGCGAATACATCCGTCAACGTCATCAACCAGTTGAATTTCTTTGTTGACCTTTAACCCCCACTGTTTGAATTGTTGCAAAATCGCAAAGTGGTTATCTGGAATATCACCTTGCTCGACATAACCCAGACCATAGCAACACATATCGAGATCTCGACTTGCGGTTATTTTCGGATCCAGTTGCCGTAAACTTCCTGCCGCCGCATTCCGCGGGTTGACAAACACTTTGTCACCATTGTTCTCGGCCAGCTGGTTAGTCAATTCAAACGAACTCTGCGGCATAAAGACTTCGCCTCTTACTTCTAGCAGACCGGGAAAACCATCCCCCATCAGTCGAAGCGGTATCGACTTTACCGCTCTGACATTGGCCGTAATATCCTCCCCGGTTCTGCCATCACCTCGTGTCGCCGCTTTTACCAACAATCCCTGATGATAAGTCAAACTTACTGCAATACCATCCAGTTTAGGCTCACAAACAAATTGACAAGACATTCCAGCCGGCAATCTTTCTCTGATTCTTCGATCAAACTGCACGACCTCCTTTTCCGAAAAAGCATTGTCCAGTGACAGCATAGGTAGCCGGTGGTTAACTTCAGGAAAAGCCGAATCCGCCTTTGCCCCGATACGCTGAGTAGGCGAGGCAGGGTCGACAAGCTCTGGCTGCTCGGCTTCTATTTTCCGAAGTTCGTTCATCAAGCGATCATATTCGCTATCAGGCACCGATGGCTCATCCAGTACATAATATCGATAATTGAATCGTTCAATCATCGAGCGCAATTCTGCCGCCCTCTCTGCTGCTTTTTCGGGTACTGTCTCTGGTGCTTTGTAAGGTACTGTCTCTGAAGTTTTGTCAGGAATGCTTTTCACAGCAAATAACTCGTTTAAAATAGCGGAATTGATGGAAAACCATTGGCTGCCCAGGGCCGCCAATTACGATCGAGAAGAGGAATACCAAGCGACCAGAGCACAAGCAGAACCGTTGAATATACGCCTGGTGCATAAGAAAATCGGCCTAGTGGGCAGAAGAAAGCTGCTTGCGTTCGAACTCTCTAACCCGTTGCCGACAATGCTCCAGTGTTTGACTGGTTACCGCACTTCGATTTTCATCCTTTAACTCACCATCGAGATTTCTTGCCAGGCACTGCGCAGTTTCAACCATATAATCGAATGCTGTCATATTGTCGGTCGGCCCCGGAAGATTGAGAAAAAAGCTGACGCCCCTGGTTCTCATGGTAGCCAAAGTGGCGGGATCGAAGTACCCTGGCTCAAAGGAGTTTGCGACACTGAACTGTACCGGGCTGTCTGGTTCAATTTCCTCTCGACGATGATAGATCATCATCTCGCCATGCTCCATGCCGCACGCTTCGAGCAGGATTTGCAGATCTTTCCCGGAAAAACCTTCCGGCTGCCGACTCTCGACATTTATCACGATCAATTCGTTATGATCATTTGGCTTTTCCTGCGAATTCTCGGGTGAAGAATCGGTCCCAGTGGGTTTTATTTTTCGGGTAATCGAATCGAATTTCTTCTTCATCCGGTCACCCAGCGAAAAATGACTGGCTGGCTCGTGACGACCGGAATCGAAATGCGATTCTTGTGCAGCCGGTTCTTCGCGCGAATCGAGCTCAATATCTGCAAAGGTTTCCGAACTGGCCGGTTCGCTTTTTTGCTGTACCGAACATTCAGCCGGTTCAGCAATGTCATCACGGTAATTGCCCCAACTTTCCTGTTGTTCAAACTGCTGATTATCAAAAGCCGGCGTATCGAGCGGCTCACTGACTAAATCAGGCTCACTGGCAACGTCTGCCTCGATGGGAGGTGATTGAATGGTGGCACTATCAATGCCCTCATTGACTGACCCCGAAGCCACCTGGTCAACGCCATTATCGCTATACGTGTCTTCCGCCTGCTCAAGCTCGGAAATGACTCGCTGCTGACTTTGCTGCTTCAAATCCTTCAAAAATGGCGAGATAGGGACCTCTTCGGTTACCAATGCCGGGCGCACTACCCTTGCTCCGCCATTTGGCAGCTCGGAATTGGAATCCAGATCAGCAACCGGATGTGCATAATCACCCCCCATTGCCTTGGACAGTTCCAGAGAGTCTTTTCGATCCCTTCTCATACGCCGATAGGCATCCAGAAGGATCGCAAGTATAAGCAAAGCACCAATAACAAATAACCACTCTCGAAAACTGAGTTCCATATTTTTTTAATCCTTCATACCAAGTTTTCAGCAAAACGAATAACACGGAAATAAAATAACAAACTAACAAAAGGTCACGGAAATAAAAACACTTTTATCAAAAATTGAGCAATTACGGCAAAAACTGGTCAACCCTGCCGCTGACGTAACTAAGCAATAGCCATTGCCGCCGCCGCTTCCACATCCACTGAAACCAAACGCGACACGCCCGGTTCTTGCATAGTGATCCCCATTAGCTGATCGGCCATTTCCATCGATATTTTGTTATGCGTGATGTAGATAAACTGTACTTGTGCTGACATTTCCCGAACCAAATTCGCATAACGTCTCACATTCGCATCATCCAACGGAGCGTCAACCTCATCCAGCATGCAGAACGGCGCCGGATTGAGCTGAAAAATAGAAAATACCAAGGCGATCGCCGTTAACGCTTTTTCGCCACCGGAAAGCAGATGAATGGTGCTGTTTTTCTTACCGGGTGGACGGGCCATAATAGCGACGCCAGTTTCTAACAAATCATCACTTGTCAGCGCCAAATAGGCACTACCGCCTCCGAACACTTTGGGAAACAGGTTTTGCAGCCCGTTATTCACGGTATCATAGGTTTCCTTGAATTTAGCGCGCGTTTCCCGATCGATTTTTCTGATTGCGTTTTCGAGCATTTCAAGTGCTTCCAGCAAATCATTCGCCTGTTCATTCAAATAGGCTTTGCGTTCACTATGAGCCTCGTATTCTTCGATCGCAGCCAGGTTGATCGCACCCAGTCGCTGTATACGGAAGTTCACCTTTTCAATTTCAGCTTCCAACGCGGCTTGCGATATGTCCTCAGGCAGTGTACCAGACAAAAACTCGACCTCGACGCCGCTTTCAGCCAACTCATCACGAAAACCATTTTTACGAATCTCGAATGACTGCATTTCAAGTCGAAGATTCTGTATCACACCTCGAACATCCTGTACTTTTTGTTCAATAGTCAGTCTTTCCTGCTCAGCCTGCCTCAATGCGCTATCCAGCGCTTCTCTGGCTAGTCTCGTCTGGCTGAGAACGCTTTCATCTGACACTTTTTTATCCAGCAGTGCCGCCAAATCCATTCGCATCGTATCAATAGGGGTTGAGCTGTGCTCATCCATCAGCTCCAGCTCTTTGAGTTTTTCGGTCACTTGCGTCAGTTGCGTTTGCAGCCTCTGGCAGTTCGCTTGGGCCGATTCACGCTTTGAGCGTACAGCCTGCACCCGAAGTTGCAGTTGATGTGCGCTGTCTCTTTGATGTCGGGCAAGTTGCCTTAACTCATCAAATCGGCTGCGAATCGCATCCCGTCGACCTAGCAACACGTCCCTTTCATCGGCGTAGTGTGAGGCAGAATCTGTGGCTTCCCGCCATTGTCGACGACATAGTGCGAGTTGTTCCGTCCGCTCCTCATGCATATCGGTGAGTTCTTCGATGTCACGCACCAAGCGGCCAAGTCGCTGTTCTATTTGCTCGTTCCGGGTTCGCACCACATCAGCGTTAGCCAGCAATTGCTGCTTTGTCTGAATCGATTCTGACAACTGTAACGATATCGTTTTGTCTGTTGCATCGAAAAGAGCTAACTCTTTGACCTGTTTTTTTACCTGGTCGTCCTGGGTATCACACTTCTTTTTTTGGCCGGCTATCGCCGATTGCAGCGACTCGATTTCTTTTTGTCGAGCCAAAGCACCGGCATCAGGATGAGTATCATCGAAAAACCGAACCCAATTGGAACCGATCAAAGTACCATTCTTACAGACCAACAGCTCACCGGGCTTTAACAATACAACCAGGTTCGATGCGACCTTGACAGAATCTACCAGATACACCCCTGCTATGATCGCATTAACCGATTCCGGCACAGACAGGATGTCCGTCAGGGGTTTTACGTTCTCAAGGGCCAACAAGTCCTGATTTGGCGGCAGTGTCTGGCCTGTCCAGCCGAGATCGATCAACGAAAGCCGATAGATAGTGCCCTCTTTTTGAGCAGAATTCTCGACCAGATTTGCCATCGAATCGACCAACGCAGACGTCATATATGGTGACAAAACGGCTTCGACGGCAATCTCCCAGCCTTCAGTGACAGACACCTGCCGAGCGAGTAACGCCGAATCATCGAGGCCCAAACGATCCAATTCGCTCCGCATACCATCGTTTTCAAGGCCGAGGGCTGCCTCTTGCAGGGCCTGCAATGACCCCAGCTTGCCCCGCATCAGCTGTAACTGACTTCGATTTTCGTCAAGCGAACGATGCAACCGGGCAATGGTCGCCTGAATGATATTCTTTTTTTCTTCACCCGCCGCCTTCTCCTCTGACAGTGACAAAACCTGCTGATCAATGTGCACCACTTGCTCCGCCAGATGCTCGAGGCTGGTCAAATCGAGCTGTCGTTCGATCGCTTGCCGCTCAGTCTGTAATTTTTGTTTTCGTTTTTCACTATCGAACAACTGGTTTTGCAATTGCTGCATTCGGGATTGCTCTAAATCGGCCTTGTTTTTTGCATCCGAAGCACGCTGATTGAAGTCATCCCAGTTTCGCTGCCATCGGTGCAGAGCGTCCTCCACTTCGACCAACTGGTCGGCGGACTCTTCAGCAGTAAACAGAGCCTCCTCAAAAGCTGGCTCGATCTCCTCCAGTTCTTCGTCAAACATCGACACCTGCTTTTTCCCGGTGTCGAATTCTTTCTTGATTTCGTTGATTAACCTGGCATTTTCTTGCTTGTCTCTCGCGATACTCGCCATTTTTTCTTGTTGATGACGAATAGACTGCTCCAAACGGGAGATCGCCGCACCTGTTTCGTAATAACTCGCCTGGGCCGTTTCATATTCACCGGATCGACCGATGTAATCCAATTTTATCTGATCAATCCTATTTTCATTTTTTATCCGTTCTGAAAGATGCTTTTCCAGTTCAACTTCGGCATCACGCATCTGACTGTTCGATATTTCGAGTTTTTGCACGAGGTTAACCCACTTGAACGCACTCAGCTGGGCTTTTTTTTCTCGCGCTTGTCGTGTTAACGCTTTGTATTTTTCTGCGGTTTTTGCCTGCTTTTGCAAATGTGCCAATTGTCGATCCAACTCCTCGATAATATCGGCCAATCGCGCCAGGTTGTCTTGGGTGCGATGAATTCGACTTTCGGTTTCTTTGCGTCTTTCTCTGTATTTTGAAATTCCCGCCGCTTCTTCAATGTAAATTCGCAACTCTTCCGGCTTCGACTCAATTAGCTGACTAATCATCCCCTGCTCGATGATTGCATAACTTCTTGGCCCCAAGCCGGTGCCAAGGAATATATCAGTGATATCTCGCCGTCGGCATTTGCTGCCATTGAGGTAATAATCAGAGCCACTATCCCGGGTAACACGACGCTTAATCGAAATTTCATTAAACGGCGCGTATTCACCGAGCAATTTGCCCTCTGTATTGTCGAAGATAAGCTCAATAGACGCCTGACCGACCGGCTTGCGCGCTGTCGAGCCATTGAAAATAACGTCCGCCATTGATTCTCCCCGTAAATGCCTGGCCGAGCTTTCTCCCATCACCCAGCGTACCGCGTCGATAATATTGGATTTTCCACAGCCGTTGGGACCGACGATTGCAGACAAATTACTCGGAAATGGAACATGGGTAGGATCGACAAACGACTTGAAGCCAGCCAGTTTGATTGCTTTCAATCTCATTGCGGAAAATCACTCCAAAACTATCCAACCAATGCCGCCACATCCGTCAGCTCTTCAAGTATTGCCAGTACCGATCGCTTTTCGTACCCGCCATAGCTTTTGACAATTCGGGTAGTTTTCACCGTATCCTGCTCTTTTATGCTCATCGACAGGTCGAAGCCATCGTCCATCAGCTGTTCCAGGTTCAGATATTCCTTCTCTTTTCTTACTAGCTGATTGCGCTTTCCAACCTGTTCCACTCATGTCTCAAGCTGCTGCGGAGTCCTTTGCAACGCCGTTTTAACCGTCAGCATGGTGAGCAAATGAATATAAATATCGTACAAAGATACCACCAAACGGGGAGAGAGCGCTTAGACAATCGCTCCTTTTCTGGGAGCAATTTGAATTAGATGACGACGCGCCAGAATCAAAAGTGGTTCTCGAACCGAACCCCGGCTGACACTGAGTTCACCAGCAGTTTTTAACTCCTGAATACGTTCCGTTGGTTGTAGTTGGCCTTGTACTTTTTTTGCCTAAATGCTGGGCAATCTGCTCAGACAAACTTTCTGGCGCTTTGAATTTCAGCGTTTTCTCAATAACCAGGTAATGGCAGACGGCATTCTAGCATAAAGAGAATGAGCGAAGCAGCGCCGGGTTTCCGGTGATTTTTGTCGAAAACAGCGGTTGAACATACGAGTGCCAATACTGCCCCCAGGTCAACCTCGGCTTTCAAAACCTGTCAATTTCCCGGCACACGGCAAAATTTTACCTCTCTCGACAATAATAACCTATTGTTTTTACTTATTATTAAAACTTATGGCAAATAAATCGCTTGATTGACCGCACAAGCGGCAACAAGAAGTGGTTTTATAATGAACAATTTTTTTACCAAAGCTGAAACGATAGATTTTACCAAGGCGCGTTTGGTTTCTACCTGTCGAGATTTAAATAAAAAATTTATCGAACCCCAGGACGTTTACACCCAGCTCACCCGAGCACTTCAAATGACGCTGGATATTAACCAGGTAATACGTGTTTTTATGGAACACCTGGTGAAATACGTGCCTTTTGACCATTTTGAATACTATGCTGAAAGTCAAGGGATTCATCTGGGATCAGCCAAACAAAGTACCCATAGCTGTGACTATCATCTATCCTTGCCACACGAAGACCTGGGTAACCTGAAGCTGACCCGCAACAAAAAGTTTAATGCAGATGAGCTGGCAGCTATCGAAAACCTGCTCACGGCCCTGGTATACCCACTTAGAAATGCCCTGCTCTACAAATTAGCCGTCGATTCGTCACTAACAGACGGATTGACCCAAGTAGCAAACAAGCGTGCTTTTGAATTTCATTTTCTTAGAGAAACCGAAATTGCAAAACGTCATTCTAACCCGCTATCGCTGATAGTGATGGATATTGATAAATTTAAAAACATCAATGACAATTTCGGACACTCTGCCGGCGACCAAGTGTTGCGACAAGTGGTAAAAACCGTTGAGAATATCTGCCGAAAAAGTGATTTGCTTTTCAGGTATGGTGGCGAAGAGTTTGTTGTTATTCTTCGTGAAACCAACCTGGCAGGTGCTTATACCATTGCGGAACGCATTCGTAAGAAAGTGCAAGAAACACGTTGTTTCGTCGGCACCAGGGAAATTCCTGTCACGGTAAGCTTGGGCGTCTCCGCCTTTACGCCCGATGAATCACCAGAGACATTCTTTGACCGCGCAGACGACGCCATGTATCAAGCCAAAAAAAGCGGCAGGAACAGAACTAGAGTCGATACCACGGATACCAGTGAACCCGACGCCATCGACTCAAAAAGCGCTTGAACCCGCGCTTTTCGCAAATAACGACTGTTTTTTATCGCTTGCGTCTTACCGGCTTGTTTCTTCTGCCTGAAAACTTGGCTGGGTACACCGACCTGGCCTTGTTTCGTTTACGATCACGCGCCTCTTTTTCTTTCCTGGTCAAGCTGACTTTGCGGCGCGGTAAACCAATAAGATCGCACAAGTCATTCACTTCTTTTTGGCCCAGTTCCTCCCAGCTCCCTGCCTTTAACCTCGATGGCATAAATATACAACCGTAACGTACCCGCTTGAGCCGACTGACCGTCACGCCCTGAGACGCCCACAAGCGACGAACTTCTCTATTCTTACCCTCCATCAGCACCACATGGTACCAATGATTCGCCCCCTCGCCACCGGCTTCGCTGATATCACTGAATTTGGCCACACCATCTTCGAGATAGACGCCCTCTTTCAGATTTTTTAGTACTTCGTCATCCACCTTGCCCAAAACCCTGACTGCGTATTCCCGGTCTACTCGAGCCGACGGGTGCATCAGCTTATTGGCAAGTTCTCCGTCATTGGTAAACATCAGCAAGCCGGTGGTATTGATATCCAGCCTGCCTATCGCAATCCAGCGACCCTCTTCCAGCGGAGGAAGCTGACTGAACACGGTACGGCGACCTTCCGGATCACTGCGCGTCGTCACCTCACCTTCTGGTTTATTGTAAACGATTACCCGGCAGGCCAGTTCTTCGACAGGTCTGACTTTCACCTTCTTACCATCCACCACAATGGTATCCGTCGCCATCACACGCAACCCCAACGAGGCAAGCTTGCCATTGACAACAATACGACCCGCCGAAATCATTTCCTCTACGCCACGACGTGATCCCACCCCGGCTCGGGCAAGCACTTTTTGCAGTTTTTCTCCGGGTTCTCTTCGATAGTGTTCATCTAAACCTTGGTCAATCATGGTTTTCCTGTAAAACAGTGAATTGGTTGATCGGTACCCCCCAGCTTATCTTCGGATTTGATTTCAGCCTGCTCGACGACTTGGGATTCAATTTCCCGACCAATCTCTTCCAGATCTCGAATTTGAGCGAGCGGGGGCAGTTGATCCAGAGACTGTAAATTAAAATAGTCCAGAAATTGCCGGGTTGTCGCATACATTGCGGGGCGGCCAGGTACATCACGATGTCCAACAACACGAATCCATTCCCGCTCCACCAGTGTTTTTATAATATTTGAACTCACTGCCACACCGCGCACATCTTCGATATCGCCTCGAGTTACGGGTTGGCGATAGGCGATAAGTGCCAAGGTTTCAAGGAGTGCACGCGAGTAGCGGTGGGGTTTTTCTTCGTACAATATAGCCACCCACTCTGCAAATTGCTGCCTGACGCGGAAACGAAAACCAGATGCCAGCTCGACCAGATCCAAACCACGACCCGCATAGTCTGCCTGCAACTGGCAAATCGCCATTTTAATCTGCTCTTTACCTGGTCCCAGCGTCTCTTCCAACATCTCAAACAGCTGATCGACAGTAAGCGGCTGATGATATGAGAACAAAATTGCCTCGATAACGTTTTTTAGATTCTGCATAGGCATGTTCAATGGATACGAGCTTTTATCTGAATCGATCCCAGCGGTTCATTTTGAACCATCTCGATTAACTGTTCCTTCATTAACTCCATAATTGCAAGAAAGGAGACAACAACGCCACTTCGCCCCTCTTCCAAGGTAAAAAAAGCCTCAAACGGCAGATAGTTATCTTTGGACAAACGCTCCAATATATGGCTCATTCGCTCTCTTGTCGAAAGTTTTTCTTTTTCGACACAATGACTTTCAAACATATCGGAACGCCTCAATATCTCACTAAAGGCGATCAAAACTTCTCGCAGAGCAACCTCCGGATGCGGCTTTTTTCGCTCAAGTCTGGGCAACTCGACGTCGGCATCGAAAGTATCCCTGCCTTGCCTGGGTAACGCATCCAAATCCTCAGCAGCCTGCTTGAAACATTCGTATTGCTGCAGCCGTCGAATCAACTGCGCTCGCGGATCCTCCTCGGTATCCTCCTCATTCTGATGACGAGGCAGCAAAATACGGGATTTAATTTCCGCCAGTGTAGCGGCCATAACCAAATATTCCGCAGCAAGCTCAAAGCGCATTGATTTCATCAGCGTAATATACTTCATGTACTGTGCTGTTATCGCACTGACGTCGATGAGCAAAATATCTATATTCTGCCTGCGTATCAAATACAGCAACAAATCCAGCGGGCCTTCAAAAGCTTCCAGTATCACCTGCAGTGCATCTGGCGGAATATAAAGATCCTGTGGCAGACTTGTGAGCGCTTTGCCATCAACAATGGCATAAGGCAATGCCTGCTGAATCGAGTTATCACTCAGCAGATAATCGGGAGAACGCCTACCATCAAGAGACAGCTCGGTATGCTGAAGATTCCTGGTTTCACTATTGATTACCGAGTCAGTCACTTTTTGGCTCACAGTCCCCCCAAAAAAACAGGCTAATTGGTTGTATGCGCATTCTCTTCATAACAGCCAAATTGCGATTACATGCATTCTCAAAAAATCGACAATATACACTTTTTTTAACCCGTTTTTTAACCCACATCACAAAAAAGTCATGGTGAGCGTGACAAAACGTACAAAAGGAGGCACGGGGCCTCCTTTTCATTAGCACTATTCATTACCGTTATTGCTAGTACCAGATAAACTAGTAAAATCGCTACCGCCAATCGCCACTTACCAACCGGTGATTTCCGCCAATGCCTCGCCTATTTGAGCCAGGCTTTTTACCGTTCTCACTCCTGCAGCTTCCAGCGCGGCAAATTTTTCATCTGCGGTACCTTTACCACCAGCGATAATTGCGCCTGCATGTCCCATACGCTTGCCTGCCGGTGCGGTGACACCAGCAATATAGGACACCACGGGTTTGGTCACGTTGTCTTTGATATACTGAGCTGCTTCTTCTTCCGCAGAACCGCCAATTTCGCCAATCATAACGATTGCTTCAGTTGCGGAATCTTGTTCAAAAAGAGTCAACATATCAATAAAGTTAGATCCGGGAATCGGATCACCGCCGATACCGATACAAGTTGATTGACCAAAACCATGATCGGTAGTTTGCTTGACCGCTTCGTACGTCAGAGTACCGGATCGGGAAACAATCCCAACCTTGCCTGGTTTATGAATGTGCCCAGGCATAATGCCAATCTTGCATTCACCCGGCGTAATGACACCAGGACAATTCGGGCCAATCAATCGTACGCCCAATTCATCACACTTCACTTTGGCATCCAGCATATCCAGCGTCGGAATACCTTCAGTGATACACACAATCAGTTTGATGCCATTATGAGCGGCTTCCAGAATTGAGTCTTTACAAAACGGTGCGGGAACGTAGATTACCGATGCCTCGGCCCCGGTTTGCGCTACAGCTTCGCGTACCGTATTGAAAACTGGCAAGTCCAGATGGGTTTGGCCACCTTTACCGGGAGTCACGCCACCCACCATCTCGGTGCCGTATGCAATGGCCTGTTCGGTGTGAAACGTACCTTGCGAGCCAGTAAAACCCTGACAGATGACCTTTGTGTCTTTGTTAATTAATATGCTCATCTTGCCTCCCCCTGAACCGCCTTGACCACTGAATCCGCCGCATCAGTCAGACTGGTTGCCGCAATAATATTGAGGCCGCTGTCAGCCAGTTTTTTCGCGCCAATATCCGCATTGTTTCCTTCGAGTCGAACCACGACAGGGACTTTAACGCCGACCTCTGCCACGGCACCGATAATACCGTCAGCAATCAGGTCACACCGCACGATACCACCAAAAATATTGACCAAAACAGCCTCAACGGCATCGTCAGACAAAATAATTTTGAACGCTTCGGTGACTCGCTCTTTTGTCGCCCCTCCGCCAACATCCAAAAAGTTCGCCGGTGCTCCACCATGTAGCTTGACGATATCCATGGTGCCCATAGCCAAACCAGCACCATTTACCATACAACCAATATTGCCGTCGAGCGCCACATAGTTCAGTTCCCATTCAGCCGCGTGTGCTTCACGTTCATCTTCCTGAGACCGATCCCGCATAGCCTCGAGTTTGGGCTGACGGTAAATAGCGTTACCATCGATATTCACTTTGGCATCGAGACAGTGAAGATTGCCTTCGGTGGTAATCACCAATGGATTGACTTCCAGCAAGGCAAGATCATTCTCGACGAACAGTTTCGACAAACCCAGAAACAACTTTGTAAACTGCTTGATCTGATTGTCTTTCAGACCTAGCTGAAAAGCCAAATCACGGGCCTGATAGGGTTGGGCACCAGTTAGCGGGTCGATGGTTGCCCTGAGAATTTTTTCCGGTGTTTCACGAGCCACGGTTTCGATCTCGACACCACCTTCAGTGGATGCCATAAAAACAACGCGCCCCGTACTACGGTCCACCACTGCCCCCAAATATAACTCTTGATCAATATCGGTGCATGCTTCAACCAGTATCTTACTGACAGGCTGGCCATCTTCATTGGTTTGATAGGTGACAAGATTTTTACCCAACCATTTTTTGGCAAAAGCTTTGACTTCTTCTACCGAATCCGCCAACTTTACACCCCCAGCCTTACCTCGACCGCCTGCGTGTACTTGTGCTTTTACCACCCACTTGTTGCCACCGATTTCCGCTGCCGCAACCGCCGCTTCTTCGGGCGTGTCGCAAGCACATCCTTTGGAAACGGGCAGCCCGTATTCCGCAAAAATCTGTTTTGCCTGATACTCATGTAGATTCATGGAGTTATTCCGTAATAATCTATTTTCAATAATCTGATGACGAACTCAACCCGCAAGGCAATACCTCGCAGGTCAAGCTTATCAACTGCCTGATTTAAGAACTAGTTAAGCGCTGCTCTACTTACTACCTGTTTTTGTTGTTTTCAGTTTTGGCTATTTTCCATTTTGCTTACTTTTTGCTTTTTCGGTTTGCGACATGAATGGCGTGACCGTCTACTGCCAACGCGGCCTCATGAAAGGACTCTGACAATGTCGGATGAGCAAAGACAGTCATCGCCAAATCCTCGGCGCTGGAACCAAATTCCATAGCAATCACCGCCTGCGCGATCATCTCGGAGGCTTGTGGTCCCAAAATATAAACACCCAGAACACGGTCGGTCTTGCTGTCCGCCAATACTTTAACCATGCCAACCGCTGTGTTGGCAGCCATTGCCCGACCACTTGCAGCAAATGGGAATGTACCAGTTTTGAAATCAACTCCGTCTGACTTTAACTGTTCCTCACTCTTACCTACCCAAGCAATTTCAGGGAAGGTATAAATCACGCCTGGAATACACTCGTAGTTCACTGCTGCTTTATGGCCAGCTATTCGCTCCGCAACCATGACACCTTCTTCCGAAGCTTTATGGGCCAGCATTGGTCCACGCACTACATCACCTATAGCATAGACACCGGGGACGTCTGTCTGACAATAATCGTCAACAAAGATAAAGCCGCGCTCATCGAGATTGACCCCACTGTCTTGCGACAGCAAGCCTTCGGTATAAGGCTCACGGCCAACCGCGACAATCAGCTTATCGAACTTCATCTCCTGCTCACCTTTGGCATCCACGAAGGTGGCATTGACCAGACCGCGCTTGATTTGGGTTCCAGTCACACGGGCTTTAAGGCGAATATCGAGCCCTTGCTTTTTGAATTGTTTTAACGACTCTTTCGCTATCTGCTGATCCAACGCCGACAAAAAGGTGTCTTGCGCTTCCAGGACGGTAACCTCGGAACCCAATCTGGCCCATACACTACCCAACTCCAAACCAATCACCCCAGCGCCAATCACACCAAGCCGTTTTGGCACTTCGGTAAAATCGAGTGCGCCGGTACTGTCGACTATGATGTCATCGGTAAGCGGCGCAGGCGGAATGTCGATCGGTTTTGAACCTGACGCCAAAATAACATTATCAGCCTCATAAACAGTGACACCACCCTTGCTGTCGGTAACCTCTACGTGCTTGCCACCGAGCAATTTGCCGGTGCCATGCACAGATTTCACCCCGTTGGCCCGGAACAAGGAATTGATCCCGCCAGTCAGATTTTTTACAATCTGATCTTTTCGATCTATCATCTTGGGCACTTCCATAGCCACATCGCCAACATTGATTCCATGCAGGGCAAACTCGTGCCTGGCTTCTTCATATTTATGGGACGACTCGAGCAATGCTTTGGAAGGGATACAACCCACATTAAGACAGGTGCCACCTAACACGATTTTTCCTGTTTCATTCGTCCACTTTTCCACACAGGCCGTTTTCAAGCCAAGTTGAGCCGCTTTTATCGCCGCAACGTAACCACCAGGACCACCACCAATTACAATAACATCAAACTTTTCAGACATTTTTTTTATCCAATATCAATGAACTAGGTTATATATCCAGAAGAATTCTTGCTGGATCTTCGATAAAATCTTTAATTGTCACCAAAAACTGCACCGCTTCTTTTCCATCAATCATTCGGTGATCATATGACAGCGCCAGATACATCATAGGCAATACAACAACTTCTCCTTTTACCGCCATCGGCCTTTCCTGAATTTTATGCATTCCGAGAATCGCCGTTTGAGGCGGATTTAAAATGGGGGTAGACATCAAGGAACCGAATACCCCACCATTGGATATGGTAAAGGTACCACCTGTCATATCCTCAATAGACAACTTGCCATCCTTCGCTTTTAAGCCGAATTCCCGGATTGCATTTTCGACACCGGCCAAACTCAAGATATCCGCATCACGCAATATCGGTACAACCAATCCACGATCAGAGGAAACCGCAACGCCAATATCCTGATAACCATGATAGACAATATCATTACCATCTATCGATGCATTGACCCCAGGAAACCGTTTGAGGGCTTCCGCCGCCGCCTTGACAAAGAATGACATAAAGCCGAGGCGTGTGCCATTGTGAGTTTTTTCAAAAAGATCTTTATACTGATTGCGCAACTCCATAACGGGTTTCATGTTAACCTCGTTAAACGTAGTTAGCATGGCTGCATTTTGCTGGGCATCCAGCAAACGGCGTGCGATACTGGCTCGCAATCGCGTCATCGGCACGCGTTTTTCCGGGCGCCCCTGTCCCGGCACCACAACACTGGGCATAGGCGGAGGCGGCGCCACCGCTGCGCCAGACGACGGCCTGGCACTGGCCAGATTAACCACTTTGGCCGGTTGACTGCTACCCTGTTGTTGCGACTCAAGAAAGAGCACAACATCTTCTTTGGTCAACCTGCCACCCTTGCCCGTCGCCGGTATCAGGTTAATATCCAGTTTTTTCTGTTCGATCAACTTTCTGGCCGCCGGACTCATAATGACATTCTGGCTTGGTCGTTCTCCCAGCGAGGACGCCGGTGGAGTTGCGGCCGCATCCGCTTGCGATACAGCGTTGCCGACGGCGCCATCAGCAAAAATACCAATCACTTCGCCACTGAGTACAACATCCCCTTCGCCTTTGGTTATGCTATCGATAACACCATCGGCAGGGGCAACTACTTCCAGTACCACTTTATCTGTTTCTATATCTACAATAAGCTCATCCCGCGACACCGCTTCTCCAGGTTGCTTATGCCAGGTCGCCACCGTACCATCCACAACTGACTCTGGAAATGTCGGAGCTTTTATTTCAATCGTCATTTCTTATCCTTTATCACATGCCATTAAACTTCAAACGCGTCATTCACGAGACGAGTTTGTTCTTCTACATGAACTGAACTATATCCGGATGCCGGAGCCGCCAGAGCATCGCGACCAGCATAACGAAGATATAGCTTTGGGTTCACACTATGTGCGGCATTCCTCATATGATGCTGACTGCAGTACCAGGCGCCCTGGTTGATGGGTTCTTCCTGACACCAAACAACATCGGTGATCTTCGGATACTGAGCAAACACCTCTTCCAAATCATCGGATGGAAATGGGTACAGCTGTTCAATACGAACGATCACCGTATCAAACAACGCTTCACTGCGACGCTTCTCTGCCAGGTCATAATAGACTTTACCACTACACAGAATGACTCGCCTGATTTTCTTGGAATCTACATCTTCCGGCTTGTCGACTATTACCGTCTGGAAGTGACCATCAGCCAGATCATCCAGAGTTGAAATAGCCTCCTTGTGCCTTAACAAGCTTTTGGGTGTGATCGCAATCAACGGTTTCCTTAACGGTCGTTTCACTTGCCTTCTCAGCATATGAAACACCTGAGCCGGTGTCGTCGGCACACAAACTTGCACATTATGTTGAGCGCATAGCTGCAAATAGCGTTCTATTCGCGCTGACGAATGTTCCGGCCCCTGACCTTCGTAACCGTGTGGCAGCAGCATGGTGAGCCCACACAAACGATTCCACTTGTGCTGGCCACTGGTAATGAACTGATCGATTACCACTTGAGCGCCATTGGCAAAATCACCAAACTGGGCTTCCCAAATAACCAGCTTTTTCGGGTTTGTCGTCGCATAGCCATACTCAAACGCCAGCACCGCTTCTTCCGATAAAAACGAGTCATAGATTTCAAACTCGGATTGATCATCGGCGAGATTCTGTAGCGGCACATAAGTGGAAGCATCATTCTGATTGTGAATAACGGCATGCCTGTGGGAAAATGTACCCCGTCCGACATCCTGCCCGGTCAAGCGCACAGAGTGCCCCTCGTGAATCAGTGTCGCGTAAGCCATCACTTCTGCGTACCCCCAGTTAATGGGCAATGCTCCCTGGGTCATTTTAGAACGGTCTTCCATAATTTTTTGCACTTGTCGCTGAATCGACAAACCTTCGGGGAAATGATCCAGTTTTTTTCCAATGCGTTGCAAGGTCTTAAGGTTTATCCCTGTCTTACATTTAGCGGTCCACTCGTGCCCCAGATAAGGTGTCCAGTCAACATAGAGTTCCTCATTCGGCTCGTTGACCAGACTTTTGGCGACATGCATACCGCCATCAAGTGCATCACGATACTCTTTTTCCAGTTTCTTGACTTCCTCAGCAGTCAATATGCCCGCTTCAATCAAGCGTTTGCCATATAGCTCGCAGGTTGAAGGCTGGTTCTTGATTTTCGCGTACATAAGTGGCTGTGTTCCCGAAGGCTCATCCGCTTCGTTATGTCCTCGTCGCCGATAGCAAAACAAGTCAATAACAATATCTTTTCTGAAATGGTTTCGGTAATCGACCGCAACCTGGGCTGCAAATAAAACAGCTTCCGGATCGTCCCCATTTACGTGCAAAATAGGCGCATGAACCATTTTCGCAATATCGGTACAATACTCTGTGGTACGAGCATCTTCTTTTTTACTGGTAGTAAACCCGACCTGATTGTTGATGACCAAGTGAATCGTCCCACCCGTACTGTAAGCGCGGGTGCCCGACATCTGAAACGTCTCCATTACCACGCCTTGCCCGGCAAACGCGGCATCGCCATGCATAATAATCGGAACGACGGTCTCCCCAACGACATCATTACGTCTATTCTGTCTTGCCCTGACAGATCCTTCGACAACCGGCGCAACTATTTCAAGGTGAGATGGATTAAACGCCAAGGCGAGATGAACTTCCCCAAGTGGAGTCATCACGTTTGACGAAAATCCCTGGTGATATTTGACATCACCCGAGCCACCTTCGTGAAGCTTTTTACCTTCAAATTCTTCAAAAAGTTCTTTCGGATTTTTACCCAGCGTGTTGACCAATACATTCAATCGTCCTCGATGAGCCATACCAATAACAATTTCCTTAGCTCCACAACTGCCTGAACGCTGAATCAGCTCGTCAACCAAGGGAATCAGGCTTTCACCACCTTCAAGACCAAACCGTTTGGTACCCGGGTATTTCGATCCAAGGTACTTTTCCAACCCCTCCGCTGCAACCAATCGATCGAACAAATGCTTTTTTGTCGCCAGAGAATACTCGGGATGAGATCGAACCGACTCCATTCGCTGTTGAAACCAGCGTTTTACGTTGGTATCAACGATATGCATGTACTCTGCACCGATCGATGAGCAGTATGTTTTCTCCAAACCACTTACAATATCTCGCAGCGACATGGTGTCTTCACCAAAAACCAGCGAACCAGTCTGGAAGTCAATATCCAGATCTGCCTGATTCAAGCCGTGGAAATGAATATCCAAATCGTCTATTTTCTCGCGTTGCATCAGCCCCAACGGATCAAGGTTCGCTTTTTGATGCCCCCTAACACGGTAGGCGGCGACTAACTGGAGAACCTTTATCTGCTTTTTCTCATGCTCACTGGTGAAACTGGCAGGCGTGGTGACGGTTGCGGACGCCAGAAGATGTTTGTTTTTGGAAATATGGATAAACTGTTCGCGAATCGAGGAGTGAGAAATATCTGCGGTAATGGTCTCGCCTACACTAGGCAATTTTTCGAAATAATTACGCCATTCTTCGGGCACACCGTTTGGATCAGAGAGGTATGTTTCGAATAGCTCTTCCACATAGGCAAGATTACCCCCGGCTAGATGAGAGGTTTGCCATAGTTGCTCCATTAAGCTTTCTTGCATATATTATTGCTCGCCTTACTATTACGGGGACAAGCAAGTGAGAAGCTCGCACATCAAGCATCATAGAAACGTTTTTGATGAAACTGCTACCCACCGATTTTACGAATGTTTTCCGTATCCCCAGGGTTATATCAGCTTGGCAGTACCCACCTTTTAAGTGAGCAAACCACCCCCCACACGCTATGCCACGATTAACTGGCAGCCAAGGCCTTGCACAAGAAAACGGCTCGGATAGCGTCTCCGGGGAAGTATAACGTTTTTTTTAACAAGTGGGGACGTATACTTACGTATAATTTTGACTCAGAAACCAGGGCGGCATCGGAGCACAACACCGCCACAGGATCGTGGTAAACGCGCTATCAAGTCGCCCTTTGCAAAAGCATATTCCGAATATGGCCAATTGCCCGGGTCGGATTCAAGCCTTTAGGGCATACACTGACGCAGTTCATGATTCCTCTACAGCGAAATACACTGAAAGGATCATCCAGTTGAGAGAGCCTTTCATCGGTTGCCGTATCCCGGCTGTCAGCTAAAAACCGATAGGCTTGAAGCAACCCCGAAGGCCCAATGAACTTATCGGGATTCCACCAATAGGAAGGACAGGCTGTAGAACAGCACGCACAAAGAATACACTCATACAAACCGTCCAGTTTTTCGCGATCTTCAATAGACTGAAGCCGCTCCTGGGCAGGCGCTGGTGTATCGTTGATCAAATAAGGTCTCACTTTTTCATATTGACCATAAAAAAGTGACATATCCACGACCAGGTCTCGAATAACCGGCAGTCCCGGAAGCGGTCTCAACACCAGTTTATCACCTGTCACTACCTCGGATAAGGGTGTCACGCAAGCAAGCCCGTTCTTACCATTCATGTTCATGCCATCGGAGCCACACACTCCCTCACGACACGACCGTCGATAAACCAATGTGGGATCACTTTCCTTCAAAAGACCCAATACATCCAATACCATCAGGTCTTTGCCTTCAGGTATATCAAGCTTTATATCCTGCATAAACGGCGCTTCATCTTTATCAGGATTGTAACGATAAATACTGACTAACATCTCTGCCTCCACTTAATAGGTTCTGGCCTTGGGTGGGAATGCTTCTACAGTCTTGGGGCTAAAGTTCACATCTCTTTTCCCTATACGCTTGTCTTCCGGAAAATACAGCGAATGCTTCAGCCAGTTTTCGTCATCACGTTCTGTAAAATCATTGCGAGCATGAGCACCACGACTTTCTTTCCTAACTTCAGCTGCAATCGCTGTCGCGTAAGCCACCTCGTAGAGGTTCTCCAGTTCTAGGGCTTCAATTCGGGCAGTATTAAAGGATTCGCTCTTATCTTCAAGGTGAAGACTATTGATTTTTTCACCAATTTCATCCAATAGACGCAAGCCTTTCTGCATGCTTTCACCCTCGCGGAATACACCAAAGTAAAGCTGCATCGTGTTTTGTAGCTCGGTACGAACGTCAGCCACTTTCTCTCCGCCTTGAGAAGCGTTCAAACGATTGAGACGGTTCAAAGAACCTTCGATATCGGATTCCGTCGCTTCTGAAGTGTCGTAGCCTTCGCGTAGCGATTTCTCTATTTGCAATCCGGCTGCACGCCCGAATACAACCAAATCAAGCAAGGAATTTCCGCCCAGACGATTAGCACCATGAACGGAAACACAAGCTACTTCACCACAGGCATACAACCCATCGATCACAACATCAGTGCCACTGGAATCCTGGGAAAGCACCTGACCACCGACATTGGTGGGTAGCCCACCCATCATATAATGGCAGGTCGGTACCACAGGAACTGGCGCCTTAACCGGATCGATATGAGCGAAGGTTTTTGACAACTCACAAATACCAGGCAATCTGAGATTCAGCGTTTCTTCGCCAAGGTGATCCAGTTTCAACAATACGTGATCCTTATTCGGCCCGACCCCGCGCCCTTCGAGAATTTCCATTACCATGGAACGAGCCACAACATCTCTACCGGCCAAATCTTTGGCGTTTGGTGCGTAGCGCTCCATAAAGCGTTCGCCCTCACTGTTGATCAAGTAGCCACCCTCACCACGACAACCTTCAGTGACTAAAACACCCGCACCTGCAATCCCCGTGGGATGAAACTGCCACATTTCCATATCCTGAACTGGACAATTCGCCCTCAACGCCATTCCGACACCATCACCGGTATTAATCAATGCATTGGTCGTGGAAGCATAAATACGCCCGGCACCGCCAGTTGCCAGTGTCGTTGTCTTGGATTTAACGTAAACAGTTTCACCAGTTTCAATACAAATAGCGATAACTCCGACTATCGCACCTTTTTGGTTTTTTACCAAATCAACCGCATACCACTCATTCAGGAAAGTTGTGCCGCCTTTGAGATTCGCCTGATAGAGCGTGTGGAGCAAGGCATGGCCCGTTCGGTCGGCAGCGGCACACGTTCGGGACGCCTGGCCACCCTTGCCGAAATCCTTGGACTGACCACCAAACGGTCGCTGATAAATACGTCCAACTTCTGTTCGTGAGAATGGCAACCCCATATGATCGAGCTCAAATACAGCTTGCGGTCCCACCGAGCACATGTATTCAATTGCATCCTGATCGCCAATATAATCAGAGCCTTTCACCGTATCGTACATATGCCAGCGCCAATCATCATTCGGATCAGCGCTGGCGATCGCACAAGTAATACCGCCCTGGGCAGACACCGTGTGAGAACGGGTAGGAAATACTTTAGTAATACATGCAGTTTTAATCCCGGCTTCTGTCAACTGCAATGCAGCGCGCATCCCAGCACCGCCACCCCCTATCACAATTGCGTCATAGGTCAAGGTTCGAAGTTTAGCCATTTATTACAATCCCCAAAGTATTTGAACACCCCAAACTAGATAGATAAACATGATCAGACCACATGCGGACTGAAAAATAAATCTAACCAATACGTTTTTGAGATAATCCGTTGAAACAATCCACAACCCTATCCAGGCATGAGCACCCATAGAAAGAATCGCAATCAAAGAAAAAATTCTCATCCAGGTCTGGGAAAACAAATCAACCCACGCTTGGTACGTGATATCAGCACCAAAAGACAGGTAACCCAAAAGAAAAAATGCATATACCGCCAGAACAACAGCCGAGACCCGTTGAATCATCCAGTCATAAACACCGCTTCTGCCAAAACTCGTTACACTGGTTACCATATCCAAACCCCCGCTAACAATATCAACACTGCGCTCACCACAAGCGTCACTTTCGCCCCTTTCAGGCCACCTTCCAGCGTTTCACCAAACCCCAAATCCATGATCAGGTGCTTGGTGCCTGCCACTATGTGATAGAGCAGTATGGAAACAATGGCCCAAAAGAACACCTTCACGAAGAAGCCATCCAACACTTCCTTCGTTTCATTGAAACTTTGTTCACTGGACAATGACGCATCAAGTGCCCACAACAAAAATCCTACACCGACAAAAAGCGCCACTCCAGCAATTCTATGAAGTATTGACGTTATTGCAGGTAGAGGAAATCGAAACTTGGATAAATCGAGATTAACAGGTCGTTGTTTTTCCACGGCTCTTTCACTCTCCAATTTGGCGCCCTTAACTAAAGGCGAATTTAATTTGGACACGATCTGACGCGCCTACTACCACTACAGAGCCATATGATGGGCAAATGTCGGGAGAAGAGAACCCCCTGAAACGCCCACCTGCTGAGCAGTTTCATACTTAGTTAAGCCTTGGGAATATCAGGCCTGTGCGAAACAACCAACTTAAGAAAGTAGCCTGACAAATCACAAGGTTATTATGATTTCGGGTAAAGAATTATAGAGGTGCGACCCCAAAATTACAATCTTCTTATCACCCCTCTTCAGGGCAATCGGGCTTAATACCGCTTGAATTTAGAAACGAATTGAGGTAATCAGTCTATCTTTATGATTTATAATAAAGGATTGATTTCATCGAATG
>PDWI01002449.1_pt1 | contig 27813 bp, 22 predicted proteins | sample 1430891 | NCBI WGS metagenome assembly PDWI01 (sample SAMN01162508, study PRJNA174530) | Oral metagenome, whole genome shotgun sequencing project. | biome: Marine environment; feature: Marine mammal; material: Swab sample of the gingival sulcus; isolation source: swab sample of gingival sulcus... | reverse complement strand
AATATTCAGCACGACTCAGACCGCTTTGGCGTTGTGCTTCTACGTGGGCTTTCCAGGAGCTGCCCATGATCGAATCATGGGCTTGTGGTGCATCAGGCACGGGATACCTCCTTAAGCTAAGGTGAGTTGATGAAAAAATTCATCATGCCTCATGCCTGAGAGAAAAAATAGAAGTACTTTATGAGGCGCTTATTTGAAAAGAATATGTCACACCTGTTTTTTTAGATACCTGTCATAAATATCACTGATTTTTTGACCCATTACGTCCATGGTGTATTGTTGGTCGACCATTTGTTTTGCGTTCTCTACATAGTTTTTCGTTGTTGCTGGATTGTTGATAACTTCTCGTATTGCCTGGCCGAGCATCTCTGGTTGATCATATTCGAACAACCGACCTGTTTTTCCTGGTAAGACTATATCCCGGATACCACCTGTGTTTGAGGCTACAACAGGACAACTGCAATGCATAGACTCAAGAAGTGTTTGTGGTACTCCCTCAAAAGGGCGTTCATTAAATTCTTGAGAAGGCAAAATACACATGTCAAAAGCTCTGTAATAGTCCCATACATTTTCCTTCAGTCCTACAAAATGTACCCACGATCGCATCCCATAATTACAAGCCAGTTTTTTTAAATAATCAATATATTCGTTATCTCCCCCCCCAACAATTACCAGGTGATACCCTGCAATGGCATCTTTGATATGAGCACAAGCCTCAAACAAAACAGGAATTCCTTTGTCATCTGACACACGGCCGACAAACCCTATGAGTCCTTCCAGGGATTGGTCAATATTTAGTTCGCTCTGGACTCTGTATTTTGCTTCTTCTTTTTCAAGAAGGGATTCTGGGGGGATTATTCCCGAGGGCATGGAAGAAACTTTGTCATTTTCAAGCTGAAACGTTTCCTGAAGTTGCTTTTTGGTAAAGTGGGAAGTCGTGAAAATTTGATGACATAGGCGACGATATAATATTTCGTTATACCAGGAGTTTTTTACCGGAGCACTGATGTGACGAGAAAGAATTTTCAATGGTATTTCGGTTTGTTTTGCGGTAAGCAGAACGATTTTTGAATCTTCATTCCCGTGGGTATTTACTATGTCAGGTTTGTCGGTTTTAAAAATTATTTTGAGAGACCGGGTCACAGTAAAAAAAGATGACCACGTAAATTGGAGCCCATAGACTTTCAAATTATGCGCTTTTGCCTTTGTAATTAAAGGGGTATTATGTGGTGCAATAATAGTAATGTTATGCCCCCGGTCTCTCATCCAGAGAGATTCGTTCAAGATTCGTTTTTCAAGTCCTCCCCACTGAGTGTGACAAGTTGTATGGATAATAGTATACTGTTGCATTTATTATTTCTTTTATTTGGGTTAAAGGGGTGGTAGAAGTCTGCTTGCCAAAAAATACTTTAACAATGATGAGCACGACCATTATGGTTATAAAGCCTCATTTTTTTCGTAATCCTTTTTTCGTTTACACATTCAGTCATTAGACAATGACAACAAAAAATATATTTTTAAATCTATACAAAGTCGTCAAACCCTACAGAGGCAAACTCGCAATCGCCATGATTGCCATGGTTTTTGTTGCCGGGTTTAATGCTGCCCAGGCGTATATGGTAAAGCCGCTCCTTGATGAAATTTTTGTTAATAAACATAAGGCATTACTCAACATACTGCCCGTTGTGTTGATTGTCCTCTTTTTCGTTAAAGGAATTTTTTATTATATATATTCTTACGTGCTTGAATGGGTTGGGAAAAGAGTCATCAGAGACTTAAGAGATAAACTATACTCGCATATTAACACGTTTGATATGTCCTTTTTTTATCAACACACCACGGGTGAGCTGATATCTAGAATAATGAATGATGTTGATATGCTAGAGTCCTCTGTGTCGAGCGCATTAGTCCGCTTATTTAGAGATATATTTTCTGCCATTAGTTTGCTCGTGGTAATCTTTTACCTGGACAGTGGCCTAGCGCTTATTGCATTAGTTTTTATACCAGTGGCTGCGATACCTATTACAAAATTTGGTAAAAAAATACGACGTATCAGTCACAAATATCAAAGGCATATGGGGCTGTCAACCAATCAACTCCATGAGACAATTAGTGGGGTTAGTATTGTTAAAGCCTTTTGTATGGAAGAATTTGAGAAAAAACGTTTTCAGGAAACACTACAACAGTTATTTGAAGTCATAATTTGTAAAGCAAGATACAATTGCCTTTCGCACCCTGTGGTAGAGTTCCTGGGCGGTATTGGAATGGCTTTAATCATTTGGTATGGGGGGATGCAGGTTTTACAAGGATCCTCTACTCCTGGAACCTTTATGTCTTTCTTAACTGCTCTTTTTATGCTTTATGAGCCAATAAAGGGGGCCAGTAAACTCAATGCAGCTATACAAACCAGCTTAGCTGCTGCAGATCGAGTTTTTACCTTATTAAATATCCAGCCAAACATCAGAGATCTCAAAAACGCTGAAGAACTTCCTTCCTTTCGTGAGAGTATCAAGTTTGATAATGTCACTTTTAATTATAAAAATAATGATCCTGTTCTCCACAATATCAGCTTCGAGATCAAGCATGGAGAGGTGTTAGCCATTGTAGGGCCTAGCGGTAGTGGTAAAAGTACCCTGGCAAAGCTGATTTCTCGCTTCTATGATGTCTCTTCCGGGGCTATTTTGGTTGGAGGAAAAGATATACGCACTGTAACCCAGCACTCCCTTCGCAAGCAGATAGCACTTGTAACCCAGCAAACCATACTTTTTAACGATACTGTCAGATACAATATTGGGTATGGCATGGAACAATGTAAAGAGGCTGATATTGTTCATGCCGCGACATCAGCCTATGCGATTGATTTTATCAATGAACTGCCTGAAAAATTTGAAACTGTCATTGGTGAATCTGGGGCAAGATTATCAGGCGGCCAACAACAACGTATTTCCATTGCCCGGGCTTTGTTAAAAAATGCTCCTGTTCTCATCCTTGATGAAGCTACGTCTTCACTTGATACAGAGTCGGAGAAAAAAGTCCAAAAAGCTCTGGAAAACCTGATGCAAAACAGAACCACCATTGTCATTGCTCATCGTTTATCAACAGTTAAAAATGCGGATCGCATCATAGTGCTTAAAGAAGGGAAAATCGTGGAATCCGGAACACACGACGAACTCATTGCAAAAGGAGATGAATATACAACACTCTACCAAATGCAATTTTGATTCTGGCAGAAATAAAAGTAATTATGGATATCTCTGAAAAACGCATACTCATTATCAAGCAGAGTTCATTGGGAGATGTCATCCATACATTACCGGTGGCTCATGCGATAAAACGAACATACCCGAGCTGTCATATTGGTTGGGTGGTTGAGCAGGGGTATGCTGAGCTTTTGGAAAATGATCCGGCCATTGATACGGTTTATCCCATTCATATTCCTGCAACCAGTGATCCGTTGGCTAAAAAGAGCGTGTATTGGGACGCATTTTTGGCAACAATACGTACCTTACTGCAATTACGAAAAGCATGTAAACGCATACCCTATGATATAAGCTTAGACCTGCATGCATCGTTTCGTAGCGGGGTATTGGCAGTCATGAATCCTGGTGGGAGAAGGGTTGGGTTTAAAAATGCCAAAGAGCTCAACACCTTTTTTCAGCACCAGCATGTTAGAGTGGCTGATGACGTTCAGCATGCGCTGGAAAAAAACATAGCCTTTACTGATTTTTTGTCTTGTCCGGTGCAAGAGGCTGATTTTCATATATTTATTTCTCCAGAGGCTAGAGACGGAGCAGCGTTGTTTCTTCGACAGCATAAAATTGGTGAAATGCAGCCTGTTGCCTATATGAATCCCACTGCGCGGTGGGAAACTAAATTTTGGGATGTTAAACGATGGGCAGTGTTGGCTGATCAGCTCATCAACTCTGGGGTTGGGGTTGTCTTTGGTGGGAGCAGAAATGATCTCCCCTATATTGCCTCAATTACCGATCATATGGTGCATAAACCCGTTGTAGCTGCTGGAAAACAGAGCTTGGTGCAGGCCGTGGCGTTGATAAAGGCCGCATCTGTGTATGTGGGTTTGGATACCGGGCCAATGCATATCGCAGCCATGGCTAAAACTCCTGTGGTGGCTCTTTTTGGCCCTACTCACCCTGAACGCGTGGGGCCATATAAGGTCGAACATAGGGTGCTTCAGGCAGGTAATCTGGATTGTCTTTGCTGTCGAAGGCGGTCCTGTACACATATGTCTTGTATGAAAGCAATAACCGTTGATCAGGTGTATGAAGCTGTGACAGCGTTTGTGGAAATGAAATGAGGCAGGACGTGGAAGCGTTAAAAATCACACTGATTGTAACCACCTACAATTGGCCGGAAGCATTGCGAATTTCTCTTGAAAGTGCGTTAAAACAAACCAAAATGCCGTATGAAATCATCGTTGCAGATGACGGCTCAGGAGAGAGTACACTGGAGCTGGTCAAGTCCATTGCTAGGAAAGCCCCCATTGAAGTGGTTCATTCCTGGCAGGAGGATAAGGGGTTTCGTTTGGCCAAAAGCAGGAACATGGCCATTGCTAAGGCCAGAGGGGATTATATTATTCTTGTTGATGGCGATATTATTTTGGAGCGCCACTTTATAGCTGACCATTGTAAATTTGTGCAAGACAATTGCTTTGTACAGGGAACCCGCGTTTTACTGGGCCGTGATACTTCCGCAGTTGTCCTTAGGGAAAAGGTAGCTAATATTTCCATACGCACACCTGATGTTCAAAATAGAAAAAATGGAGTGAGATCAATTTTGTTAGCCAAACTGTTTTCGTTTAAAAGTACCCGATTAAAAGGGGTAAAAACGTGTAACTTTGCATTTTGGAAGCGTGATGCTCTAAAAATAAATGGATTTAATGAAGAATTTATCGGCTGGGGACGCGAAGATTCTGAGTTTGTAGCACGGTTACTCAACCTAGGTGTGATTCGGCAAAATGTAAAATTTTACGCCTTGGGATATCATTTATTTCACCCAATAAACAAACGTGAGCGATTGGCAATAAATGACAATATTTTACGTAAAACAATTGTAGAGAAAAAGGTGTGGTGCGATAGGGGGTTGCAACATCATCTTCAATGATTGATAGTGTTTTTTCATAAGCGCCTCATAAAAGAATACTCAATTAATATCACTCATATCGCTCATGAATGTAAACAAGATTTGCAGTTCCCTGTTGATTTTATTGGCATTTGTCATCCCTGTATCCACAACCGCAACCTATATCGTTTTAGGAATGTTTCTGCTGTTCTGGATTCTGGACAACTTTAAAAAAACAACTAAGAAATTGACTCTTATCATAACATCCAACCCTGTGGCCATGGTTGGATGTATCTTTTTTCTGATTCACCTGGCAGGACTGTTTTATACCAACGCAAACCTGGAAAAAATACTGGAGAGCATTAAAGACGGTGGTAAGTTTCTTTTCATCGCCATGGCCATAATATATTTACAAGAAGAGAAAACAAAACGGGCTGTTTTGATATCATTTATCAGTGCGATGGGATTGATTCTTGTCCTCTCGTATCTGATACGCTTCAACATGGTTCCCGGTTTTATACCGACAAAAGGCTCTCCCCTTGATTGTTATGTTTTTCATGACCATATCAAGCACAACATCTTCATGGCATTCACCGTATTTGTTACAGCAGTGTTGGCCCGCTTCGCCAACACAATAAAAACACAAGTTTTATGGACGGGGTTCAGTTTTCTTGCTTTAATCAATGTATTATTTATGGTAACTGGACGGGTAGGCCATCTGATTATCCTTGTCCTTCTCGTATATTATTTCTGTTCATGGAGCAGCCGGAAAAGTGTTGCAATCGTCTCTATCCTTTTTATCTGCATCGGACTTTTTTTATGGTGCTATCCATCAAATTCATTGCTGAACAGAGCCCGTATAGCAGTCAGTCAAATACAGGCATGGAATTATGGAGAGCCGGCTAGCAAAATCTCCTCCACTGGCCTGCGCCTCGAATTTTACACAAATTCTGTTACACTCATAAAAGAAAGCCCTATCATTGGCACCGGAACAGGCAGCTTTCAAACCGCCTATTCCCGCTTAATCAAAGGCACCCGGTTCAATCAAACAGACAATCCCCATAACGAATATTTAATGGCCAGCGTTCAATTTGGCCTGGTGGGCTTATTGATTCTTCTCTCTTTTTTCATCACCCAATGGTGGTATGCTGGAAATTTACAAGAACATGAAAACACCCTTCTTGCCCGGGGGTTTACCTTAACCATCATGACAGCCTGTATGGTCACTTCTTCACTCCAGGATAGCGCTGAAGGGTGGTTTTTTGCCTTAATGAGTGCAACGGTATTTGCATCGCAAATACGAGCTTTAGACTAACACGCGATGATCCATGTATTTAAAGTCTTGTTTCGGTCCACAGATCTAGCCATGCCGGAGTAAAGAGTTTTTATGTTGTGTTGCGTGCGGCTGGCAAATGAACTTCAGCCATTGTAACCAATCACGGGGGCTATGCTTCAGCGATATTCTTTACTTCTGACGTGTAACTGGTCTCGGGTGCAACAGAATTGTGCAAGCATTCTTTTGAGTAAGTAAGGGAACGAAGTGAGACTTCGTGTAAAGAGTATGCGGGAAAGAGTGATCGTGCAAAGATGAAGTGCCCGTGATCAGTTTCCAGCCATTTAGTTAGTCTGTTTTGTTCAGTGGTGGGGATGGTTGCGGATTCCAGTCAGACTGCAGTTCATGTAGTTTGGCGTACTTGTAGAAAGTGCCTTCAAAATTTCCAAGTGCTATCATAAATCCTGGCCACCCGTCAAGAATACCACGCTTCAGGAAAAACATATGTAAAAAGGCCCATAAACCTCTAGCCAATGCTTTGAGCATGCTTCCCCGTTTATTGTTCATCTGCAGTTTTTTTGCCCCAAGGGTGGAATATTTATTTGCCTTGTGAACAACCTCCTCCAGATTTTTATACGGGAATTGCCAGATTGGGTTTTTGAAGTAGCCCACAGGCTTTTCGCTATGCACCTTGTACTCTTCATGCACAGGATCATTGTCTTTAAACCTGAGCACCCCTTTCTTAAATAGCTGGGGCTGGCGGTAATCAGGATAAAACCCTGAATATTTAATCCAGCGGCCCATAAAAAAATTCCGCCTTGGAACGTAGTAGGCGTCAGCAACGGGATTTTTCAAGGTCGAAAAAATTTCATCCCGCACTTCCGGAGTGCACCGCTCGTCAGAATCAAGAGAGAAAATCCAATCGTGGGTACAGGCTGCCATGGCCTGGTTACGCAGGTTGCCAAAGCTTTTAAAGGGAATCTGAACAACTTTTGCTCCTAAGGCCTGGGCTAGCTCAGCAGTGTTGTCCTGGCTATAGGAGTCTGCCAGGATAATTTCATCAGCCCATAATACCGAGTTGACTGCAGCCTCAATTTTATCGGCCTCGTTGTAGGCAATAATGTAAACGGAAACGGGATTCATGCGCGGCGCACAACCTGAGGACGGTTTTTGTTTTTACCCGCAAGCTGGACAACGATTCGGTCAGTTTTTTGAAGACGTTCAGTCAGGGTTTTGAAGAGATGACTGGAGACATCTGGATATTTTTCAATAAGCTCATTGAGCTTATCGCCTGGATAACGTTTTATAATAGAGCGGCCTGATGAAATAATGGAAGCAGAACGGGGTTCTTCTAAGATGGCTGCCATCTCTCCAAAATATTCACCTGGCTCTGTAATCTCCGCTATTTTCTTACCACTACGCAAGACCGCTACCTTGCCTCTTACGAGCTTGAAAAAATCTTTGTCATTATTTGATTCCTGGATAATGACATCCCCGTCATTATAATCCTCCTGATCCGGGTTGATCAGGTAAGCGGGAAGGCTCTCTTCGTGGGCGACCGTACGACGGAGAACCTCTTCCAAACTGGTAATCCCTTCGCGGGCTTTTTGCAAAGCTGCTTCTCTCAGAGTGTACATCCCCTCTTGGATAGCAATTTTACGCAGCTGTTCTTCGGGAACTTCAGCCTGAATTGCCTTGGCAACTTCATCGGTAACCTCCATAAGTTCAAAGAAACCGACACGTCCTTTATAGCCAAGGCCATTACATTCCTGACATCCTTTCGCCTTGTACAGGGTAAGCTCGTCCAGTTCAGATTCCTTAAAACCAGCACTCAACAGTTCTTTTTTCGTATATTCTGCAGGCTGACGGCAGTTAAGACAAAGTCTTCGTCCCAGGCGCTGAGAAAGTACCATGGTAAGTGATGAAGCGAGAATATAGGCTGGAATACCAATGTCTACCATCCGACCAACCGTAGCAGGAGAGTCGTTGGTATGGAGAGTAGAAAAGACTAGGTGACCTGTCATCGCGGCTTTCATTGCAATTTCAGCCGTGTCAATGTCTCGAATCTCACCAACCATGATGATATCTGGATCTTGACGAAGGAATGCTTTGAGTGCAGCGGCAAAAGTCATCCCCACTTCGGTATTAACGTTAACCTGATTGATCCCCTTAAAGTTAAACTCCACCGGGTCTTCAGCGGTCAGGATTTTAATATCCTCAGTGTTCAGAGAGTTTAACGCTGAATACAGTGTAACGGTCTTTCCTGAACCGGTGGGGCCGGTAACCAATAGCAATCCCTGAGGCCGACTAAGACAACGCTTTAATGAGGCAAAGGTGTCCTCTGTGAAACCGAGTTTGGTCAGATCAACATTGAGTGAACTCTTGTCCAGAATTCGAAGAACAATCCCTTCCCCATGGAGCAGAGGGAGAGTGGAAACACGGAAATCAACGGCCTTGTTTCTTCCAAGGCGCATCTTGATCCGTCCATCCTGAGGAACTCTACGTTCGGTAATATTAAGATCAGCCAGGATTTTCATCCTGGCCACCATGGCATTTTTAATAGTCAGCGGCAGGTTCATTGATTTGAAGAGTGAACCGTCTTTTCTGTACCGGACCTGCATGGTTTTCTCAAAGGGTTCAATATGAATGTCACTGACCCCTTCCTGCACTGCTTTAACCAGGATGCCGTTTACAAGTTTGATAATTGGTGCATCAGAGGCTGAGAACTGATCAAATCCTTCGTCCTCACTGGTGGAACTCTCAATTTCAAAATCTTCTGCTGCATCAGAAACAAGAGCACCAAAATCATCTATTTGGGTGACTTCTTCCTGATCCTCTTCCTGGACGTTGAAAAAGGATTTATACTCCTCCTCATCAATCTTGTAGTATTTTTTATATGCGTCAATGATGTCTCTAGCCGTTGAAACGCAAACATTGAGCCCTTTTTGAGTTCTGTCCTGCAGTTCTTCAACCTCAACCGCATCGGTAGGTTCGGCCATGGTGAGCTGCAACGTATTTCCAGCTATTCTGAGTGGAAAGGCGAGGTATTCTTTGGCTACGTCATAGGGAAGGAGTGCCAGAGCGTCCTGGCTGGGTGGTTCATCTTCTATATTGACAAAAGTATAATTGTAATTCCTGCTCAGAAAATTGGCGATGGTGTCACGCTCAATAACACCTGCTTCCAACAATATTCGTCCCAGGCGCTCTCCAGTTTTTTTTTGGGCTTGCTTCGCCTCTTCAAACTGTGATGCAGTTATGTATCCAGCCTTACTCAGTAATTCTCCAATTTTTAATCTCCCCGCACCGGACTGGTCTTTGACTGTCCGTTTTGTTGACGCCTTTTGTACGGTGTTTGTTTTGCGTGCTGGTTTGGTTGCCATTGAATTCTGTCGGATAACGCTGTTAAGGATGTACTACAATCATCATGTTTGATGCTATGTTACTACAAATAGAGAGCCTGGTCAAAAAGCAATACTGTTTTCTCTTGATTGGTAAAAGAAGAGTACGGTTTGGTTGCAGGATGTAATGACTCCTCCACCAGCTCAAACAACGTTTACCTTGTTGAGTTCAAGCGTTAGAAGATGGTGGGATAGAGTTGCTTGAGCTCCTTGGATAATGGGACCATAACTTCTCGCATCGATGGATCTGCATTTTGTGGGGTACGTAGTGCCACAATATGCTGCCACTCCAAAAGATTGGTATAGACAATGATCTCGGTTTTGCAAGAGTTGGGCAGTACAGTTCGTGCAGCCTGGGGGGGTGCTGTTTCAAGCAGCTTAAGATACAGCTGTTCTGTCTCTTCCATGGCTTTTTTCCAGAGCTCAAATTCCGGGCTGCCCTGTTCAAAAAAGAGTGGCTGGACAAAGGTTACTTCATTGCCAAAGCGATCAGTCGAGTACCTGCAGTATCGTTGGCTTTCCTGGAGAAAGGAACAGGGGCGATGCCGAACCAGCTCATGGGTGACAGCGCGATTCACTATAAATTTAATTCCAAGATAACGATGCAGCGCTAACTTCGCTCCCTCAAGCTGTTCCACTTCGCTCAGCTCGAGCTTTTTTATGGTGAGGTTTTCAGCCCCGTGTTCCGGTACTGCTATTTTTTCATAAAAATAAGGATGCCTTGCTGCCAGGAAAATGATCAGGGCTTGACCGATTTCATTGTCCTGATTGTTTACATAGAATTCTTTATATGAGCGAATAGAAGCGGTAACCAGGAGCGTATTATCCTGTTCCACTTCAATATGCATGTATTTGGGCTGGCAGAAAAACAACGCATCTATCTGTTTTTGGGTAGCTCCATAAACCCTGAATGTAACAACCCCCATTTCAAGCACCGAGTTATGTCCATGTGCGGCCATTTTGCGTACAAAAGGGATGGCTGAATCCTCGGTGATACGTTCTTCACTTTTATAACAAATTCTGCCGCTGTATTCGATACGCACAGGAAGACTTTGCTGGTCTAATTCATGGAGGATGGTGTATGAGGGCTTGATGATAATCATGGCGTTATTTTTTTTGGGGAGGATAAAAAAGAAAATGGGCAGCAGAGAAGACTTTTGCTGCCCAGAAGATACCTATTCTTCCCAGAAAGGTGACATTTCGCGAAGCTTGGCTATAATTCCAGGCATTTTGTCGATGACAAAGTCAACCTCCTCTTCTGTGTTATAAATGGAAAGGCTGAACCGGATTGATCCATGGGCTGCCGTAAAGGGAACCCCCATAGCCCTGAGCACATGAGAAGGTTCAAGAGAACCAGAAGTACAGGCCGATCCTGACGATGCACAGATATTGTGTTGATTCATATAGAGCAAAATAGCCTCACCTTCCACATATTCAAAGCTGATGTTTGAGGTGTTGGGGAGTCGCTCCGTTTTATGTCCGTTGAGCAGAGCTTTAGGAATAGCCTCTAACAAACCTTGTTCAAGCTTATCGCGTAAAGCCTTTACCTTGGTGTTTTCATCTTCCATCATCTCAGCGGCCAGTTCACAGGCTCTTCCTAGACCGACGATGGAAGCTACGTTTTCCGTGCCTCCGCGACGACCATGCTCTTGATGGCCGCCGTTTAGAAAGGGAATATAGGGTGTGCCTTTGGCCACATATAAAACGCCAACGCCCTTAGGTGCATGAAGTTTATGACCGGAAAGAGAAAGAAAATTAATGGCTGTGTTCTGGAGGTTCATAGGGACTTTGCCCACTGCCTGTACGCCATCGCTATGAAAAAGAACTCCGTGCTCCCTGGCTATTTCAGCCATCTCTTCCACCGGAAAAAGCACGCCAGTCTCGTTATTGGCCCACATCACGCTGACAATGGCAGTATCATTGGTCAGACTGTTCCGATACTGGTCCATATTCAACGTACCGTCATGTTCAACCGGGAGGGCAGTTACCTTATATTTACGCCCAGTAAGAGTATCCAGGCTCTCGCATAAACTTTTAACTGCTGGATGTTCTACTCGGGTGGTTATAATGTGGCGTTTTTCAGGGTAGGTCTGCAGGGCAGATAAAATTGCAGTGGAATCACTTTCAGTGCCGCAACTGGTGAAAATAATTTCACTTGGGTCAGCACCGATAAGCTTGGCAACCGATTTACGTGCATTTGCAACCGCCTGCCCAACATTGCCCCCAAAGGTGTGCATGGAGGAAGGATTGCCATAGCAGTCGGTGAGGAAGGGGAGCATGGCATCCACCACTTCTGGAGCAATACGGGTGGTGGCATTGTTATCCATATAGATAACGTTATCTGTACTACATTGCATTTACTTCTCCTCCTCGATGATGAGTGTATCAAGCACCTGCTCACGCAGCTTTTTCTCAACATATTCCTTGAGTGTTGTCTGGGAAGACTGGCAACCTGAGCACGCACCTCGAAGTGAAACGGTGACAAAATCTCCATCAACATCAATGAGTTCAATGCTGCCGCCATCTTTTTTCAGGGTTGGCTTGATTTCCCGCTCTAACACTTCTTCTATCTTCTTAATTTTTTGCAGTGCGGTCATGCGTTTCGGTTTGCTTGGCGCAGCAGATGCCATGGGCAGCTCTTTTGCGGTATCCGCTAAGATTTCACCCAGTTTTCCTTCACATTTGCCACAACCACCGCCAGCTTTGGTGAAGTTTGTGATCTCTTCTACCGAGCGAAGATCGTTTTCCTGGATAGCCCGTACAATCTCAAGGTCAGTTATCCCAAAACAGTCACATACCACCTCGCCCTGAGCCATAGGTAAGACGGCTCCTGTATAGTCAGCAATAGCAGCTTCAAGTGCCTCACGGCCCATAACCGAGCAATGCATTTTTTCTTTTGGCAACCCGCCAAGAGCTTCAGCAATATGATCATTGGTTATATTTTTAGCTTCAGCAAGCGGCATGCCTTTAAGCATTTCGGTCAGCACGGAGGAGCTTGCAATGGCTGATGCACAGCCAAAAGTTTTAAATTTAGCATCAGTGATGATGTCGTTTTCATCAACTTTTATGGTGAGCTTCAGTGCGTCTCCACAGGCAAGTGATCCAACGTTCCCAGTCCCATCGGCATCCTTAATTTCGCCAACGTTTTTGGGGCTGATGAAGTGCTCCTGAACTTTATCTGTATATTCCCACATGGTATAAATCTCTATGGTTAAGTTATGGTGAGGGCTGCAACATTGTTCTTATCATGATTTGAAAATAAAATGCTGCTGCTAAGTATCCGCATAACTCTATGGCAGGACTCCTGTTTCGGCAAGCATGGAATGTGCACTTTTTACGAGATGAGCGGTATTTTGCGGATTTCGCGCCTCAACATAATAGCGGACTTTTGGTTCTGTACCAGAAGGACGGATCATAATCCACGAACCATCTTCAAAAATCATCTTACGACCATCGATATCAATGACACGAGCAATGGTTTGGGGCTGGTCATTCACTACAACGGTTTCACCTTGCTTGTATTTTTCCAACTGAGTTAGTGAAGTAATAAGCTGGTCACCGCTCTGGCTCACCAGTAAACCACCACGATCAGGATAATAATACCCAAATTCTTCTTCAATCTGCTTGAGATATGCACCAAGAGATATCCCTAAGGTTAGGACCATGTCAATGGCCAGAATTAACCCGATAAAGGCATCTTTCTCCGGGGTATGCCCAATAATGGAAATACCATCTGACTCTTCAAAAAAGACCAGGGCCTTACCCATCACCGGTTTAAATTCCTTAAATCCTACCTTGGGTTCGAATACCTCCTCATCAAGCTTTGTGGCAATGCCGTTGGCCAGGTTGCTGGTTGCAACAGTCTTGGCTACCATACCTTGCTTGCCCTTTTGCTCATGGATGAAATGATAGGCCATGGCACCAAACTGGTTCATGGAAATTTCTACCTCGCCATCGGTGAATCGAATCCGGTCACCGTCTGGATCAATGATGGCTCCAATCTTTAAGGGCTCTGGTCGGTTAGCCAGCGTTTCCAGGGTTGGCTTCATGTTGGCAGAAGAGGGCTCTGGAGCGATTCCGTCAAAAGTGGGATCTACTGTATCGCGCAACAGCACCAACCGTTCCTGGGGGGGATTACCCAGCAAACGGGACACATACTTCCTGGAAGCACCATGAACAGCATCCACGCAGACAACCAGGTCTTTGTTTGCGGCAAGCTTTTCCATAAGGTTGGTGTACTCAATGCCATGGGTGCTCTGATTATTCACCACAACTTTTTGCCAGCTGTCCAGTGCGTCTTCCGTGACAATGTTTGGCAGTTGAGAAAGAGGTTGCTGCAAATCTTGCGAAGCAGACATAAAAGGATTGACACCTTCCTTGATATATTGCCTTGCACGGCTGGTGATACAATCGGTTAGTACTGGAGCTGCAGGGCCTGCGTCAGCTGCATTGAACTTAAAACCACCATACTGCATGGGGTTGTGGCTCGGAGTAAGATTGATCGAGAATGCAGCTTTGTGAAGTAACACCGAAGCGGAAAGAGCACCTGTGGTGGCTTCTCCAGCGTAGTATACCTTGACCCCATTGGCTGCCAAGACATTAACCACAGCCAGCGCAAGCAGCTCACCACCAAAGCGGTTGTCAAACCCTACTACACACCCTTTTTCCTGCATGTCTTTGAAACGCAGCCCGCCAAGCGCTTCCAATATTGCATTATCTTCTTCACCCTGCTTGAAAAGCTGCAGGATTGCGCAGGTTACGGTTGCCACTGATTGGACAAAAATATCCTTGCCCAGGGTACCCCGCCAGCCAGAGGTGCCAAATTTTACTTCACTCACTGGGGGATACGTGTTGGTGAGCAACTCGTCCTTAAGCAGCGCATACACATCATCAATGGCTTTTTGCGGTGTTGCTCGTTCCTTCTCACCTGCATTTTTCCTCAGCTGAACCAACTCTTCCAGTGTTGCAAAGTAGTCGCTTCCACTATGGTTATCCGGGCTGATATATTTTTCGAGTATGCTTGCTATGGGTTCTGCGGTCATGGTGCCACCTCTCAGGTCGTAGGGCTGGATGCTCTTTATATGTGAAGAATAGGGTAAGTATATGCTGTTAGCATACGAAAGTATAGCTTTTCAATCATCTGGTTGGCAATAAAGGATTTGCATGGCTAAATAGTGAGAGTTCGGCTTGAAATAGCCAAAAGAAAAAAGGAGCTTGGGTAGCTCCTTTACGCATTTCAGTTACTGTTCTACAGCGGGTTAGCTTGTTTCCTGTAGTGGCTTGGCTTCATCAATGAGCATGATGGGGATACCGTCTTTAATCTCATAGAGGAGCTGGCAGCTCTGGCAAATCAGTCCTGCTTTTTCTTCATCAAGCTGAATCGGGCCTTTGCACTTGGGGCAGGCCAGAATATCTAAAAGTTCTTTCTTGATCATTGGTGTGCCGGGTTGAGTTTACGTTGATAACCTTTTGACACCATACTATACACTGTTTCTTTTTTGAGGCAAGTTGGGAATTACCCTTTGTTTAAGCAAACCTCTAGCTGCTCAATGGTATATTTCCCCTTTACTATACTGATGGAGTTGACCATGCAGTAGGGCTGCTTGATAGTGAATATTTCCTGGAGTGAAATATCCTGCATCCCTGCAAGCAGCACTCGATTTACCCCTGCATGAGCCACAATGAGGAGCGGAAAAGTATTTTGCTGTACCAACGCTTGAAAACTGGGCCAGCATCGATCAGCAAGGTCCTGAAAGCTTTCGCCTCCTGGCGGCCTGAATCCTGCAAAATTTTTCCCGCGTTGGGCATAGAGTTCCGGCTGTGTCTCTTGTATCTTTTGTATGGGGCAGCCTTCCCAGGCACCGAGATGAATTTCATTGAGTTCGGGCAGGGAGTCGAAATTTTTGCCAGGTAAACCGGTGATTATTTCAGCAGTTTGAATGGTACGCTTCAGCCTGGAGGTGACAATACGGCTCAATGTGATATTTCTGAAAAAGGCTTTGAGCTGCCAAGCCTGTTCTTTTCCTTCATTGTTGAGCGGAAGGTCGGTCTGACCAATAAAGCATTTAGGTGGACCATTATCAATGGCACCATGGCGAACGAGATATATCTGAGTGTCCATGAAATTAACACGCTTTGGTATACAGCAACGTTGGTAATGGCTTTCCTGTGACCTTTTCTACCTTAGCGGCAACATTTTGGGCTTGGGTAAAACGCTTTTGTGCAGCGTTAAAAGCATCAGGGGTGTTTGTAAAGAGTTGGAGCTTATTACCAAAGCGTTCTTCAATACTCACCAACTGATCATGCTTTACCAGCTTGTCAGCAAGGTAAACGATCTCTTCTTCAGTTACTGTATCGTTTGTTGATGGGGGGATATCCTTATGTGCAGCAATGATTGCTGCAACAGGTGGAAAACCAAGTGCTGTTATCCACTTGCTGCCTGTCTTGTCATGTTCAGGTTCACCTTTGGCAATATCATGGAGCAGGCCGCCGATCCTGCAGAGCTTTATATTAGGGTTCTGGTTTCCGTACATATGTATTGCTTCACATAACTTAACAGCGGTATCGGCAACTATTTGTGAGTGTACTCTGATCCTCTCATCCAGAGGGTGTATTTTCTTCATGATCACCTGACACTCTTCCATGGTGGGGTACTCGTAGCACGTAAGCAGCTGGCAGGCACGGGAATAGTCGTCAGGGGTGTCCATGTCAGCGTGGATGTTCGCATCAGCTACCTGCACCGAATGGATCGACCCACTGGCTTCGTCCTCTATTTTTTGCAGGATGGAGCGCATTCCACCTTCTGGATTGGCTGTTTTTGTGATTATGGGAATAAGCTGTGCAGAGATAAACGGAGGATGACCACGTTTCCCGGCAAACAGGGGGTACGTGACAAGCGGTTGTTTTTTCTGAAAAGCTTTCAGTAACAAGCGGATGGTGCCAGTACGTACCAGCGGAATATCCACAGGGAGAAGAAAAAAACCTGTACTCTTTTTATCAAGCGCAAGAGCCCCGGCCCGGATAGAGGAATACATCCCTTTTTCAAATTTCTTGTTGTGGACAGCCCTGGCACCTGCCCGTTGTGCAACTTTTATTGTCTCAGCATGCCGGTGGCCGACCACTACAACCACATCCTTTATACCGCACTGTTGAAAGAGTTGGATGCAATGTTCTAGAACAGTGGCCTGCCCAAATGGCAATAGCGGCTTGAGCTTTCCCATCCGGCTGGAAAACCCTGCCGCTAAAATGACCGCACTTATATCATGTGCTAACGTTACATCAGCTGCCATCGTTTGTTGTCAGTTGCTCTTTTATATATGAGTTCAGCTGTAATGGAGATCGCAATTTCTTCTGGAGTATCTGCCTCAATGGAAAGCCCAATGGGACTATGAACCCGATTGAGTTGTTCGGGGGTAATACCTCTATCAAGCAGCCTTGAATAAATAGCATCACGTTTTTTTCGACTTCCGATCATCCCTATATATCCAGCATCGGTTTGTAAAGCCTGGGCAAGTACATCCAGGTCGTGCATATGCCCTCTGGTCACTATAACAAGAAAAGACTCTGAGTTTATATCATAATCAGCAAAGCAGTCGTCAAAGGAATCCAGCACTCGAATTTCATCAGCTGTTGGAAATCGGTCACGATTGGCAAATTCAGCCCGGTCGTCCATGGCCGTAACCCGGAAACCGACCTTTGCTGCCGCATCTGCTGTGCAGGCTGCCACATGCCCACAACCCACGATGAAAAGCTGCCCATTTACCGAAAAATACGAGACAAGATACTCAGCGCCCTCATACTCAACCACTGTTGCCGCAGAAGTAGTTGTGCGAACACGTTTGACCTCGGTCAGTAAACCAGCCGGGACATCCCCATTGCTGGGGGTACCTTTTGCATCCACAACAAAACGCTGCATCCTGTTGTTGCCATTTAGCCCGCAGACCAAAGCAGCTCGTTTTCCACCGGAGATGGTCTCGTATAAAGTTTGGAAGACCTGTTTGTTATTGCTGTCAGCAGCAATGTATTCAAGGAAGATTGTCAGACTGCCACCGCAGATCATATCGCTTTCTGCTGCCGCATCATTGGTCAGGTCAAAAAAGCGAAGCCTCGACTCCTGCTGCTCAAAACATTGCCTGGCCTCATTAATGACGGCAGCCTCAACAATGCCACCACCGATAGTACCAGCAATGGTACCATCACGTTTGACTACCATTTTAGCGCCGACCACCCTGGGGGTCGAGCCGGATTGGTCAGAAATGGTGGTTAGAACAATATCTTCACCTTTGTTGAGTAGCTCGTTAATAGTTTGGAGTAATTTTTTCATGGAACCATCCTATCTGTTATCTGTAATTATGCGTTTAGCTGAAGCGATACGGACATGCTTGTTTGCTGCTATTTTAACCGCCACCTGGTTGAGCTGAGGTAATTGGCTCAGCAGTTCTTGTGCCTGAAAAGTAAGTTTTTGTTGCAGCTGGGAAGGTGCTGTCAGGGTAAGGTTAATCACCTCTGATACACCTGTAGTGTTTACTGTGACTGCAAAATCGAGGATGCCTGGCAGGATGAAGAGTGTTTCGTCCAGGAGCTGCATACTCAGTATTTCGCCGTTTGCCAGGACTACCTGATTACTTGTCCTTCCCATTACCTTGTCCAAACGGGCGATGGAACTCCCACACGGACAACTTCCTGGCAGTAATCTGGCCTGATCACCTGTCCTGTAGCGCACAAGCGGCATCCCTCTTCTCGTCAGGGTGGTGATCACTATTTCTCCTACGTGACCAGGTTGGAGTGGTTTACGTGTTTGAAGATCAATGATTTCAACCAGCAGGTCTGATTCGCGCAGGTGCTGCCCACACAAAGCTCTGCATTCCACTCCGCCGCCAAGCCCGGTTTCGATTGTGCCATAATGACTGTAAAGCAGGCAGTCTAATATCTCTTTGAGTTGGGCAGAGAGTGAGTATGGAATATAGTCCGAGCATAGCAATATTGAGCGGGTGTTTGTCAGTGGTGTGCCACGAAGCTCAGCAAGGCGGGCAAGGGCAAGGATCTGCACAGGAAACCCCACAATGACCTCTGCTTTGAGCCTTACCAGCTCGGCCAGAATCTTTTCAGGCTCAGGCACAAGACCAAAGATATGCGGCTCCACCCCAAATTTTCTGAGTGCGCGAGCAAGCAGGTCGCCGGTGGAATCAGGTGTTGCTCCAGGTAAAAGAATAGCCGTTTTCCATCCTGGTTGAGCAATGGCCTGCATGCCCCAGTAAAAAAAATGCAGGGTTGCCTGTAGATCCTCGTCTGTAAAATAAAGTCGCTTGGGAGCCCCGGTTGTTCCTGAACTGTGCATGGTGATGATGCGGGCGATGTCATCCTGGCCAACGCAGAGCATATCACTGCCGTGATCCTGAATATCCTGGGCCGTGACAAAGGGAAGGGTATGTAAATCTTCTAAGCTGGTAAGCTCCTTTTTGGTACTCCTGCTGAGGTGTTGTTTGTAAAATGGAGAGCGCTTTTTGCAATACGCAAGCACATTGTGCAACTGGTTCAGTTGGTATTGTTCAATAATTTCCCGGGTCAGTAACCCCGCATGACGCGGTGCTATGTACTTGCGGATCAACTGTTCCAAAGGTGTTGGCTGCAACATGGACGCGCTCATCGATGTAATGATGCTCCTGTGCGTGAGGTGAGATTGTAGGCACAAAAGGGGACCAGCCTGCCATCGGGAGCTGCCACATGGATACAGCACCCCTGGAGCCGTTCCTGATCCAGGTTCCAGGCATCCTGAAAGGCCATGGCAGAGATGGAGAAGGTGTGGGTTTTAGCGCGGGTTAAAAATCGGTCTAAATCATCCTGGGGTCGCTGAGGTGTCGTATCCTGTTTTTCAACCTGTGGAAAGCTCCATTGTCTTGCGGTAAAGGAGATGCTTTTTGCTCTTCCTTTGCTAGCTGTTGGGATATCGTGCTGTAACTTGGGTTGCGTGCAGCAGTTTGCTGCTGAGGGCCGAAGCGGCATGAGGCTGTTATCCTGTTTTATCAGGAAGTTGCAGCTAAAGGAACAGCGTTCATGTTCACAGCCTGGAGGCGCAAACATCGCAGCGGTGAGTGCGCCTGCTGTTTGTTGCTCAATGAGGTCTAAGAGTTCCGGCAGGGTGAGCCGATCTCTGTCTTTGGGGGTACCTGGGTAGCGGCCAAAATAACTTATCGGCTGAAAATGGACACCGCGAACTGTGGGAGCAAAACCAACACCGTATTTGATGATCTCGCCCACCTGGTCAGTGTTACAGCCAGGAATCACCGTTGGAACCAGCACCACCCCAAGCTGTGCTTTTTCACAGTTTCTGATGGCCTGTTCCTTTATTGCACGCAGGTCTTTTCCCCTCAGCGAGGTGTGGGCATGGGCAGAGACCCCATCAAATTGAAGAAAGACCGATGAAAGCCCGGCCTGTTTCAGCCTGGCCGCATAACCGGGTGTTCCAGCCAGCCGTAGTCCATTGGTGTTAAGCTGAATAAAGGAAAATCCTTTTTGAGTACCAAGAGTAATAATGTGTTCCAGGTCGTCCCTGACCGTAGGTTCACCGCCGGAGAGCTGAATATTACATCTTCCTGATGCTTCCAAAATTTGGTCATAAAGCAATCCAATCTGTTCAAGCGAAAGATCAGCGTCGCTTTGCTCTTCTTGTGCAGAAGCAAAACAAACAGGGCAGTTGAGATTGCAGCGCTGAGTTATTTCAATGAGCGCGGTGCAGGTGTGCTGCTTGTGGTTGGGACAGAGGCCGCAATCAAAGGGACAGCCTCTTGCAGTTGTTGTGCGTGGCGAACGTTGGGTAGATGGTTTTTTGGGCCTGGACCAGGAGGTAAAGGGTATCCCGCCTTTCCATATTTTGGTTGCAAAACGTCCATGAGTTGGACATTTCTTAATCAGGTAGACGCTTTCCCCCTGTTTCTCCCTGCTTGCAGGAATACGCGTTAAACATTCCGGGCATACGCTCCAGGTGGTTGAAAGAACCGCTGGATCAGGTTCAAAACTCATCAGCCTCTTCCTTGGGCATGGATGGATCAATCCCATGTTCTGCAAAGAGTTCTAACAGTTTGTCACGCGCTCCAATCATAATATCACCGCATACTTCGTTGTTGTGTTCACCACTTGCTTCCAGGATATCCTCGCACCGGATGCCACCCCAGCTTGATGAGCTTTCCTTAAACCACTCCATGAACTGGGAAAGGAGCAACGGATAGCGTTCATCACCTTGCTCTTCAACACTGCCTTTGGCCAGATACAAGGCCAGTACACATGCAGCACCGTTAGCTACGCCGCACAGATTGTTGTACTCGTAGCCTTCACATAAACCTGCCATGGCACGGACTAGCTGCACATTTTCTTCTCCCATGTCTGCAAGGGCCAGGGAGATAAGAATCTGACTGCAACAAAATCCTTGTCCGCCTAGCTGGAGTATCTGGAGCGCTGTGTTATCCATTATGTGTCCTTTTTTCTGCTACTAATGCGTAATAGCCCAACGAGACCTTTGCCAGCCTTGAGCAGGTCTGCCTGGCAGTCTCCTCATCCATGATCAACTGCCAGAATTGCTCCATGCTGCCGTAGGAAAAAATAAGCTGCCCTGCCAGCTGCTTGAGCAGGCTGGTGCAATCCTGGAGATAACGCAGGGAAAATCCTGTCTTTGTAACGGCTTTTTTGATTTCTTCCAGAGAAAGGAAGGTATTGAGGCAGGAATGCATATTTCCTGCAGGGCTTTCCTGATGCCCTCTTTTTCGATAGATATCAGATAACAACAGCTTGCCCCCCGGCTTGAGCACTCGGTACATTTCTTCCAGGCTTGCAGATATACTTTCTGTGAGAGACAAACTGCACTCAGCCATGACCCCATCATAACTGCATGCTGTAAATGGCAGTGCAGTTGCTGTGGCCACTCCCTTTGGCACCCCAGGCGCCTGTATATTGCTTTTTGCAAGCATTGTGAGAGAAAGATCAATCCCTATGGGAGAAAACCTAGAGTTTTCGTGCATGAGCTGGAGGGTATGTCCCGCACCACAACCCACATCGAGCATTACAGCTTTTGGAGGAAGATCGGCCAGAGCAATCAGTTCAGCAGTAAGCGCAGTACCACCGGGCCGCAGTACCCCTCCAGTGACGTGTTGCAGGTGTTCCTGTTCGTATAAGGGAAGGAGAGAGAAGGGTCGGGGCTGAACATTACTGTTTTGCATTACTTATCTTCAAGGAGTTGCTCAACGTCAAACATTTTACCGGTGGCGAGGTGTTCTGGAATCAGGACAAAGCCGCACTTGGGGCATACCATGAGTTGCACCCGGAACGAGGAACCCAGGTAGGTAACGGTAACCTCTTGAGCTTCCAGTTCCTGGTCACAGGGAGCGCATCTCCATGGGGTCTGTTCAATAAAGGAAAAGCTGCTCATTGGTTTTGCTCAGGTAAGGCCATGCGATGGCTGTAAGCAGTGTAAATTGTAAACGCATCACCTTGGGGCTGGTATTCCACCCAGTAGGTCACTCGTCTTGGACGGTGGCAGGCCAGGCGATGATTGTTTCCGGGATCAGTGAGATAGTTGCCGCTTTTTTCGCTTTCAAAGATAACCATGCGGACATCATCTTTCAGGATGTGACGCCGGTTGAGCAGATCTACAATATCAGGAGAGGTGATGAGCTTGATACCATGTGATGCGGACTGCTCAGGTGGTGCTTCCTGCCATAAGTTGGTCAAACACTGTTCTTTAAGCCGTGCTCGGTTTTCATGGCGCTGGGAAAAGCCAGGATTGGCTCGCTCCAGCGGATCGTCACCTGCAGTATGAAACAGATACTCCAGCAGATGAGCGGTCTTGCTCCCCCCTGCAGCAAGATTATCCCTGCACATGGCACAGTATGCGATTCCATCAAGTTCGGATCGACCAGCCTTATGCTGGGCCGTTTTTTCACCAAGCAGCGGGTTGCCAAACTGCATCAAGCCTCCAAACCCGCAACAGTCGGTACGTTCGCCAGTGTAGTCGTGTTCCTGGATATTCAACTGCAGTTTTGATGTGATGCTGCGTACATGATCACGAACCTGCTGTTGATGACGTGAGGTGCAAGGATCATGGATGGTGAGCTGTTGTTGTGGGAGTTGCTGCACATTCGTTGGCAATGGGATCTCGTCTAAAATTTCCCATAGCGAAATCACATTAAGCTCTGGTGCGTGGGTATGAAAGATATCCAGGCAACTGGAACAGGCCGTTATTATCTGTGGAGCTCCCATGGATTCCACTGCCTTGCAGAGGTTGTCTAGCAGTTCAGCAAAGTACTCCTGCTGACCTGCCCAGTGAGCTGGGATACCGCAGCAACTGAGCATCATGCCTACACCGTCGTCCAGATGAGCACAGAGATGTTCGTAAGTGCCAAGTACCGTAGCTGGGCTGGAACCACTCAACTGACAGCCTGGAAAGAAAAGATACTTGCTGCTCCTTGTTTCTGGCTGGTGTTTGAGCAGGGAACAGGCATCACTTAGGCTAAAACGCATGTCTTCGATGGCAAAGTCGTGCGCTGAAGGGGGCATATGATCTGTATTCACCAGATTTTCCCGCGCCTTCAGGCACACCTCAGCAACCGGGAAATCATTGGGGCAGATAACCGTGCATTGGTTACACAGGCTGCATGCATTGATCATTTTGTTGGCCTGCCTGGTACCCTGTACAATGGATTCATTGTTAAAAATCTTACGTACCAGGGTCTTGGGGTACTCCTTATACTCTTGAAGGAACTGGCATTGCTTAACGCATTCCATGCACTGGCACTGTATGCAACGGCCAGCCTCCAGCCTTGCTTCTTCTTCGCTATACCCACCTGTAGCAGAGGGGACGATCTCGGGTGAGGGCGAAACGCCAGTGATAACAGTGTACATACGCGTGGGGGTAGCCCCCTCTTTATCGCGCTGAGCCGTCAGTGATACACCTTGCAGGTAGCGTTCAATGGTAGAGGCTGCACGCCTGCCATCTTCTGCCTGCTGTATTACTGAAAAGTTGCCGGGGGAACTTCCACCCCCGGCAAAACAGCCTTCCTGTGAGACAGCGAGGGTAACCGGATCTGGATGGCTGCAGTCAAATGAACACATTTGGGCGGTGTTAAAGGTATCTTTGTCTATATATACCGCATCAAAAGTGTTTATCCATTCCTGGGTGCTTTCAGCTGAAAGCGTTGTGGAAAACCGAAGGTTTACGCCATACCCCTGAAGGGTTACTTCGGCTTTTTCAAAGGTGTTTTTGGGGAGTTGCTCCTCGTCGTAACTGGCTAGTGTGCCACCGAGAGAGGATGCATCTGTAACAAGAGTGACTGATCTGCCTTTGCGTGCCAGGTCAAGGGCTGCTGTCATAGCGCTCAGTCCGCTGCCAAGAACGCCCACTGTCCCCCCTTTTGTCGGGAGCTTGGGCGGCTTGAGCACCTGGCTGGTATTGGTTATGCAGTAGCGCTCCAGGCTGCCGATGGCAAGGGCTGCATCAATTTCATTTCGTTTGCAGGCCATACGACATGGCTGGTCGCACACTCGGCCAATGATTTCTGGAAAGGAAAGAGTTCTATCAAGCACCTTCCGTGCACCACGCAGATCATGCCTGGTCATTGCTTTCATAAAAGCACGCACATCAACGTGCAGCGGACATGCTGCAGTACAAAAAGGCTGCTCTTCCTGAATACAGAGCGCTTCCAGCTCTCTGAGTCGTTTTTGATCCATTTCCTACCCAATGCAGAAAATACAAAATGCCCCAAGGGCAGAGGCTGCCCTTGGGGACCACATCACGTTTTGGTTGTTATTGCTTACTTCATTGCTGCCAGCACCTTTTCTGGGTATGCAGGCAGGTCACGAATACGTGCACCACATGCCCTGTAGATACCGTTAACTACGGCAGAGTGAGGACCTGTAATGGGCATTTCGCCAACACCGGAAGCTCCAAATGGTCCATCAGGACGTGGGGATGAAACGTAGATAATGTCCATCTTGTCCGGGATTTGCTTGATGTACGGGAAGCCCGCGCCAGCCAAGGTGGAGTGCTTCTTGATGTCTTCAAAGTCTTCAGACAGGGCAAGACCAATAGCCTGGGCCATACCGCCATAAATTTGACCATCAACAACAAGCTTGTTCATGACTGTTCCAATGTCAGCAACACAGGTCATACCTTCAACGGTTGTCTTACCGGTTGCTACTTCTACAGCCACCTCAGCCACGAAAACACCATACATGTAGCAGCAGAATGGGTTGCCTTGTCCGTTTTCGTCACAATCACTTGCAGGTGCCGTCCACTTACCGCTTATTCTGGTTGGGATATCTTCGGCAACCATTTCGTCATAGGTGCGGAAAGAACCATCAGCTTTGGTCATGGATTTAATCAACAGTTCACAACTCACCTTGATGGCTTGGCCAACCATTACCTGGCTACGGCTACCGCCAGCAGGTCCAGAGTTTGGACACTTGGAAGTATCGTTCATCACCAGCTTGATTTGCTCATGACTGAGTCCCAACGGGCGGAGTGCTTCGTGGGCCGTGGCCAAGGTTCCTGCATCAGAGCCCTGACCATGATCTTCCCAGCAGTTGTATATGGTTACAGTACCATCAGCATTAAGCTCAATGTCGCTTTCACCTGTATCAGGGCCGTCAAGACCGGCACCATACACACCAACAGAGAGGCCAACCCCGCGCTTGATTTCAGCGGTGGAGTTTTCTGCAGCACGTTTCTTGGCTTCTTCGTATATGGGCTTGGCTTTTTCAAGCATTTCCGGCAGGGAGTATACTTCCGGATCCTGACCGGTTGGGGTGGTAGATCCTTTGCGGTAGGCATTCTTGTAACGGATTTCCCAGGGGTCCATGCCGAGCTTGTCTGCCAGTTCGTCCATGATGACTTCTGAACCAAACTCAGATTCAGGTCCGCCATATCCACGGAACGCTGCACCCCAGGCATGGTTGGTGCAAACGGTACGTCCTTCACCGCGAATGTGTGGGATATCATACCCGGCACCGATGTACTGGGCACCACGCAGAGTCAGCAGGTCGCCAAACTCGGAATATGGCCCGTGGTCAACGGTCCAGTCAGTTTCCATTGCAAGCAGCTTGCCTTCTTTGTCAGCAGCCAGTTTTACTGTGGTAAATTGCGGTGAACGCTTACCTGTGTAAATCTGTTGCTGGGCATAGTCGTAACCTAAATATACTGGACGACCAGTAGCCAGAGCAGCAGCACCAACCAGGGCTTCCATGGTGGGGCTGAACTTGTATCCAAATGTACCACCAGTGGTGTTCTGTACCAGTACCAGATCTTCAGGCTCGACACCAAGACCAGGAGCGATCATGTACAGATGGAGGTGGAGACCAATGGATTTGGAGTGGATAATCAACTTGCCATCATCATCCTGGAAAGCAAATCCCACATCTGGCTCGATGGGCAGGTGCGGCTGACGCTGGGTGTAGTAATCACCTTCGATGGTGACATCTGCACTATCAAAAATAGGTGCTGTTTCATCACCTTTGGCGATCTTCTGGGTGTAGTAGACATTGGGAGTGCCAGGATGAATCTCAATGGCATCCTCTTCCATGGCAGCTGGTGCACTCATGTAGGCTGGCAGCTCTTCGAGCTCAACCTTGACCTTGGCAGCAGCAGCTTTTGCGTTTGCTTCGGTATCTGCACAAACAATGGCGATGGCATCACCATATTGAAATACCTTTTCATCACAGAGGATAGGACGATCCCAACCATCACCCAGATTGCTTGGAAAGGTAATAAGACCGGTAATACGGTTCTTTCCTTTCACATCTTTATGGGTAACAACCTTGACAACACCAGGCATGGTTTCAGCTTCGCTGGTATCGATGGAGATGATGTTCGCGTGTGAAACTTCTGCTTGAACCAGGGCACATTGGAGGGTGTTCTCTGGCAGCTTGAGGCCAGCGTCTGCGCCGTAATCGATGGTGCCGGTAACTTTTGCTGCAGCACTTGGGCGAGGCAGGTTGGTACCAAGTATCTTGCCATCTTCAGGAAGCTGGAAGGCGAGGTCTTGTAAGGTCTTTTCCCCTTTGAGCACCTTGGCTGCATCCTGGACCGCGTCAACCAGCTGTTTGTAACCAGTGCAACGGCAGGCATTGCGATATTTCTGGAACCAATCACGAATATCTTCACGGCTTGGATCAGGATTTGTGTCAAGCAGGGCTTTTGTCGAAACAATAAAGCCAGGAGTACAAAAACCGCACTGTGCACCACCATGAACCATCCATGACATCTGGATTGCGTGCAGGTCGTTTGGGGTTCCGATACCTTCAATAGTGGTAATGGCAGCATTGTCTGGAACACGACTCATTTTGGTGATACAGGAACGGATCAGCTTACCGTTCATGATCACGTTGCATGCACCACACTGCCCCTTACCGCAACCAACTTTGGTCCCGGTAAGGCCAAGGTTCTTTCTGATCACATCAGAAAGCAGTGCATTGGCTTCGGTTACGACCTGTCTTTGCAGGCCATTGACAAATAATGTTCTTCTGAGCATTCTTTCCTCTTTGGTTAAATCTTAATCTTCAATCAATGCATGGGTGCGGCTTAATGCAAACTCGCCTGGGAGTATCTGGCCTGTCGGCGCCTCTGGAAAGGTAGGTCCGACAATGGTAATCATGTGATGCAGAGGTGTAAGGAGAATGGCGCCTGCATCACATGATGCAAAAGCAGGAGCCGTATCCCATAATAACTCCTGCTTTTTTCAAAATGATGTCTAGTGTCATGTCAACGATGAAATGTCAGTATATTGCGCCGGATTTTTCTTGTCCTTATGGAGTCTTGTCCTGAGTTGCATAGTAGTGCTATGTGACACAGGGCAAGGCTGCATAAGGGCTGAAAAAGACAAGCAGGATACGACAGAGCAGCGTTGACAGGACACTAGGATATTATTAGGTCTGCTGTGCCACAGGCAGTGGCAAGCAGACCTCGTCCAAGTACACTCTACCAGAGATTACATTGCAGCCTTGTAGATTGCAGCAACGTCCGCATCCGTAGGAGTACGCGGGTTGGTCAGGCCACAGGCATCCTTCTGGGCATTGGCGGTC
>PDWI01004057.1_pt1 | contig 27824 bp, 22 predicted proteins | sample 1430891 | NCBI WGS metagenome assembly PDWI01 (sample SAMN01162508, study PRJNA174530) | Oral metagenome, whole genome shotgun sequencing project. | biome: Marine environment; feature: Marine mammal; material: Swab sample of the gingival sulcus; isolation source: swab sample of gingival sulcus... | reverse complement strand
AAAAGAAGAAGAGTTTAAATTATAAAAAAGTATTAAAATGGCTAGATATACAGGACCTAAAACTAAAATTGCAAGGCGTTTTGGAGAACCTTTGTTCGGACCGGATAAGTATTTGGATAAAAAAAATTATCCACCGGGAATACATGGTAAAATGAATAAACGTAAAAAATTATCTGTTTACGGTATTCAGCTTAATGAAAAACAAAAAGCAAAATATATTTATGGAGTTTTAGAAAAGCAATTTAGAAATGCTTTTAAAAAAGCTGCCAGAAAAGAAGGTGTTACCGGCGAATTGTTGCTACAACTACTCGAAAGTAGATTGGACAACGTAGTTTATCGTATGGGAATTGCACCAACCCGAAGAGCAGCCAGACAATTAGTTGGACATAAACATATTTTAATAAACGGAGAGGTTTGTAATATTCCGTCTTATGAAGTAAAACTAACTGATGTTATTAGCGTTAGAGAAAGATCTAAATCGCTTGAAGTAATTACCGATTCGCTTGCAAAAGGCGGAGTAGGTAGATACCCTTGGATTGAGTGGGACGCTAACTTGATGAGTGGTAAAATGTTGAACAGACCTACAAGAGAAGAAATACCAGAGAATATAAACGAACAACTTATTGTTGAACTTTATTCTAAATAATTTTGTTTTATTGTATTGGTTTACAATAAAATTTACTAAAAAAAACAACAAAACTTTATGGCAATTTTAGACTTCCAAAAACCGGATAAAGTAACGCAGTTGCAAGCTGATGAATTTTTCGGTAAATTTGAATTTAGTCCGTTGGAACCCGGATTTGGGATGACAATCGGTAATAGTGTAAGACGAATTTTATTGTCTTCATTGGAGGGGTATGCAATCACCAGAATTAAAATTGAAGGAGTAGAACACGAATTTAGTACTATTACGGGAGTGGTTCAAGATGTAACTGAAATAATTTTGAATTTGAAACAAGTACGATTCAGAAAAAAATCGACCGAAGACGGAGGTGAAGGAGAAAAAATATATGTCACAATAACTGGACAAGAAGAATTTAAAGCCGGAGACTTAGATAATTTTCTTTCAAATTTTGAAGTTATAAACAAAGATTTGACTATCTGCACATTAGAACCTTTTGTGAAGTTACAAGTAGCTATAGATGTAGAAAAAGGAAGAGGATATGTTCAGGCTGAAGAGAATGAAAATGATGAAATGCCTTTTGGTACAATAGCAATTGATTCTATTTTTACTCCTATCAAAAATGTAATGTACACAATTGATAATTTTAGGGTTGGTCGAAAAACGGATTATGAAAAACTTTTGATTGAAATAGAAACTGATGGGTCTATTCATCCAAAAGAGGCTTTGAAAGAGGCGGCCAAAATTTTGATTTACCACTTTATGTTGTTCTCTGACGAAAAAATAACAATTGAAACAGAAGAAAAGAAAAAAACACAAGAGTTTGACGAAGAATTTTTGAGAGTTAGACAGTTGATGAAGAAAAAACTTGTTGATTTGGACCTTTCTGTTAGAGCGCTTAACTGCTTGAAAAGTGCTGATGTCCACTCTGTTGGCGATTTGGTTACTTATCACAAAGAAGATTTGCTTAAATTTAGAAATTTTGGTAAAAAATCATTGTCAGAGCTTGAACTATTGTTAGAAAATCTAAATCTTGAGTTCGGAATGGATACTCATAAATACAATGTTCAAGACGACGAATAATTTTTCTTGAACTAATTTTATTTAAAAACATATTATAATAATATAACGATGAGACATAGAAAAAAGACAAATCATTTAAGTAGAACTGCTTCGCACAGAAAAGCTATGCTTTCTAATATGGCTACTTCTCTTATAATGCATAAAAGAATAAAAACTACTGTAGCAAAAGCTAAGGCGCTCAGAATGTACGTTGAGCCTATTATTTCTAAATCAAAAGAAGATACTACGCACAACAGACGATTGGTGTTCAAACATTTACAAAATAAATATGCGGTTTCTGAACTTTTTAGTACTGTGGCACCCAAAATCGCGGAGCGTCCGGGTGGATATACTAGAATTTTAAAATTGGGACACAGAATGGGAGACAACGCCGAAATTTGCATTATCGAATTGGTCGATTTTAACGTAACATACAATCCTAACGGTGGTGCTAAAAAATCGAAAAAACGTAGAACTCGTAGAAGTGGCGGTGCTAAAAAAGTTGAAAATACTGCTAATGTAGTAAAAGATAAAGTGAAAGAAGTGGTTGAAGAAACTAAAAATGAAACTAACGAAAGTACAGAGGTTAAAGAATAAAAATAAATTATTGTTTAAATAAATACAAGCTCCTTTTTTAAGGGGCTTTTTTTTGTTGTGTGTTGAAAGCTGAGTGTTTGGTGGGGTTTCCGCCCAAAAAACTTCTCCTAAAAATTGTTAATTAAAATTAACTTACAACAGTTTTTTATAAAAAATAATACCTTTGCCTCTGATTGTTAGGCTTTTTTATAAAACCGAAAATATTTTCTAAATCTTTTGAATTAACTTCAAAAAAACGCTAAGAACTTTGCAGATGGCTCAAAAGAAAACTTAGCGTTCCTTGCTAAAACTTTTGCTGTCTTTGGGGCTAAAAAATATCAGAAAATTAAGGTTTTTAACTAAAAGTACTACATTATTACAAAAAATTGTAAAGTTAGATAAATCTCTGATAGTTAGGTGGTTACGCTTGTTTTGTTGTTTGGTAATTGCTTGATTATCAGGGGATTGCAAAAAACAACAAATCGTTTAATACAAAACAAAAAAAATGAGTAAAAAAATAATTTTATTTATCATTGCCTTTCTTTCTACTTTATACGCTGTCGGTCAGGGTTATACGGTTAGTGGATATGTTGAAGATGGGCAAACCGGCGAACGACTAATCGGTTGCGTTGTAAAAGATGCAAACAACGATAAGTACGTAACGACAACAAATAGTTTTGGATTTTTTAGTCTGAAAACTCCCGAAAAAAATCTGACTCTGCAAGTGATTTACATCGGCTACGAAAATTTTGAGAAACAACTCACAATGAATGCCGATACGTCTTTTACTATTGCAATTGAAATAAAAAATCAACTGAAAGAAGTTGTTGTAACTTCGGACAGGCAAAATGTGCAGAGTACGCAAATGAGCCAAATAGACGTTCCGATAAATAAAATTGAAAAATTACCTGTGATTTTTGGAGAGGTCGATTTGTTAAAAACTCTACAACTGATGCCCGGCGTTCAGTCCGGCACCGAAGGCGCAAACGGAATTTACGTTCGCGGAGGCGGTCCCGACCAAAACTTAATGCTGCTCGACGGAGTGCCGGTTTACAATGCGAGCCACTTATTTGGCTTCTTTTCGGTTTTCAATACCGATGCCATAAAAAACGTATCGCTGCTAAAAGGCGGATTTCCGGCTCGCTACGGAGGACGCTTGTCGTCGGTTATCGACGTTAGTATGAAAGACGGAAATATGAAAAAATTTTCGGGGGCTGTGTCGATTGGGCTTATTTCGTCCAAATTTACTATTGAAGGTCCGATTAAAAAAGACAAAACCTCGTTTATTATTTCGGGCAGGCGAACATACATCGACGCCTTAATTTCGCCGATAATCAAATTTGCGACTGCAATTGCTTACGAAGGCGAAAAATTTAGCGGCGGTTATCATTTTTACGATCTAAATGCCAAAATAAATCATCGCTTAAACGATAAAAATCGACTATTTTTGAGTTTTTATTCGGGACAGGATATTGCAAAAATTAAATATTTGTCAAAATGGACGCTCGAAGATGGAATTGAACAGGATAGAGGTGTTGGCAGATTGGGCTGGGGCAATATTATTTCTGCCTTTCGCTGGAATCATACCTTTCAAAAAAATCTTTTTATGAATACTACGCTGACTTACAGCCGGTTTAATTTTGGATTATTATTGCATCAACAATCGGCATACCGCGTCAAGGGCGAATCTAAACATTCGCAAGAATATAAAGCTGAATACGATTCGGGCATTGACGACCTTGCGATGATGGTGGATTTTGATTATTTGCCAAACGTTAATCATAAGGTAAAGTTCGGATTGTCAGGTATTTATCATAAATTTCGTCCCGGATTGGCCAAATTTCAAACAATAGTTTCAGACCCGCCGGTAAATTTCGACACTACATTCGGAAGTCAAACTTTGTACGCGCCGGAACTCGCATTATACGGCGAAGACGATATAAACGTAAACCGGTGGTTGAAAATAAATGTAGGTGCAAGATTGTCGATGTTCAAAGTTCGCGATACTTTATTTAAAAACATAGAACCACGAATTTCAACGCGTATTTTGTTGCACAAAGATTTATCTTTCAAAATGTCTTACGTGCAGATGCAACAATATTTACATTTTTTGACCAACAACACGGTTGGTTTGCCTATCGACCTGTGGATGCCGGCAACAAATTTGGTTGTATCCGAAAAATCGTGGCAAGCTGCTGCCGGTTTTGCGTGGCTGATTGGAAATAATTTTACGCTTTCGGTCGAAGGTTTTTACAAGGGTATGAAAAATTTGTTGGAATTTAAAGACGGGGAATCAATTTTTAGTATGTCCGAAGAAAACGGAATTGGCGAAATATGGGAAAATAAAGTTACACAAGGACGAGGTTATTCGTACGGAGCGGAGCTATTTTTACAAAAAAAATATGGCAAGCTAACCGGTTGGGTGAGTTATACTTACGCAAAAACAAATCGAAAATTTGCAAATATAAACAGAGGCAAAGAATATCCGTACAAATACGACCGCCGACACGATGTGAGCGTTGTGCTGTTGTTTGATTTGAACGAACGCGTTAATTTTGGTATGACTTGGGTTTACGGTTCCGGAATGCCAACTACAATCCAACTGGCTGAGTTTCCATTGCATAAGTATTCTGATGGGTATTACGAGCTTTTGCCCAATATTAGGGGGCGAAACAATTATCGTTTGCCGGCTTATCATCGTTTAGATTTTAGTGTCAATTTGTCAAAACAGAAAAAAAGAGGAAAAAGGACTTGGAGTATTGGGGTTTACAATGCTTACAACAACGTAAATCCGTTTTATACAAGAATTATTGACGAAATTGAAAGCGATTTGTTTCTTGAGAATAAAACAAGTAATTCAATATTGAGGATATACTCTATTTTCCCCATAATGCCTTCTATTAGTTATAAATTTGTTTGGTAATTTTTAAATAAAAAAAAATGAAATATCTTATAAAAATAATAACAATATCTATAATTTTGTCTTTCCTGACAAGTTGTCATAGAGATATAATTTTAAAAAATGATTACGAAAAAGACCTTGTGTTAAATGCCTTTTGTTTCCCTAACGAAAAACCGAGTGTTATGGTTGCATTTTCGGCTCCGCCCGGAGGATTCGACACGACTTATTTTGTGAACGATGCAGAAGTTGCTATCTACGAAAATGATAATTTGGTTAAAGTTTTGAGCAATTGCGGTTTGGGCGAGTATTCTGCCGATATAGTTTTAAACGAAAATAAAAATTATACCGTAAAAGCTAAATATCAAGACCGCGAAGCAATAGGCGAAATAAAATTTCCCAAAAAACCGGCAAAAGCAAATATCAAAATTAGAAATGAAAGCTATGCTTTTGTGCATCCTTACAACGAAAAATTTGTTGAAATATACTTAGATTTAGATGTTAATATCACTTTGAACGATATTCCCGAAAGACAGAATTATATGCTTGTTTTTTACGCAAAAAAACCGATTTTTGAGTACGAAACATATCAAGAAGATTCGGTTATTGGTTATTCTTATGAGCCTCTTTATTTTTACATAGCTTCCGACAATCTTCTTGATGATTTTACAATCGAAGAACGGTTTGATGTGGGTGATATTCCGGCATCAAGCAGATTTCCATATAGCTCTTACGAATATATTTTTAGCGATATTACATTTAGCGAAGCCGCGTTTTCTTTTGATACGTCAATTGATTTTAGCACACTCAAACCAAACACAGCCGACGAAGATGGGAAGAAAACGGACAGTATTGTTCTTTATTATCGATTGGTTACGGTGTCCGAAGATTGGGTTGATTTTAATATTTCAAAATACAAATACGAAAACTCGGTCGATAATCCGTTCGTCGAGCCGGTTAGTGTGCTGACCAACGTAAAAGGCGGGTTGGGAATTGTTGCGGGTTTCAACGAAATTGTTGATTCTGTTTCGCACAAGGTGAATATAGAAACTGATTTTTAAAGGTTAATTAGGCGCATTCAAAAAATGTTAATGTTCAAATAATCAGTAATTTACAGTTTGTTTTTTGCGAAAAATATCAAAAAAACGGGTTTTATTGTATGATTTCCGCATTCCATTCCATACGGAGAGACGCCTTACGACGTCTCTTTTTAATTTATAACTAAGACGTGATTTTATTCAATAAAACCACCGCATAAGCCGAAACACCTTCTTCTCTGCCTTCAAATCCCAATTTTTCGGTGGTTGTGGCTTTTACCGACACTTGATTTACATTTATTTCCAAAACTTCGGCAATTTTTTCGCGCATTGGGTCGATGTAGGGCTTTATTTTGGGCTTTTGTAGCGCAATTGTTGAATCTATATTGCCAATACAATAACCGTTTTCTTTTATAATTTCATTGGATTTTTTCAACAAAATTTTGCTGTCGATTCCTTTCAAATTTTTGTCGTTATCCGGAAACCAATAGCCAATATCTTTTTGGGCAATTGCCCCAAGCATTGCGTCTATAATCGCGTGAATTAGCACATCTCCGTCCGAATGTCCAACGGTTCCTTTGGTGTGTTCGATACAAATTCCGCCCAAAACAAATTCTTCGTCGTCGGCCAATTTATGAACATCATATCCCATTCCTATTCTTAACATATCTCAATTTTTTTGCAAAGATTAACTAAATTTATTTCTTTTGTTGCAAAATTCTTTATTTTATTTTATTATTAATATTAATGATAAATTTAAAGTTCTGTAAATCAGTGGTTTATGCTTGGTTTGGAATATATTTTGATGTTGATAAAAAATAGAGAGAAGTAGTTTTTTTCAAAAAAAAATTAAAAATTAAATATAAATATCTAAAAATTACTAATTATGAAAAAAATATTTTACTTAGTAGTAGTACTTTTTGTTTCAAATGCGTTATTCGCACAAGAAAACGAGTATGTTTTTAAAGACATAAAACGTTTGGAGACAACAAGTGTAAAAGACCAACACGCTTCCGGAACTTGCTGGTCGTTTTCGGGTTTGTCGTTCATCGAATCGGAAATGGCTCGTATGGGTACAAAATTGAAAAATGTGCCGGATTTGTCGGAAATGTACGTTGTAAAAAAATGTTACGAAGAAAAAGCGAACAAATACGTAAGACTTCACGGAAATCTTAATTTTGGTGGGGGCGGTTCGTTCTACGATGTTTTGTGGGCTATCAAAAATTATGGCGCAATGCCCGAAGAGGCTTACACCGGTTTGAACTACGGAAAAGAAAAACACAACCACTCTGAAATGGATAAAATTTTATTTGCTTACGTAAAAGCATTGAAAGATGCAAAAAGTTTATCAACTGCTTGGATGGCAGGGTTTGAGGGGATTTTGAACTCTTATTTGGGCGAAGAACCCGAAACTTTTATGTACAAAGGCAAAAAATACACTCCAAAATCATTTGCTGACGAGGTGGTAAAAATAAATCCTGACGATTATATATCAATAACTTCTTACTCGCATCACCCGTTTTACACTCAGTTTGCGCTTGAAATTCCGGACAACTGGCAATGGAGTTTGTCGTACAATGTGCCTCTAAACGAAATGGTAGAAATTGCCGACAATGCAATCAAAAACGGATACTCAATTGCTTGGGGTTCAGACGTTAGCGAGGTTTATTTTTCGTACAGAGACGGTGTGGCTGTTGTACCTGACTTGGAAATAAAAGAACTTGTACAAACTGAACGTTCGAGATGGGAAAAAGTTGATAAAGATAAATACAATTTGTCTAAACCGGGAAAAGAAAAAACTATCACGCAAGAAATGAGACAAGTAGGTTTTGATAATTTCCAAAATACCGACGACCACGGAATGCACATCGTGGGGTTGGCAAAAGACCAAAATAATAACGAATATTATATCGTTAAAAATTCTTGGGACGAAAGCAATCTTTACGATGGTTACATTTATGTTTCAAAAGCATTTTTCTTATACAAAACTATGAACTTTGTTGTACATAAAGACGCTGTGCCTAAGCGTATTAAAGATAAATTGAAATTTTAATTTGTTTTTTTGTTTTTAATTGAAGTTCGGTTGCAATTTTTTTTGTAACCGACTTTTTTTATTGCTCATAAAGAACGATAGTCAGTTAAAATTGTCTGTTTGTCAATTGAATTTATTTATTCATCATAATAATTATTGAAGATTAAGTAAAATACCTACTTTTGTACCAGTAGTAAAATTTAATTTTTTAAGAGTTAATAATTTATTTGAAGTCGTCCTCCCCGGACGGCTTTCTTTGTTTTAAGATTGTTTTACCGAACCGAACACTTCGTTAAATTGAGAACGGCGAAGCCCTTGTGTTAGTGTTTATGATGCTGATTGTCAGATAGTTATGATGAAATTTTTGTAAATGTGTAAAATCTTGATTATCAGGTTGTTATAAAAATGCCAAACTATTGCGAACCAATACCGAGTTAAATTAAAAGATATGGCACTGATTATCAGATTTTTATGAAAGGCGTATTTATAAAAAAATAGAAAAACGTTATCTGAATTTTGCTTGTCCGAAAAACAAATTTTTAGACACATTATTAATTAATAGAAAAAAATATGTTAAATAATTTGACCTTTTGTTTTATTTTTTCGTAGTTTTGGACAATATTAGTTCCGAAACGGGTATTTTTTGTTATTGTTACACAATTTCTCGCGCGCACAGGAATTGTTATTTGACAAAAAACTTAACCGCAAAGTTTGCGAAGACAGCGTATTTGGCGTTGAAAAAACAAAAGACTAACAACCAAAAACAAAAAAACAAAAAGATGAAAGCAATAAAAACAACATTATTTTTTATTCTGACAATTTTAACATTTGGTTCGTGTATCAAACCGATAGAAACTGTTTGTATGTCGGAAGAAATGAAATCATTTATAGATTTTCCGGTCGGTTCGTGGTGGGTTTATCGCGACACAAGCAACAACATTGTTGATAGTTTTTATTTAGAAACACGAACAGTCAATTTAAGGCGCCCTGTGGAATCATACATCGAATATGAATATTTGGAGCAACGTTTTTCGCACAATAATAACTCCGGCGAGTTCGGAATGACATCTTTGGAATCGCAAAAAATTAGTGGCAGTCGTCATTCAGACCACTTTTTAAGTTATAACCAAACGTGGTTTTCGTATTTTGCAACCGAAGTTGAGTTTAAAGTCGCCAACAAAGGTTATGTTGAGCATTTCGACTCGGTTGTTGTATTCAATAAAATTTATTACGACGTGCGAGTTTTTTCCAACTTTATGTCTGATTCGGTTTTTTGGTGCAAAGACGTTGGTGTTATTAAAAAAATTGTTAATCCGAACAACCTCAACGACACGGTTGGTGGGCGTTTGTGTTTGTTAGAAAAATATTATATCAACAAATAGTTGGCGTATTTTGAAACAACATTTCGTTAAATTGTGAACGGACAAGCCCTCACGACAGTAATTGAGAACGGCGTAAGCCTTCACGATAGTAATTACAATGCTGATTATCAGGGAGTTATGGGATTTTTTTATAAACGTATAAAGTGTTGATTATCAGATTATTACAAAAAAATACCGAACTATTGGATATAAATCTTTGTATAGAAAAACCAAAATATTATTTTTGCAAAATTATTTTTTAAAATTATATAGAAGTATTAAAACGAACTCTCAAAGTTTTTTTTAATAAAAACTCATTAACCTAAAATCAACTTTAAAAAGTTATGGAAGAGAACAAAAACATTGAAAACGTTGAAAATTCAAACAACGAACAACAAGGTAACAGCTTAGAAAACAATGCAGTAGAAAACAACGAAACAAGTCCTCAACGGAAAAAATCGTCGGCAGAGCTGATAATCGAGAAATTGAACGCTCAAAAGAAATCGGGAAATCAAAAAAATTCGGAAAAGATAGAAAACCTGAATCGATTGAGCGAAGAAATAGAGAAAAATAAAGACGAAAGCGAAGAGGTACTCGAAGAGACCGAAACCGAAGAGCAAGAAGAAGCACCGACAGTTGAAAAAGAACAAAATCTGCCAAATTACAACGAATTTGACCGCGAAAAATTGACTGCTTCGTTGGAGGAAATGCTTGAAAAACCTTACGAAGAAATTAAAAATGCTGCCGAAATTATAAGAAAAATTTATTATAAGAAAAAAAATGAAGAAACTGTCGAAAAACAGGAATTATTCATTCAAAACGGCGGCAAAAAAGAAGATTTTAAACTGGAAGTTGATGACTTAACCGAAAAATTTAACAATTTATTTCGGTTGTATAGGGATAAAAAACAAAAATACAACGAAGAAAAAGAAGCCGAAAAGATAAAAAGATTAGAAGAAAAAACTGAAATTATAGACAAAATAGAAGCCTTGATAACCAAAGGCGAAACGTTGAACAAAACTTTTGAAGAGTTTCACAAATTGCGCGACGAATGGGTGCAAATAGGTCCGGTAAATGCCGCTGACGCTCGTCCGTTGCTCGAAAAATATAATTTTACTTTGCAAAAATTTTACGATTGGGTAAAAATCAATAAAGAACTTCGCGACTTGGACTTGAAGAAAAATTTAGACCAAAAAATAAAACTTTGCGAAGAAGCCGAAACGCTTATTTTGGAGCCTAAAATCACCAAAGCCTACAAAAAACTCCAAGATTATCACGAAAAATGGAAAGAAATAGGGCCTGTTCCGAACGAACAAAAAGAAGAAATTTGGGAGCGTTTCAAAGAAGCATCGGCACTGATAAACAAAAAACATTACAATTATTTTCAAGAAATAAAAGAAAAGCAAGCTCACAATTTGAAGGCCAAAGAAATTCTTTGCGAAGAGGCTGAAAAAATTGCAAACGAGGATTATACAAAAGTTAAAGATTGGCAAGAAAAAACCGAAGAAATCAACGGTTTGATAAAATTGTGGAAGCTAATCGGCTTTGCTCCAAAGAAATACAACAACGCAATTTACGAACGTTTTTTGGCTGCCAGAAAATTATTTTACGATAATAAACACGAATTTTTCCAAAATTATACTGATATTTTGAACAAAAATTTACAATTGAAAGAGGAAATTGTAATTGAAGTTGAAAATATAAAAGATAGTTCGGAATGGAACAAAACTTCGGCACGACTTATTGAGTTGCAGAAAAAATGGAAAGACATCGGACCGGTGCCAAACGACCACAAAGACGGAATTTGGAAAAAATTTAATGAGGCTTGCAATGTTTTCTTTGAACGAAAACGCGAATATTTCAAAACTAAAAAAGAATTAGAACAAAAAAATTACGAGGCTAAAAAAGAAATTATTGAAAAAATAAAAAATCTTGAAGCCAAAGAAACTCCAAGCGAAAATTTGGTTGAATTGCAAAAACTTCAAAAAGAATGGTCGCAAATTGGTTACGTGCCGTTCAAACACAAAGATGAAATTTATGCCGAATATCACGACGCGCTGAATCAGAAATACAAAAATTTTGAAATTAACAAAAGTGCAATGCACAAGGCTGAACAAAAAAATAATATCGAAGAGGTGTTGAACAGCAATCAGCCGAAAAGGGTTTTGAGCGAAATAGAAAAAATTAAAAATAATATTGCAAAAGTAAAAGGCGAGATAATTACAATAGAAAATAATCTGACATTCTTTGTAAAATCGAAAAATTCGGGCGGATTGTTGAAAAATTTGGAGCGAAAATTAGAAAAATTGAAACAAGAAAAAGCTCAATACGAACAAAATCTCATTACTTTGACAAAATCTTTAAGAGAAACACAAAAAAATAATTAGTTTTGAACACAACTACAAAATATATTTTCATAACCGGAGGCGTTACGTCGTCGCTTGGCAAAGGAATTATTTCTGCGTCGCTTGCAAAGCTCTTACAATCAGGTGGTTATAAGGTTTCGATACAGAAAATAGACCCTTACTTGAATATCGACCCGGGAACGCTAAATCCATACGAACACGGCGAGTGCTACGTAACTAACGACGGAGCCGAAACCGACTTAGATTTAGGACATTACGAGCGTTTTTTGGGCGAACCAACAAGTCAGGCAAACAACGTAACGACCGGTCAGATATATCAAACTGTAATAAATAAAGAACGAAAAGGAGATTATTTGGGCAAAACCGTTCAAATAATTCCGCACATAACAAACGAAATAAAAACCCGAATAAAACTTTTAGCAAAAAAGAATAATTTGGATTTTGTAATTACCGAAATTGGCGGAACGGTGGGCGATATAGAATCTTTGCCCTACATCGAAGCCGTGCGACAGCTAAAATGGGAACTGGGTAAAAATAACGCAATCGTTATACATTTGACCTTAGTCCCTTATCTGTCGGCAGCTAAGGAACTTAAAACCAAACCAACTCAACATTCGGTAAAATTATTGCTCGAAAATGGCGTTCAGCCCGACATAATTGTTTTGCGCACAGAAAAACAACTGACGCGCGAAATAAAACAAAAAGTTTCGTTGTTTTGTAACATCGACATCGATTCGGTTATCGAATCAATTGACGTAAGGTCAATTTACGAAGTGCCTTTGAAAATGTTGGAGGAAAATTTGCCTGAAACTGTTTTGAGAAAATTTGATTTGCCGGTTAAGGCAAAGCCTGAATTGAAACAGTGGAAAGAATTTTTGAACAAATTATACAATCCGAAAGATTCTGTGAAAATTGCTGCAATAGGCAAATACGTCGAATTGCAAGATGCTTACAAATCGATAAATGATTCATTTATACACGCCGGCGCTCACAATCAGCTGAAAGCAAATGTTGATTGGATTCATTCGGAAAAATTGGACGAAACCAACTACAAAGAAATTTTGTCGGAGTACGACGGGATTTTGATTGCTCCCGGATTTGGTGCCAGAGGTATAGACGGCAAATTGCTTGCAACGCGCTACGCACGCGAAAATAACGTGCCGTTTTTGGGAATTTGCTTGGGTATGCAATGTGCGGTAATCGAATTTTCGCGAAATGTTTTAAAACTACAAGATGCAAATTCGCGGGAAATGCACCGAACTACACAACATCCGGTTATTGACCTTATGGAAACTCAAAAAAATATAACCGCAATGGGTGGAACTATGCGTTTGGGGAGCTATCCGTGCAAATTGCAAAAGAAAAGCAACGCCTACAAGGCTTACAAAACAATAAATATCAACGAAAGACACCGACATCGCTACGAATTTAATTCCGAATATTTGGAGCAATTTACAAATGCCGGAATGATAGCAACCGGAATAAATCCGGATACCGAATTGGTGGAAATTGTTGAAATGAAAGACCATTGTTGGTTTGTTGGCGTGCAATTTCATCCGGAATACAGCAGCACAGTGCTAAAACCGCACCCCTTATTTATAAATTTTTTAGAAGCAGCATTAGAAAAAAAACAAACAAAATCTAAACGATAATTAAAAACATGGATAAAAATCAGTTTATAGGATTTGTTCTTATCGGGATAATCCTAATAGGTTTTTTTTATTTGACAAAACCTACCGAAGAACAATTAGAACTACAAAGACAGCAGAACAAAGCAAAACAAGAACAGGCTTTATTACAAGATAGTTTAAATAGATTAAATGCTGTAAATCAGCAAGATAGCGGTATCGTTGTGACAGATTCGACCGTAAATATAGATTCTGTTTTAAATCAACAGTTGATAAATAAATTTGGACAATTTGCAGCAGCTGCAACCGGCGAAAAATCATTTTACAATATAAAAAATGATTTGGTAAACGTAGAAGTAACCGGCAAAGGAGGGCGAGTTTATTCTGTAAACTTGACTAATTACAAAACTTACAGCAAAGGGGAGTTGATTCTTTTTGACGGCGATGAAAATGAATTTGATTTCCAATTTTTTGCCGACGGAAAATTAATCCGCACAAGTGATTTATATTTTGAGGCGGACACCAAAGAATCGGTTATTGATGCTTCAACTGCCTCAAAATCATTGCGTTTGAAAGCTAAAATTACAAACGATAAATACATCGAATATGTTTATACGCTTACACCGGGTTCTTATTTGGTCGATTTTAGTGTAAATTTTGTAAATCTTGATAAAATTATTCCGAACAATACAACTACAATCGATTTGCATTGGAATAGTTATTTGAGACACTTGGAAAGAGGCGAAAAATGGGAACGCGAAAAAACAGTTTTGTATTATAAAATTTTCAAATCAGATGTAGAAAAATTAAATCCGACAAAAGATTTGGTTGAAGAAAGTATAGATTCAAAAGTAAGATGGATTGGCTACAAACAGCAGTTTTTTGCTTCGGTTTTGATTGCCAAAACAGATTTTGAAGGCGCAAAAATGACTGCCCAAAGTTTGGAAGACAAAGATACTTTGAACGTGAAGTATATGACTTCTAAAATTTCGGTTCCGTTCAGACACAGCTCAAACGTAAATATTCCATTGGCGTTTTATTTTGGGCCAAACAAATTTTCAATCCTTAAAAAAGCCAAAGTGGGCGACGAAAAATTGAGGCTTGAAAAAATGATTTTCTTGGGACGTAATATTTTAAGTTTCATAAATAGAAAAATGATTATTCCGTTTTTTAATTTGCTCGAAAAATATATTTCAAGTTTCGGAATTATTATTTTGATAATGACCATTGTAATAAAACTTTTGTTATTCCCGCTGACCTATAAATCTTACGCATCGGGCGCAAAAATGCGTATTTTGAAACCCGAAATCGACAAAGCAACTGCCAAATTCACAAAGCAGGAAGATGCCATGAAAAAACAACAAGTAACAATGAATATCTACAAAAAAGCCGGCGTTAATCCGTTGGGTGGTTGTTTGCCGTTGTTGTTGCAATTCCCGTTTTTGGTTGCGTTGTTCCGCTTTTTCCCGGCATCAATCGAGTTGAGGCAACAGTCGTTTTTGTGGGTAAACGACCTATCGACCTACGACGCAATTGTTTCGTGGAATGCCACAATTCCTATCGTAAATTGGATTTTTGGGCATCACATCAGTTTGTTTACCTTGCTTATGGCAATCGCAATGATTGTAAACACGATGTTGAGCAACTCAAATATGGACGATTCAAATCCGCAGGCAAAATCAATGAAAATAATGATGTATTTTATGCCGTTGCTTATGGTTGTTTGGTTCAATGATTACTCTGCCGGATTGAGTTATTATTATTTTATTTCTACAACAATTGGTATTTTACAGATAATTCTTATCCGAAAATTTATCAATGAGGAGAAAGTTTTGAAAAAAATGAAAGAGAATATGAAGAAAAATAAAGCTCCTAAGAAAAATAAATTTTTAGAAAGACTTGAAGAAGCGCAAAGACAACAGCAAAAACAACTTCAAAATAATAAAAAAAGAAAAAAATAAGGGAATAGATTTTCCGAAAAAAAGCGTACTCCGGTACGCTTTTTTTGTTTGCGTGCCACAACAATTCGTTCGATTATCAGAATATTAAAGTTTTGCGTAAGTTATTGATCATTAGTTGTTTATGTGGCTGGTGTTGAGCTTTTGAGTATAAATACAAAAAAATATATTTAAGATTTCTTGAATATTGCAAAAAAATACATTTATTTGTAAAATGCTGCTTTGAAGCGAATACAAAATCTTTTTTTAATATCTAAAAAAATAAATTTTGGACGAAAGAATTTACAAATTAGCCATAAGTCTATTGCCTCGAATAGGACCTATAAAAGCCCGAAAACTAATTAGTTACGTGGGTAGCGTAGAGGGTGTTTTTAAAGAAAACGAAAATGCTTTGAAAAAAATACCCGGGATTGGCAAAATTTTGGCATCGAACATAAGAATTTCAAATGTGTTGGAAAGTGCTAAAAAAGAATTAGATTTTATCGACAAATACAATATAAAATCATATTTTTATTTAGATGAAGATTATCCGACTCAACTAAAAAAATACGACGATTCGCCATTGACACTTTTTCAAAAAGGCGACTTTGAATTTAACAAAAAAAAGTACGTGAGTGTTGTTGGTACGCGAAAAATATCGCATTACGGCGAGGCGCTTTGCAAAAATTTTATAAAAGGTCTGAAAGATGCCGGTTATTCGCCGGTTATCGTTAGTGGACTTGCGTATGGCGTTGATTATACGGCACATACGAGCGCATTGGAAAATAACCTTCAAACTTTGGCTGTACTCGGACACGGTTTGGATATAATTTATCCGAGCGCTCACAAAGAATTGGCAAAAAGAGTTATTCAAAACGGAGCTTTATTGACCGAATTTACAAGCAATTCAAAACGCGAAGCGTCGTTTTTTGTGCGTCGCAACAGGATAATTGCAGCTTTGTCGGAAGCTACGGTTGTTGTGGAATCGCCGGGCAAAGGTGGTTCGCTCATTACCGCCGAATATGCTGTTCAGTACGCCAAAGATGTTTACACTTTTCCGGGACGAGTGGGCGACAAAAATATGGCGGGGTGCAACTTTTTGATAAAAACAAACAGAGCCGCTTTGATTGAATCTGCCGACGATTTGATATATAATTTGAGGTGGGAAGAGGCTAAAAAGAACACAAAACAACGAGAAATTTTTGTTGAACTTTCGCAAGATGAGCAAAAAATTGTAGATTTGTTGAAAGAAAATGAACTTTTGAACGTAGATAATATAATATATCAAACTAAATTTCCGGTAAATAAGGTTTTGACGCTTTTGTTTAATTTGGAATTTAACAATGTCGTTAAAGCATTGCCCGGACGAATGTATAAATTGGTTCTTAGTTAAATTAAAAGTTAAAAGCTAAAAATTAAAAGTTATAATGTTGCTTATTTGGATATTAACATTTTATGAATGCGCCTGTTAGGTGTGGTGGTTTGACGTTTTTGGCTAATTGTAATTTGTTAGTGGAGTGGGGTAATGGTTTGAAAATCAGGTTGTTATGTGTGTTTTGCGGAAAAATAACTATTACACAAAAAAGCACCGAATTGTAGTCAAATTTTAACTGATAAAAAAATATAATTAATAAATGGAAATAATATATAAATTAAACGAAATAGATAAAACAGCCGAACAACTTCATAAGCTGTTGAATGACGAAAGTAATAAAAAAATAATACTTTTTGAGGGCAGTATGGGAGCCGGCAAAACTACTTTGATAAAAAAATTATGCGAAAAATTTGAGGTTGAAGATGAGGTTACGAGTCCGACTTTTGCCATTGTAAACGAATACAACACAAAGTCCAACTCTCAAATCTATCACTTTGATTTTTACAGACTTAAAAGTATCGAAGAGGCGCTAAATATCGGAATTGAAGAATATTTTGCGTCCGAAAATTTTTGTTTTATCGAATGGGGAGAGCTAATTCGCCCTATTTTGCCCCAAAATTTTATTGAAATAAAAATATCTGAAATAAACAAAGAAACTCGAAAATTAACTTTTTGAGTTCAACTAAATTAATAAAAAAATATGAATCCAACTATACTAATAAGTAACGACGATGGCATTTCTTCTAACGGCATAAAAGCTATGGTTGAAATCGCAAAAGGCTTTGGAAACGTGGTGGTTGTAGCCCCCGACAAGCCTCAATCGGCAAAATCGCACGCTATATCGCTGAATGACTATATTTCGTACAAAAAAATGGATACTTTTGGCGAAGATGTAGAGGCTTATGCGTGTTCGGGAACGCCCGCCGATTGTGTGAAACTTGCATTGAGCAAAATTTTAGATAAAAAGCCGGATTTGGTGCTTTCCGGCATCAATCACGGCTCCAATTCGTCGGTGAATTTGATTTACTCCGGCACGGTGGCGGTGGCTGTCGAAGGGGCAATACACGATATTCCGTCTATCGCATTTTCGCTGGACACGCACGACGAAAAAGCTGACCTTGAAGCAACAAAATTATATTCTAAACAAATTATTGAAAAGGTTTTGAACAGCGAATATAAAAACACGCCCTGTCTGAATGTGAATGTGCCAAACATTCCGCTCGACAAAATAAAAGGCGTAAAAGTCTGCCGACAGACCAAAGGTGCTTGGTTTGAGGAATTTGAAACTGTGCAAGCGTGCAGCAAAGGTGCGCCACTTTTTTTATTAACAGGAAAATATATTAACTTTGAAGCAGAAAAAAAAGACACAGACGTTTGGGCGATAGAGAATAATTATGTGGCGGTAGTGCCTGTAAAAGTAGATCTTACGGACTATGACATAATTGAAAATTTGGAATTTTAGTCGCTTCGCTAATTTGTTTGTCTTTTAGAAATTTTTTAACATAAATAATTGATTATGAACGCTTTTCACGCATACGACATCAGGGGAATTTACAACAAAGATTTTACCAAAGAAGATGTTTATAAAATAGGTTTTTTCTTGCCGCGAGTACTCAAAGCTCGTAAAATTTTAGTGGGCAGAGACGTTAGGGTTTCGTCGCCGGAAATATACGAATATCTGACCAAAGGACTTGTCGATTCCGGCACTTTGGTTTACAATATTGGGCTTTCGACTACACCAATGACATATTTTGCTACTGCAAAATTTAATTTCAAAGGCTCGGTTCAAATTACCGCGTCGCACAACCCAAAAGAATACAACGGGCTCAAAATTTCGGGCGAAGATGCAATTCCTATCGGTTACGATACCGGTTTGGCGGAATTGGAAAAACTCGTTGAAAATGAGGAACTTGAAGCTTATTTTGACGATGGTGGAATTATTGATTTTGACGTAAAAGAGGACTATTTAACATTTTTGAAAGGCTATTGCGTCAGAGCAACTGACTTGAATATTGGTATTGATTGCTCAAACGGAATGGCTGCTTTGCTGATAAAAGATATTTTTGGCGACAAACCTAAATATATTTTTGACGAGTTAGACGGTACATTTCCAAACCACGAAGCTAATCCGCTTGTTCCCGAGAATATTGTTGATATTCAGCGACTTGTAAACGAAAATAATCTTGATGTAGGTATTATTTTTGATGGCGATGCCGACCGAGTAATGTTTATCGACGACAAAGGGAAATTTGTTTCTCCCGACCTCATAATTGCGTTGTTGGGGCATTTCTTTTTGGAAGAAAGAAAAAAGAAAGGTATTGTCTTACAGGATATTAGAACCTCAAAAGCCGTTGGAGAGTACATCAGCGAAAAATTTGATTCGCAGGTAGAGATTTGGCGAGTAGGCAGAGCCTATGCAGCACGAAAATTACGAGAAATAGAAGGACTATTTGGAGGCGAGCTTGCCGGACATTACTATTTTAAGGATTTTTATTACTCCGATTCCGGACTTTTGGCAGCAATTATAGTTGTCCGAATTTTGACCGATTTAAAAGAAAAAGGTATTTCGATGTCGCAAGCAATTTCTGAAATTATCAAATATGAAAACTCCGGAGAAATTAACTTTAAGCTAAATAAAAAATCAGAAGCCATAAATGCAGTTGTTGGACATTTTTTGGAAAACGAAGAACCCGAAAAAATATTAGATTTTGATGGTTACAGACTCGAATATGAAGATTGGTGGTTCAATATAAGACCCTCAAACACAGAACCTTATTTGCGACTTATTGTAGAAGCTAAAAATCAAGAACTACTGCACGAAAAAGTAGCCGAAATCAAAAAAATAATAGAGTATTTTGATTAGGATAACCACTTTGTTGAATTGAGAGTTAAGAATTGAGAGTTGAGAATTGAGAATTAAGAACTACAATGTTGATTATTAGGTTGTTATAAAAAATACCTAACTATTGAAATAAGAAACTATACAAAGATTGTCAATTGAAGTATAGATTTTTATTAAATAATGGGCTTACGCTTGTGTGATAAACAAATCAAAAGGCGTAAGCCCCTAATACCCAACACCCAACACCGAATTAATTCTATGATAGCCAATACCCAACACCCAACGCCCAACACCCAATACCCAACGCCCAACACCCAACACCCAACACCCAACACCCAATACCCAATATCCAATACCCAAAATACATAGTTTCAAAAGAAAACGACATTGTTTCAAAAAAAATGAAAAAAAATTTGGAAGTGTCAAAAATTATGACATACATTTGCATCGAATTTTTTAGTCAAAAAGTCGAAAAAAATTGAATAAGATAGAAAAAATAAGAACAAGGATTATAGATGTCGCTCAAACAGCGTTTTATAAATTGGGCGTAGATAAAACAACAATGGAGCTTATAGCCAAAAGAGCCGGCAAGAGCAAGAGTACGTTGTACTACTACTTTAAAGACAAAAACGAGCTGTACGCCGCAGTTATTGAGCGTGAGGGCAATTTTATGATGACCGAACTTGCTAAAATTATCAATCGAGAAGATTCAACCGACAAGATTTTAGAATTATACGCCAAAAGACGGTTTGAATTAGCCGAAACCGTGCTAAGTAACTATAAATTAGAGGGTAACAACTACGAAAAAGTATTTCCAATCATTCAAAAATACAGAAAAAAACACGACGAATTTGAATATTTTGCCATAAAACAAATATTAGTAAAAGGAATAGAAAAAGACGAATTGAATATAACATTGGAACACATAAACGACGTAGCATTAGGTATTTCCGCAGCAATAAAGGGGCTTGAAATACCGTTACTAATAGAAAGTTCAAAGAACACAATAGAAAAGAAGATAGAAATAATGCTGAATCTTTTGTTATACGGACTTTTAAAAAAGAACATAAAAAAAGTGAACTAAATTTTTTTTGCATATTTCTCGACTAATATGCGAAAAAAGTCGAAAAATAATAATAAATTAGAAACATATAAAATGGAAAATCAAAAACACGAAAGGGGTTACAAACCCGCAAGTTTTATTATCAAATTCAGATTACCGATAGTTATTTTCGTAATCTTGGCGACAGTCTTTTTGGGTTACAAAGCCAAAGATATAACTATCGAAGCTGACATTACAAGTTCGCTACCGGATTCAGACCCGGCAGCAAAATTGTTGAAAGATGTAGGAGAAAAATACGGCGGTAACGCTTCGGTAATGGTTATTCTCGAAACAGACAACGTATATACTCCGCAAGTATTGGAAGACGTGCAGAAAGTTACGGACAGTATTGCAACCATGACCGGTATTAGTTACGTTACAAGTTTGACTAATATCATAGACATCAAAAGTTCCGACTGGGGCTTGGAAATAGGAAAATTGGTTGATCCGTTCGAGCTGCCAACTGCCGATTCAGAGTTTGTGGCACTGAGAGACCGAATTTTTGAGAAAGAAATGTACAAAGGTATTCTTGTGTCCGAAGACAGTACTGCAACTATTGTAGTAGCTACGATTTCAGAAGATTACGACCCCGATTCGCTAACTATCGAAATCAAAAAGAAAGTTGGCCAAATTGAACTTAACGAAAAAGTTTCGTACTCGGGCGTACCATCTATGCTGAACGACGTGAAAGAAATTATCAAAAGCGACCTAAGATTTTTGTTGCCTATAACAACACTCATTATTATTATAATATTGTTCTTGGGATTCCGCTCGTGGAGAGGCGTTATTATGCCATTGTTAACTGTCGTTGTATCAGTTGTTTGGACAGTCGGTTTGATGTCGTGGCTCGGTTACGACTTGACGGTTATCAGCGACACAATTCCTATCATTTTGTTGGCTTTGGGTAGTGCATACACCATACACGTACTCAACCGGATAAACGAAACGACAGGCGAAGACCGCAAAAAAGCGCTTGTTTTGGCCTTGGCATACATAATGATACCCGTATTTTTGGCATTTATCACAACCGCATTTGGCTTTATGTCATTCATTTTCGGTTCGTATCTGACTATGATTAAGGACTTTGGAATATTTACTGCTTTGGGTATAACCATTGCGTTTGTATTGTCGATAACCTTTACGCCTGCAATGATTGCGCTTACAGGAATGTACAAAAAATCAAACAAAAATACAGAAGTAAAAAAATCAAAAGTTATTTCCAGTATGCTTACTCGATTGGCAAAAAGAGTAATGGAACACCCAAAAAGAATTGTTGTTTTCTGGGTTGGAATTTCTGTGATTTTTTCAATTGGAGCTTTCAGAATAACTCGAAAAGTTGATTTAATAAGTTATTTCAAAGAAACAAGCACTACGTGGATTACTCAACATTTGGTTGATGAAAAATTGGGCGGTGCATCTCCATTCTATTTGGTATTTGACGGCGATGTACAAGATCCTGATTTCTTGAAATATATGAAAGATTTTGAAGATTTTTTGAGAGATAACAACGAAAATGTAAAATACGAACTATCGGTAGCCGATTTGGTAGCTCAAATGAACGACGCTATGAACGAAGGCGAAAAAATTCCGGACGACAGAATGAAAATAGAGCAACTTTGGATGTTAATCGAAGGTGAAGATGTAATGCCTCAATTGATAGACGATAGCTGTATGTGTCAAGCTGTTATTCAAGGACGTTTTTCATCGCTCGAAAGTGAAGCTACGTACAAAGTTGAAAGACAATTTAACGAATATCTTTCATCGCATCCGTTGCCCGAATCGCTAACTGAGGTGCGATTTACAGGAATGCCACCTATTTATAATACTATTGATAAGAGCTTGATTAGCAGTCAGTTAAATAGTTTGGTTTTGGCTATATTCTTGATGTTACTAATGGTATCATTAACGCTTTGGTCGGTCAAAGATGGTGTTCTGTCAATTATTCCGTTGTTACTAACTATCACAATTTCGTTTGGATTTATGGGATTTTCAGGTATTCCGTTGGACATTGCTACCGTGCTTGTTGCCAGCGTAACACTTGGAGTAGGAATCGACTATGCCGTTCATATCATTTCTCATTATCGAAGTTATATGAAAGAACTAAACAACGTACACGATGCCGTAATCAAAGCAATTACAGTAAGTGGAAACGCAATTTTCATCAATTTGCTATCCGTTTCGTTAGGCTTTTTGGTATTCTTGTTGTCAAGTTTGGTTCCGCTAAATAACTTTGGTTTGATGATGGCTATGAGTATGTTAATATCAGGATTTTCGGCAGTAACATTGTTGCCATCGCTGATAATATTATTTAACAAAAAGAAAGAAAACAAAAATAAAAAATAAACGATTTAGTAAATAACACATAAAATTTTTAGATATGAAAAAAATAAGTATTTTAATGATTTTTGTTCTTGTAATGGGAATGAATTTCAGCAGTAAAGCACAAGATGCAACAACAATTTTGAAAAAAGTAGATGACATTACAACAGCAGCTAATGACGCTACACAGTATTTAACTATCACACTTACAAGCAAATCGGGCAAAACACAACAAAGAAAAGCCGTTTTGATGCAAAAAGGCGACAACAAAAGATTGTTCAAATTTAGTGAGCCTGCAGCTCAAAAAGGTATTGGATTTTTGTCATTGCCAAACGACCTAATGTACTTGTATATGCCTGCTTACGGCAAAGAAAGAAGAATTGCGTCAAGCGCAAAAAATCAAAAATTTGCCGGAACAGATATGACACTTGACGAATTGGAAGCAAAAAAATATTCGGAAGAATATAACGCAAAATTGCTTAGCAGTTCAAACGGACTTTACACTTTGGAACTTACTCCAAAAGGAAAATCACAATTTTCTAAAATCGTTCTTAAAGTGAACTCCAAAACTTACGTTCCTACTGCAATCGATTATTACAACAAAGGTGGAAAGAAAATCAAATACAGCACTCTTAATTTTGTAAAACAAGGTAAATATTGGTATCCAAAAGAAGCTGTTGTAAAAGACCTTAAAACAAACCACTCTACAAAAATGGTTGTTACAAGCATCAAATTTGACCAAGGTTTATCTGACGACAAATTTACTGTAAGATATTTGAAACAATAAATTTAGGATTGAAAAATAGAGGCCGAAAGGCTAAGTTTTTCGGATTGAAGAGGGCACATTTATTTGTGTCCTCTAAAATCTTCTAATATTTTATTAAATTTAATAAACATATAAACACAAAAATAATGAAAAACTATAATAAAATAATTGCGTTACTATTGTTTGTTGTTTTGGGCTTCAACGTGTATGCCCAAGAAGATGGCGAAGACCAAGGACTAAAATTGTCGGGCGAATTTATTAGCGACCAACGATTTTTGCAAGAAGCACCCCACAACTGGGTTTGGAACGAAAACCGTATTAGCTTGAATATGGACAGAAAAATATCAGGTAAATCGTCGTTTCACTCAGAAGTGTGGATGAAAAATTTTGGAGTACCCAGAAGTTTAATGGCGCAAGACTTATTCAACAAAGGTATTTTAGACCCTTATGATTTTGAAATTCGTGAGGCTTATGCCGAAGTTTATGGTTTTTTGACAAAAAACTTAGACGTGAAAATCGGACGCCAACGAATAGCTTGGGGAACTGCCGATAAATTGAACCCAACCGACAATTTGAACCCTTACGACTTGGAAGATTTGTTGGATTTTGGCAGACATAGAGCTTCGGACGCTATCAATTTTCAATATTACATCAATTCCGATTTTTCTATTCAAGCGGTTTATATTCCGTTGTACAGACCTATAAATATGCCTGTTGGTATCTTCGCAAATGCTATGGCTCCTGCTGAAATCAAATTGCCCGAGCCATACGTTTTGGCTGAACGAAACCAAGATTTTACTTTGCCTGAATATAATTTGGAAAACAATGCAAGTTATGCTGCTAAATTCAAAGGTTTCCTTTGGGGTGTTGATTTTTCTGTTAGCTACGTATTTGGTCGCGACGGATTGCCAATGCCTGTTTACAACTTGTTTACTCCTATCGATTTGGCAGGAAACATAAAACTTGATACTAAATATGCTTACGCTCGAAATCATATCGTTGGTGCTGATTTTTCAACTTCGATAGCCGGTATCGGTGTTTGGGGCGAAGTTGCAGGATTCTTGCCCGAAAGAGAGGTGGTTTTGACTACCGAAATTCCGGCAATGAAAATGAAAAAAGATACTGTTTTGTTAGAAAAAGAATTTTATTTCAAATATGTAGCCGGTCTTGATTATCACTTTGCTTACGGAATGTATTTGAATTTTCAATATATGCACGGTTTCGTAACCGAAAGGGGGAACGATGCTTTGAACGATTATTTCTTTATGAGATTCGAGAAAAAATTATTTGAGGATAAATTGTGTATAATTCCGTTGAACGGAGGTTTTGGTGTTTCTGATTGGGACGCTATTGATAAAAATTACGCTCTTTTGTATTTGCCTGAAATTTCGTACAAGGCTACTGATAACGCAGAGTTAAAGGTTTCTGCGGCTTTCATCGAGGGTAAGGGCGAAAGCACTTTTTCTAAATTCAACAAATTTGATTTGTTAATGTTTAGCTTTAAGTATAACTTTTAGTAAAAAAAAGCCGATTTTTATCGGCTTTTTTTGTTTTGGGTGTTGGGTGTTGGGTTTTGGGTTTTGGGTATTGGGTGTTAGGTGTTGGGTTGGCAAGCCCTTTGGAAAAGAAATTCCTACCTGTTTTTATTTTATTGTTCAATAGTTTGTTTTTCCTTTCCTTTTCTTTCTTTTTTTTTGTAACTTGTTGGTAGTTAGGCGTATTCATAAAATACAAATCCCCCGATTTACATCGAGGGCTACAAAAATATCCTACGCGATTGAGGTAAATCCCGTTAGGGGTGATATATTTGTAGCCCCGTATGGAATGAAATGGAATGCGGGGAAAAACAATAAAATCCGTTTTTTGTAAAAAAAACAAGGCTTTATAGGTCAAAAATAAATTGTAAGTTATAGATAATTTGGATATTAACATTTTATGAATGTCCCTAGTTAGTGTAATAGGTGCTGTCGTGAGGGGCTTGCGTTATTCTCAATTTTCCATTCTTAGTTCTTCTTTGTAAAAACGGCAAACTTCGGTTAATCCACATTTTGAACATTTGGGTTTTCGGGCGATACAGGTGTATCTGCCGTGCAAAATCAACCAATGATGTGATATTTTGATAAGATGTTCGGGGATATATTTAACGAGTTGTTGTTCTGTTTGGAGTGGTGTTTTGGCGTTGGTGCTTAATCCGATGCGGGCTGAAACTCTAAAAACATGGGTATCAACGGCTAAGGTTGGTTTGTCGTAAATAACCGAAGCTATTACATTGGCTGATTTTCTGCCAATTCCGGGCATTTTTTGCAATAAATCGATGTCGTCCGGCACAATCGAATCGAACTCATCAACCAAAACTTTCGCCATTCCTACCAAATGTTTTGCTTTGTTGTTCGGATACGAGCAAGATTTTATGTACTCAAAAACTTCGTCTGATGTGGCTTCTTTCATCGCTTGGGCGTTCGGAAAACGTGCAAATAATTTTGGTGTTATCTTATTGACTCTCACGTCGGTACACTGGGCTGACAAGAGTACTGCAACCAACAACTCAAAAGGACTTTTGTAGTTTAATTCTGTTTCGGCAACAGGCATTTTTTCTGCAAAATATTTTAAAACATATTCAAATAAATCCTTTTTTTTCATTACTTTTAACAAATTATTGAGTGATAATCGGTGGCAAAATTAATAATTTTTATTCTAAAAAATATTAAAACACGCTAATTATTTGCGTAATTTAAACTTATTTTACATTCGATATTAAAAGAAATTATGATATGAATGGTTTATTGTTGATGAGGAATTAAGGTTTTGATAGTCAGATGGTTGCGTGGTAATTCTCTGATTATTAGATTATTATAAAAAATAAAATATAACAATTAAAAATTATTTAGATATGAAAAAAAAGGAAAAATTTAAAATTGTAGGTTTAGCATTTTTGTTTGGTTTGTTGGGTGGCGGATTGGCGTTTTTTGTGATTTCGTTGAAACCGCAAGAAATAAAAATCATTGAGCAAGAGCGAGTTGTACCGCCGGCAAGTTTTACCGGTAGTCAAAATATGATGAAACTACCGAATTTTACGGAGCCGGCGTCCAAAGCGTTGCACGCAGTTGTTTTTATAAAAACCGAATTTTTGACCGACGACCCTTTGACGTATTTTTTGTACGGAAAATCGTACGATTCGCCCATAGAAGGTAGTGGTTCGGGGGTTATAATCAGCAAAGACGGTTTTGTGGTTACGAATAATCACGTTGTAGATAAAGCCACAAATATCAAGGTGGTTTTGAACGACAAACGAGAATTTGACGCAAAATTGATGGGGCGCGACCCTCGTACGGATTTGGCGCTTTTGAAAATCGACGCCGACAGTTTGGACGTGCTTGAATTTGGCAATTCCGACGCGTTGGAAGTTGGCGAATGGGTGCTTGCTATTGGCAATCCGTTCAATTTGACATCGACCGTTACGGCGGGTATCGTGAGTGCCAAAGCTCGCAATATCAGCATTTTGAAGAAACAATATGCAATCGAATCGTTTATACAAACCGATGCGGCCATAAATCCGGGCAACAGCGGTGGCGCATTGATAAATATCGACGGTAAATTGGTTGGTATAAATTCTGCAATCGCCTCACCAACAGGTAGTTATACCGGCTATTCTTTTGCTATTCCGTCAAGTATTGTGCAAAAAGTGGTTGCCGATTTTATAGAATACGGAAGCGTACAAAGGGCTATTTTGGGGGTGAAAATTGCGAATATTACGCCCAAAGTTGCCGACGAGTTTTATTTGCCAAATCTGAAAGGTGTATATATAACGGAAGTTCATGAAAATAAAGCAAAAACACCTCGCTTAACTACCTGAACACCAGCAATATAACAAGGTTTTATGCCGTAAAAATTCTTAGCTAC
>PDWI01003227.1_pt1 | contig 27847 bp, 22 predicted proteins | sample 1430891 | NCBI WGS metagenome assembly PDWI01 (sample SAMN01162508, study PRJNA174530) | Oral metagenome, whole genome shotgun sequencing project. | biome: Marine environment; feature: Marine mammal; material: Swab sample of the gingival sulcus; isolation source: swab sample of gingival sulcus... | reverse complement strand
TCTACGTGATAGTGTTTATTTAACCACAAAAGGAGATACTGTTTTTGTTAATAAATTTCGGTATAAATATATTGATAAGTTTATACGTGATACAGTAAATAGAACGGACACAATAACACTCGTAAAAGAGATTAAAGTGCCGGTTGTTACTAATGAATTAAATGGACTTCAATATTTTCAGATATGGGGATTTAGATTCATTCTTGTAGGTTTTATTGTATTTCTCCTACTAAGATTTCTGATTTCTAAATTTTTAAGAAAATAAAATCAAATTTATCCATATATTTAGTTATTAGATTTAAGTTTAGTCGCCTTTGTTGTGAAACAAGGGCGGTTTTTGTTATATAAACTTATCAAAGCACTTTACTCCTTCTGTTTTTGTTTCGTCTAATACGTGAGCATATCTTATCGTTTGAGAAATGTTTGAGTGGCCCAGTAACTCTTTTAATGAGTTTAAGTCGTGCGACTTTGATAAATAGATAGTTGCAAAAGTGTGACGTGCCACTTTACAGGATATGTTTTTCTTTATTCCTAACTTTTTTGAAATTGTTTTTAAGATTCTATTAATTGTTTGGTCAGCAGGAAATTTGTTGAAAATAAGTCCTTTTTTTCTCTCGCAGATTATTTCGTGTAATATCCATAATAGACTTGCATTCACTGGAATTGTTATTGGAACAGGTTTTACATTTCTATTTTTCTTTCTAAAGTAAGTGAACTCGTATTGGTTGAAATTTTCTATTCGTAAACCTTTTGCATCCCCAACATGTAGACTTGAAAAACACATAAAAAGAAAAATTTGTAATGTTTGTTTTTCTTGGGTTAAGTCAAAGTTCCTTTTTTTGTAATGCTGGACGAAAAGTGTTAATTCTTCTTCAGTTAGATAAATTTCTGTTTGTGTTGTTTTACCAACTTTAACTTCATCAAATGGGTTTTCTGACAAATACCCCTCTTTTATAGCTGAATTAGTGTATTTTTGAATTGTTTGTAGATTTTTACTTATCGTTGATTCTGCATTGCCGAGTTCTTTTTTTAGATGTGCTTTGTATATGTGAAAAAAATCGGCTGTAAGTTCATCAAATTCTATGTCGCTTTTGTACGAGAATAATTTCTTTAATGCTGAACGGTGTGATTTTATGGTGTTTTCTTCTAAGTATTTTGTGTTAATCTTTATCTTTTCGTTACAATATGTTTTGAAATCTGTGGTATAACCATTCCCATTGTATTCTTTGTAGAATTGTTTTCTTGTGAGGTTTTTATTTCTTAAACGGTATTTAACGAAAATGTCGTTTACTTGTGCCAATGTGTTGGTCAGAAGTAAATTCTTATCAGAATGTTCTTTGTCCGTTTTTCTAACACAAAATTTATTTTTGTTCCAATTTTTTTCTTCACACTGGATTCTAGTCGAAATATTTACTTTTTCTTTTTTTATGTAGAAAAATAGATATATCCAACCTTCAGATTTGTTGGGTTGTTTTCGTAGATAAAAACTAATTTTTGGCATAGTTGGGATACTCATAAGTGTTAAAATTTTTTATTGTTTAATTTTAAACTTTTTTATAAGTGCCAATTTTATAGTGTAATAGGTGGGTATAAAAAAACACACTCCTATACTGTATGTAAACGGAGTGTGTTAAAATACGTTAAATTGTGGTGCCACCAGGAATCGAACCGGGGACACAAGGATTTTCAGTCCTTTGCTCTACCAACTGAGCTATGGCACCCCATATTTTATCTCTAAAAAAATCCTACTTGCTTTTGTGAAGTAGGGATTTTTTGCTCTCCCTCTTGGACTTGAACCAAGGACCCTCTGATTAACAGTCAGATGCTCTAACCAACTGAGCTAAGGAAGAATATTTGATTATCATCTCAAATGCGTTTGCAAAAGTAATATGTTTTTTTAATTTTGCAAAATATTTCAAGAAAAAAATAACATAATTAAGATAAAAAATATGAAGAAAAAAATTGTTGGAGTAGGTAATGCATTGACTGATATGCTGTTTTTGATGAAAGATGACGGAGTGTTAAAAAATCTAAATATAAGGAAAGGGGGAATGCTGTTGGTTGAAAAAGAAGTTTCGGTAGATATTGAAAATTCTCTTTCTGAAATAAAACCTATAATGGAAACCGGTGGTTCGGCATCGAATACGATTAGTACAATGGCTAAATTAGGGGTGGAATCTGCTTTTATTGGTAAAGTAGGTAATGATAAGATTGGAGAATTTTTTGTGAGTGATTGTTCACAGAATGGTGTTACTCCTCATATTGTCCGTTCTACTACGTCTTCAGGGCATTGTGATGTGTTGGTTTCACCCGATAGCGAACGTACTATGTGTACTTTTTTAGGTGCTGCAAGTGAATTGACTATTGATGATATTTGTCGAGATGTAATTAAAAAATATGATTTTTTGCACGTAGAGGGGTATTTGATTTTTAACAAAGAGTTGATAATTGAAGTGCTTAAGATAGCAAAAGAGGAAGGTTTAGAAACTTCTATTGATTTGGCGAGTTTTAATATTGTAGAGGATAATCGTGATTTGATGTTGGAGTTGATAGAAAAGTATGTGGATATTGTGTTCGCCAATAATGAAGAAGCGAAGGCTTTGACAGGAAAAGGGTATCCAAATTCTGTGGAAGATATAGCAAAAATGTGTAAAATTGCAATTGTGAAAAATGGGAAACACGGTTCTATTGTTTGCTCGGAAGATAAAAAATATCCTATTGCTCCATTTGATGCTAATCCTGTTGATACTACCGGCGCAGGAGATAGTTATGCTGCCGGATTTTTATACGGGTATTTAACAAGTAAAGATTTAGATGCTTGTGGAACTATTGGGTCGCTGGTTTCTGCAAAATCGGTAGAGAGTGTAGGACCAAAAATTCCTGCTCAAAAGTGGGATAAATTATTAGAGAGAATAAAAAAGATTGTATAAATCAGTTGCTCTTACAAATAAATCCTTTATCTCGATTTTTTTTTGTACCTTTGCAGAGCTTGTTCAAAAGGGCAAGTTGATTTTATTAATTATTAAAAGATTCAAATTTATGAAAAAGATTTTTTTATTAAACGTGATATTTGCAACTACATTATTATTAAGTAGCTGTGGTGGAAAATGTTGTAAATCAGATGATAATAAGGAAAGTTGTCATCAAGCAAAAGTTACTGCTACTGTGTTAGGAACTTACTCGGGTACGCTTCCTTGTGCTGATTGTGGTGGGATAGAGACAACTGTTGCTTTGAATGATAGCAATTCATACACAAAAGTATCCAAATATTTGGATAAAGAAGAATTAACCATCAATGAAGAAGGAAAATATAGTTTATGTCCAAAAAGCAATATTTTAACTTTGGTTTCTGTTAAAAATGATACCACTTATTTTGAATTAGGAGAAAGTAATATTACACTTTTGGATGCTGATGGTAAAAAAACAGAAGGTGAATTGGCAGAACATTACGTTCTGAATAAAAAATAAGAACTTATTTTATTGATTAAAAGTCCGTTTAAATATTAAAATAACGGACTTTTTTTAGTGTTTATAAAAGAGAAAAAATATTAAGAGGTTAAAAAAACTCATAATTTATAACTCATAACTTTAAAAAATGATTTCAGTATCAAATTTAGCCATACAATTTGGAAAAAGAGTGTTGTTTTCCGACGTGAATTTAAAATTTACCAAAGGGAACTGTTACGGAATAATCGGTGCGAATGGAGCGGGAAAATCAACGCTTATTCGTATGATTAGTGGTGATTTAGAACCGACAAGAGGAAACGTCACTTTTGGAGTAGGAGAGCGACTTTCCGTTTTAAAACAAGACCACTTTGAATTTGATGAATTTTCCGTCTTGGATACCGTGATGATGGGACACGACAAATTATGGCAAATCAAAGAGGAGAAAGATGCTATCTATATGAAAGAGGATTTCAGTGATGAGGACGGTATTAGAGCATCAGAATTGGAGGAACAGTTTGCAGAAATGGAAGGCTGGAATGCTGAAAGTGATGCTGCGATGTTACTGAGTGGCTTGGGAATTAAAGAAGATTTGCATTACCAATTGATGAAAGAATTGAGCGGTAAGGAAAAGGTAAAAGTGTTGTTAGCTAGAGCTTTGTTTGGAAAACCTGATAATCTTTTGCTTGATGAGCCTACCAATGATTTGGATATGGAAACGGTTATTTGGTTGGAAAACTACTTGGCTGATTATGAGAATACAGTACTTGTTGTTTCTCATGACCGTCATTTTTTGGATTCGGTCAGTACGCATACCGTAGATATTGATTATGGTAAAGTTTCTCTTTTTGCTGGAAATTATTCGTTCTGGTATGAATCAAGTCAGTTGGCATTGAAGCAACAGCAACAGCAAAATAAAAAAGCAGAGGAGAAAAAGAAAGAGTTGGAAGAGTTTATTCGTCGATTTAGTGCCAATGTTGCTAAATCTCGTCAAGCGACAAGTCGCCGTAAAATGATTGAAAAACTCAACATCGAAGAGATAAAACCTTCAACAAGGCGTTATCCGGGAATTATTTTCACGCCTGAAAGAGACCCGGGAAATATGGTTTTGGAAGTGGCAGGGTTGAGCAAAACAGCTGATGATGGAACGGTGCTTTTCAGAGATGTCAATTTTAATGTGGAGAAAAATGATAAACATACAATTGGGGAGTTACCATTACCAATACTTATTTACCATTGGATAACTCTTCGTTTTTCAATACGGATATGAATTTGGTGGATTGGTTTAGTCAATTTTCAGATGATACGACAGAATCTCATATTAGAAGTTACTTGGGGAAAATGCTTTTCTCGGGTGAGGAGATTTACAAGAAAGCGAGTGTCCTTTCAGGAGGTGAAAAGGTACGTTGTATGATTTCAAGAATGATGTTACATAATGCTAATGTGATGATTTTAGATACACCAACCAATCATCTTGATTTGGAATCTATTCAGGCATTTAATGAATCAATGAAAAATTTCACAGGAAATATTTTAATGTCATCTCACGACCGTGAATTAATCAACTCGGTTTGTAATCGTATTATTGAACTGACTCCAAACGGAATTATTGATAAGCAAATGGAGTATGATGATTATTTGATGTCGGAAGATGTGAAAGCGGTACAAGAGAGAATGTATAAAATTTAGTTTGTAAAGTAGTTCTTAAGGTAAAAAGTGATAGAGTTGAGTTCGTTAAAACTTTAGTTTTGAGTGAGCGAAATTGACTTTTACACAAAAAAACTTAAAATATCCCTTACAAGTTTTAGAAAACTGTAAGGGGTGTTTTTTATCAATAGTTGTTTTTGAACTTTTACAATTCAAATTTTATCGGTAGAGTAAATTGAAAATTAACATTTTTACCATCTTGTTTACCGGGAGTCCAATCAGGCATAGAATCTACAACTCTTAAAACTTCTCTATCAAGGTTTTTAGTAGCTGATTTAATAATCGAAGGATTCTTAACTTTTCCATTTTTATCCACTATGAATTGAACGATAACTACTCCTTCTATCTTTTTCTTTTCTTCCCATTTTGGATACTCCAAATTTTCTTCCATAAAATGTTGTAAACTATCAATTCCGCCTATAAATTCAGGCATTACTTCAATAAATCCAGAATATATTGTATCTCCATCAATAACTTTAGGATTAATATCAATCATCCCCAGAATAATCGGATATGTTTCTTCTTTTGGGATAGTTGTATCAGGAGTTTCGACCGGAGGGTCAATTCTTGCCATTTCAATATCAAATATTTGTATTGTTTTTAGCTCTTCTTTTATTGTATCAGTTTTAGTTTTTTCTTTCACTTTCTTTTTTACTCTCACTTTTGGTTTTGAACAACTTGAAGTTGTGTCTTGTTGGAATAATGTAGAAATGATTGTGTCAGTAGGAATTGCTTTTTCACTTTGGGAAGTATTAGGGTTGTTGCAAATAGCTAAAAATAGTGCTCCCACAAATAGAATGCTAAATTTGGATTTTTATTTTTTCGTGAAATGGCTTTGATAGTTACCAAAAAATCGGTGTCCGAAAAGTCCAGTTGCGAACGATAAATTCGACCACAAACTCTTTTATCATAGTTGGTTAGTAGATATTCAAGAATTTCTTGTCTGCTTTTATTTGTAAAATCCATTACATTTTTCTCGCATTTATCACAAAAACGAGAGTGTAACCCTATTTTCATCTTGTTCCAATCTTCAGAACAAGGATTGTCTATTCGTGCTTTCATTTTTTTAGTAATAGATGATAGTGTATTAATATCTCACAAAGATATAAAATAATTTTATTCTAAACTTTTGAAGTTGAAATTATAAAATCGTATCTTTTGTATGTTTGGAAAGGACTGGATTAAAAAGAATCTAACTGTTTATAGTTTATTTGATAAAATAGTATGATTGATTTTTGGGTTGTTTTTATTGTTCTTTCTTAAAATTTTATTACCTTTGATTTATTCTCTGTGTTAATAATGTGTTTGAAATACATTTTAATTTGTTTTCTTAATTTCAATTATTCCTATATGCAATTCCTTTTTACTTTGTATTTTTGGTTAGTAGCCTTTCCCATTATCCTTGTGCTTACGATTCTTGCAACGATATTTACTTTGATACTTATTCCTCTATTTCCGAATAGTACCATTTCCAATTTCCCTGCTAAATTTTGGGCTAAAGCTGTTTGTTGGCTCTCTTTTGTCCGTTTAGAAACAAATGGTTTTTCTCATTTATCGAAAGACCAATCTTATATTTTTGTAGCCAATCATCAAAGTGTTTATGATATTTTTGTGATTTATGGCTATATTCCTTTTATTTTCAAGTGGGTAATGAAAACGGAGCTTCGTAAAGTTCCTTTTGTGGGAGTGGCTTGTGAAAAATCGGGACATATTTTCATTGACCGTAGAAATCCAATAAAAGCAAAGAGGAGTTTGGAAAAGGCAAGAGAAAATTTGCAAGGAGGAAATTCTGTTGTAATATTTCCCGAAGGAACTCGTACTAGAACAGGTAAGATGTTAAAATTCAAGCGTGGAGCTTTTGTCTTGGCTACGCAACTGAATCTTCCGATAGTACCTATTACCATATCGGGAGCGTATGAGCGTATGTCAGCCCATTCTTTAAAAATAACTCCCGGGGTTATTCGTATGACGGTGGATAAGCCGATTGATGTAACTCAATATCAAGAAAAACCACTTAAATCACTTATTGATGACGTTTGGAATGTTGTGGACAGTCATCTATGAAAATTGACTTAATTCTTTTAATGAGATTTCTTATGGCATCTTATAAACAATGCTATTAATATTCATTCCGGCACCTACAGAAGCAAAAATAATAACATCATCTTTTTCCAACTTTTCGTTGTCCATTTTCCCTTTGGTTATTAAATCGTACAAAGTGGGTACGGTAGCTACGGCAGAATTTCCAAGCCAAGAGATAGTCATAGGTAGAACGCCTTTCGGAACTTTTTTAACGTTATAAAGTCGGAAAAAACGTTTGATAATGGCGTCGTCCATTTTTCCATTCGCTTGGTGTAGTAATACTTTTTTAACATCATCAATTGGAATATTCAATTTATCCAGTCCTGCTTTTAATGTTTTAGGTACATTTTCAAGAGCATACATATAGAGTTTTCTTCCAAACATTTTTATATAAAGTTGTTTGTCTGCTTGAGCCTCTTTTTTATTAGAATATCCCATATAAAGCAAATCTGCATATTCTAATGTGTCGCTACGTGAATTATGTCCCAATATTCCAACAGGTTTATCGCTTTCTTTGGCTTCCAATACTACCGCACCTGCTCCGTCTGAGAAAATCATACTGTCCCTATCGTGTGGGTCTGATATACGAGAGAGAAGTTCTGCACCTATAACCAAGATTTTCTTAGCATCTCCCGATTTGATATAGTAGTTGGCTTGAATCATTGCTTGTACCCACCCCGGGCAGCCATACAATATATCATAAGCCACTGCATTAGGATTTTTAATTCCCAATTTTTGTTTAATACGAGATGCTAAACTTGGAACAATATCCACTTGTTCATTGTCTTTTTTAACATCTCCAAAATTATGAGCAACAATAATATAGTCTAATGTTTCAGCATCAATATTGCTACTTTTAATCGCCTCCTTAGCTGCTTCGTATCCTAAATCAGAACAGTTTTGGTCACTGTCTGCATATTTTCTTTCTTCTATGGTGGTAATTTCTTTAAACTTCTCAATAATCAACTCACTCTTGGTTTCTATTTTACTACCGTCCAAATCGTAAAAATCAACATTTAAGAAATCACTGTTTTTTACGTTGTTTTTGGGAATATAACTTCCTGAACCGGTAATAATACTATAAATCGCCATATTGTTTTTTGTTTTTATAAATAAATATCTTCTTACTCTGAAAGAGTAAACGTTGTTAATAGAGTAAAAGTTCACAAAAAAACTCTTTTTGTGTGATTTTTTCTCTCTTCTCGAATCATTTTTTTCTTGTTTTCAGTTAAAAACAAAAAGTATAGATGAATTCAATATTAGAAAATAGATAAAATTGATTACTTTTGTAGTAATTAAATAAAAATAATAAATACAAAAAGATGAACATTACAGATAGATTTTTAGAGTATGTCAGTTTTCATACTACATCAGACGAAACAACTAACACAACACCGAGTACTCCGGGACAGATGAAATTGATGAAATATTTAGCCAAAGAGTTGAAAGAGATAGGGTTATCGGAGGTTGATTTAGATGAGAATGGCTATTTAATGGCAACGCTTCCTGCCAATACCGACAAAAAAGATATTCCGACAATCGGTTTTGTGGCTCACGTAGATACAAGTCCTGATGCTTCGGGAGAGAATATTAAACCACAAATTATCAAAAATTATAATGGAGAAGATGTATTGTTAAATGAGGAAAAAGCCATTGTTTTTGAAACAGAAAAATATCCGGAAATTCTTCAATACAAAGGGCAAGACATTATTTTTACTGACGGAACAACCCTTTTGGGTGCTGATGATAAAGCGGGAGTGGCAGAAATTGTTTCGGCAATGGAATATTTAATCAATCATCCTGAAATTAAGCACGGTAAAGTTCGTGTTGGGTTTACGCCTGACGAGGAGATAGGACAGGGGGCAGACCATTTTGATGTGCCTAAATTTGGTGCAGAATGGGGATATACAATGGACGGAAGTCAGATAGGTGAGTTGGAATATGAGAATTTTAATGCTGCAAGTGCTAAAGTAATTTTACGTGGTTTGAATGTACATCCCGGATATGCAAAAGATAAATTAAAGAATTCGATGAGCATTGCTGCTCAATATATTGCGATGTTACCGGCACAAGAAACACCTGAAAATACAACAGGATATGGAGGCTTTTATCATCTAAATACAATGAGTGGAACGGTGGAAGAGACCAAATTGAATTATATTGTTCGTGACCACGATAGAGATAAATTTGAGCAACGCAAAAAAGAGATGCAACGCATAGCCAATAAAATCAACAACGAGTATGGAGAAGGAACGTGTGAAGTGGAGTTGAGAGACCAATATTATAATATGCGTGAAAAAGTAGAGCCTGTAATGCACATTATTGACTTGGCTGTGGAAGCGATGAAAGAGAATGATATTGAACCGATTATTAAGCCCATACGTGGTGGAACTGATGGTGCAAGACTTTCATTTGAAGGACTTCCTTGTCCTAATGTTTTTGCAGGAGGACACAATTTCCACGGACGATTTGAGTATGTACCTATTCAGTCAATGGAAAAAGCGATGAATGTGATTATTTCGTTGGCAAGAATTGTAGAAGAAAAATATTAATAAATACCTTATAAATAGAAAGAAAATGAAAAAAACACCATTTACAGATATTCATATTGCACTTGGAGCCAAAATGCACGAGTTTGCAGGATATAATATGCCTATAGAATATAGTGGAATTAATGACGAACACATAACAGTCAGGAATACAGTGGGTGTGTTTGATGTGTCTCATATGGGCGAAATTTGGGTAAAAGGAGAGAAAGCACTCGATTTTTTGCAAAAAGTGACGAGCAATAATGTTGAAAAACTAAAAATCGGTCAGGCTCAATACAGTTGTATGCCTAATGGAAAAGGTGGAATTGTAGATGATATTTTAGTGTATCACTTTGAGCCACAAAAATATATGTTGGTCGTTAATGCTTCTAATATTGAGAAAGATTGGAACTGGCTGAATGAAAACAACGATTTAGGTGCTGAATTAGAAAATGGCTCTGACCATACAGCCCAGTTGGCTGTTCAAGGCTCTAAAGCGACAGAAACACTGCAAAAACTAACCGATGTTAATCTTTCAGAAATTCCTTATTATCACTTCCAAGTGGGAAAACTGGCCGGTGTGGAGAATGTAATTATTTCTAATACAGGTTATACCGGAGCAGGAGGGTTTGAAATTTATTTCTATCCTGAATACGGAGAGAAAATATGGAATGCTATCTTTGAAGCTGGAGAAGAGTTTGATATTAAACCTATTGGACTGGGTGCGAGAGATACGTTGAGATTGGAAAAAGGATTATGCCTTTATGGAAATGATATTGATGACACCACTTCGCCCATAGAAGCAGGATTGGGTTGGATTACTAAATTTATTGATGGAAAAGAGTTTATCGATAGAGATTTCTTGGAAAAACAGAAAGCTGAAGGTGTAACTCGTAAATTGGTACGTTTTGAAACCAAGCAGAGAGGAATTCCTCGCCACGGTTACGAAATTGTAAATGCTCAAGGCGAATTGATAGGAAAAGTTACTTCGGGAACAATGTTGCCTGTGACCAAAAAATGTATCGGAATGGGATATGTAAATGCACCTTATTTCAAAGACGAAGAATCTATCTTTATTAGAATACGCAACAAAGATATAGAAGCAGAAATTGTGAAAAAATAAAATAAATGTTGTGATAATAAATGAAGAAGTAGAGTTGATATTCAACTCTACTTTTTTTATTTTTAAGAAATTAATTTATAGCAATATTATAAATCGGTTCTTTAATTTTATAGAATTAGTAGTCAATTAAAAACGTTTACCAATATAAATTCCAATATGTGGATAGATACCATCATTGATGAAATCTCGTCCTCCTCCAAATAAAATTTCTCCACACCAATTATTTTTACTAATATATTTCCAACCAATCCCTAAACCAACACCTGCACCGAATTTTGAATTTCTTGTTGTTCCATTTTCATCTGTGTTAACATATTTTGAAAAAACAGAGGAATTAGCTTCTACAAAAAAACCTGCTGCATATTTACGTTGAGATTCACTATTGCCACCAAAAAACCATCTGAAGTAAGGAGAAAACTGACTCTTAAGTCCATAATCATCAGATATGGCGTATCCTAATGATGCTCCAACACTAATATCCTCTTGTAAAATTCTTTCATAAGAAGCATCTAAAAATTGTCCAAATATAGATACCGGTAAATTTATTTTTATTTCATTTTTTTTATTCAAAAAAGATGTATTTTGTTCTTGAGCAAAAAGAATAGTTGCAGTTAACAATAAAAACGGAATTACGATTACTTTTTTCATATTTCTTATAGTTATTTGTTATTATTTTTTAGTGTAAGTTTTTAGCTGATTACAGATAATTTACATTGATTATTTGACAAACTTAATTCTTTTTCTATAAAATAACAAAAGAAAAAGATTATTTGGTATTTAATATACGTTTGTTTCTTGTCTTTATTATTAAAATTAGTAGAAATAATTCATTTTGTCAAAGTTTTGCTTTGATGGACTTTTTGTATAATTTAGTCGATGAAAATAATAATGTAAATAGATAAATATGCATCTAACTTACGATACCGGACGGAATTTTCATTTATAACGGGATTTATTTTTCAGGTATCATCTCATTCACTTCTTACCTTTAATATATATAATTCACTTCAGGAATAAGTGAGATGTTGAATTGGGTTTTTACGGTTTGTTGTACCAGTTCGGCTAACTTCTTCACTTCATCTCCTGTGGCGTTGCTGTAATTTACAATAACGAGAGCCTGTTTTGTGTGTATGCCCACATTCCCAAAACGTTTTCCTTTTAGTCCTGCTTGTTCGATAAGCCAACCTGCCGGAACTTTGACTTGGTTATTTTCCAAAAGATAGAAAGGAATATCGGGGTAGCTAACTTGTAGTGTTTCTAATTGCTCTTTTTTAATAATTGGATTCATAAAGAAACTACCTGCGTTCCCAAATTCTTTAGGGTCAGGAAGTTTGCTCTCACGTATTTTTATTACTGTTTTACGAATATTCTCAAGTGTAATTTCTCCTAATTCAACTACACTCTCTTTTAGATGGCTGTAATGTAAAGTAAAATCTTCTTTTTTACTCAACTTAAATATTACGTGAGTGACGATATATTTGTTTTTCTGTTCTTTTTTGAAAATGCTACTTCTATATCCATATTGGCAATCTTCGTTAGAAAACAGTTTTGGTTGTAAGGTTTGGGTATCGATGGTTTCTACGTTTTGGATAACATCTTTGACTTCTACACCGTATGCTCCAATGTTTTGAACGGCTGATGCTCCCACTTCTCCCGGAATAAGAGATAGATTTTCTACACCCACAAAGTTATTTTTTACGCAGTATTTCACAAAATCGTCCCATACAACTCCTGAACCTACTCGTATTAAGATACTCGCTTCATTTTTTTCCAGAATCTCAATAGAATGAATGGTAGAGTGCAGAATCACTCCGTTAAAATCATTGATAAATAGCAGATTGCTTCCACTACCAATATGTAGTAATGGGTTGTTTTTGACAATATCACTTTTTAGAACTTCCTGCAACTCTTCTATTGTAGAATATTCTGTAAAATATTTCGTATTAACATCTATTCCAAAAGTGTTGTACGCTTTTAATGAACTATTTTCTTTGAATATTTTACTCATTCTCTTTGTTTTTAGCAAGTTGCTGTTCAATAAACTTTATGATTACCTCTTTTTCATCAGGATGAAACCAATGAATGCTTTTATCCCGTCTAAACCAAGTTAATTGTCGTTTGGCATAATGTCGGCTGTTGCGTTTGATTTTTTCAATGGCTTCTTCGAGTGTGTATTTTTTATCAATATAATCAAAAATCTCTTTGTACCCAACGGTATTTAAAGTGTTAAGTGATTTGTAGGAATAGAGTGGGGTGGCTTCTTCCAATAGTCCCAATTTCATCATTTTATCTACACGTTGGTTGATGCGTTCGTAAAGTTCGGAACGCTCTCTGTTTAAGCCTATTTTTATAATATCAAAATCTCTTTTTCTCACTTTTCCTGTTCTAAAAGTGGAATAGGGTTTTCCTGTTTGAGTACAGATTTCCAAAGCGTGTAAAACTCGTTTGTAATTTTTCAAATCTACAATGTTATAATGTTCCGGGTCGAGTTCTTTTAACTTTTTTTGAATATACTCCAATCCCTTTTCATTGTATTCTGCTTTCCATTTATTTCTAATTTCTTCTTTTACGCTTGGGATATCGTCTAATCCGTTGCAAACGGCATCAATATACATCATTGAACCACCCACCAACAATGCAACATCTTTATCTTTGAAGATTTCTTGTAAAAGTTCTATCGTATCTTTCTCGTACATTCCGGCATTGTAGGTGTCAGTAATTGAGTGTGAACCGATAAAATAATGTTTTACGGCTGTTAACTCTTTCTCGGTAGGTGCTGCCGTTCCGATAGGTAACTCTTTGTAAAATTGTCGAGAGTCGGCAGAGATGATAGGACAGTTGTACTTTTGAGCCAAGGCAATACTACTGTCCGTTTTTCCCACTCCGGTTGCTCCCAGTATGACAATTAATGTTTTCTTCATTTTAGGTAAAAAAGCAGAAAGCATTTTGAGTGTGCCTCCTGTTTATTGGATTCGGTAACTTTCTATATTAGATTTTCAATATCATCTATATTCTCAAAATTTTCCATCTTTAATTCCTCACCATCAAAAATATCATCTAACATTGTTGTTTGTCCTTTGTTAGGAATTGGGGTACTAAAAGATATTAAATTTTGTTGTGGTGGATTTCCCTCTTTGTGTTTTAATAGTGCTTTTTTCAAGTTCTTTTTAGGAATAATTTCAGTGAGTTCCATAAAGAAAGAGCGATCTTCGAGCATATCAAAAGTAAATAATAATTTCTGTTTTTCATCTTCAAGTAGTTCTTCCAATAATGTTTTATCCATAACATAATTATCAAATTCTGAACTTGTTTCCATCTCTATCATTGTAACTTCCTCTTTTTTTTCCCATTCATCGTTACAAATAAAGAAAGAGGTCATCTCTCCGTGTTGAAAATTGACAGAGTTGAGTATGGCATTGTGAAGCTCCATAAAGTTGGCATCACTGTTTATCTCAATAATTCTTACAAAATCATCAAGTTCGTCTGATATAACCGTAAATCTAAAAACCATTTTTCTTCTTTTTTGCTATTTTTTATTTGATGTGGTAAAATTACAATATTTTTTCCTTTTCAGCACAAAAAAAGACCATACTTTTACATATGGTCTTTTATATTTTTAAAAATATTTTTTTTATTTTTTTAAACTCTCTTTGATTGCTTCCACATCTTTTTTGTAGAATTTATCTGTATCCATTAAATCTTCTACTTTGCCACAAGAGTGTAGTACGGTAGCATGATTACGGTTACCAATCTTTTTCCCGATGGAAGTTAAAGAGTCTTTGGTCAATTGTTTAGACAGATACATCGCTATTTGTCTTGCTTGAACCACTTCTAATTTTCTTGATTTAGTTGCGATGTCATCAGTAGATAAATCAAAATATTCACATACAGCTTCTTTGATTAATTCTACACTTATTGGTTTGCGAGTTTTTGTAGAAACACTTCCTATTACTTCTTCAACCAAAGCAATATCCAGTGGAGTATCTAATAGTGAAGAACGTAATATCAATGAACTGATTACCCCCTCTAAATCTCTTACATTATCAGATACATTTTCTGCTATGAAATCAACAACCTCTTCTTCAATCTCCAATCCATCTCTTTTGATGATGTTTTGTAGAATTTTCTTTCTCATTTCAAAGTCGGGTTGTTGTATATCGGCAACTAACCTCCATTTGAAACGTGTTAATAATCTTTCTTCAATATCTTTTAATTGTGATGGAGGTCTGTCGCAAGTTAAAATCAACTGTTTCCCTAATTGATGTAAGTGATTGAAAATATGAAAATAAACATTTTGTGTTCCTTTTTTCCCCGAAAATTCGTGTACATCATCTAATATCAAAACATCGATTGTTTGATAAAAATTCAAGAAATCATTTTGTGTGTTATTGATGACAGAACTTGAATATTGTATTTGGAATGTGTTAGCAGAAACATAAAGCACTCTTTTATTGGGGAAATTTTTCAAAATCTCTAATCCAATAGCATTGGCAAGGTGTGTTTTACCAACTCCCGATTTACCATATATAAAGAATGGGTTAAAAGCACTGTTGCCCGGATTTTTAGCAATGGAAAGTCCTGCTGTTCTTGCTAATTTATTGCTTTTTCCTTCAATTAAGTTGTTAAAGAATTGCGAACTGTTTAGTTGTGGGTCAATGTCGGGAAGTTCTATATAGGCATAAGGTGACCTTATTTTAGGCTGTCCTGAATTGTTGTTATAGTTTCCTTCTCCTTGACTTGCGTACTGTATCTTTTTGTTGTTTGTTTTGTCAATTAATACACGGTATTCCAATTTAGTACCTTCTCCAACTACTCTTGTTAAGGTCTTACTTAATAAATCAATGTATTTTTCTTCAATATACTCAACAAAGAACGGACTTGGTACTTGTAGCACAAAGATTTGGTTGGCTAAACTGATTGGTATAATCGGTTCAAACCAAGTTTGGAAAGAATTTTCATTGATATTGTCCTTAATTACTGCTAGACACCTATTCCATAATTGTACGTAATCGCCCATAATTTGTTCAACGTTTTCTTGTTTGTAATCTAAATTTTTAGTAAATTTGACCTATTATTTTAAGTCAAAGAGGTACTTTTAGGACTACAAAGTTCTTAATCTTTTTTTGTTCTTGCAAATTGTCTTTTTTTTAGCGACAAAAAATGATTTTGATAAATAATTAATTCCTAAATATTTATATTTAATAATCTGTTTTAGAGTTTTTTAACGCTTTTTGTGAGAGTAATTGTTTTATTATGAGTTACTTGTCTTTTTATTGTCTTTTTTTGTAAAAATAAATCTTTTTATGAATTCGATTGATTTTCAAATGTTTTTAAAGTAGTGAAAAATAATTCACTTTTTAAATTATTTATAATTTTCTAAATAAAAGAAGGCGAAGTTTTAATTTAAAATAAGATAATTTTTTATTTTAATTATTTTTTTGAGCCAACAATTATTGAATGAGGAAACTTTTTGATAATTTTCTTTTTTAGTTTCGTTATTTCACTGTAACTTGTTGTTTTTCCATAAGTGTACTTATAGTATGAGCCAGTTTTATGAACACTTATGTTTTTTAATCCTTTAAATGCTTTGCTATTGCGTGGTAGTTTTCTTTTTACTGCAAATAGTTGTATTCTATATGTTGTTTTTTTGTGTTTACTATTTTTTCGACTTGTTTTTCTAGTAGATTTTTGTTTCGTAGAGACGATTGGGATGTTCTTTGTCGTTTTTGACTTTTTATCGTATCTTTTTTTATACTTTACGAATGCCTTATAGATAACATTGGCTAATTTATTTCTTCCTGCTGTCGATTTAAGAAAACGCTCTTCACTTCTGTTGGTGATAAATCCGAGTTCAACTAATACGCTTGGACACGCAGAACGATATAAAACGACAAATCCTGCTTGTCGAACGCCTAAATTACGTCTTCCGGCTTTACGAAATTCTTTCTGTATATGTGTGGCTAAATAGATGCTATTATCAATATATCTATCTTGCATCAAATTAAACATAATATAAGAATCGACAGAGTGTGGGTCAAAATTATGATAACGTTTTTTGTAGTCATTTTCGAGTGTTATTACTGCATTTTCTCTCATCGCTACATCAAGATTTTTCTTTGTTCTATGCTGTCCAAGTGTGTAAGTTTCTGTACCTCTTACTTTTCTAGAACTTGCTGCATTGGTGTGTATGCTGATAAATAAGTCAGCGTGATTTCTGTTGGCAATGGCTGCTCTTTTGTGTAAAGGAATAAAAACGTCTTTGGTTCTTGTATAAATGATTTTAACATCTTTATGATTTCTTTTAATTTGCCTTCCTAATGCCAATGCTACTGCTAAATTTATGTGTTTTTCTTTGGTAATTTTACCTATGGCACCGGGGTCTTTGCCTCCGTGTCCTGCATCTATAACAATGGTAAATTGTTGATTGATTGCCGATAAAAAGAAAGAGGATAAAAGAAAAAATAATAACGTTAGTGATAGTTTTATGGTGTTGGATTTCATAAATAGTCTATTTATTATTGATTTATATCTTCTAAATCGCTTATTTTTTACAAAAATATAAAAATAAAAGACTAAATAATTAAATAAACTCTAAAAAGTTAATTATTTTATAAAAAAATGATAAATCCAACCAAGTTCAGCTATTTTTTGATTACTTTTGTGCGTTTATTTGACAACTTATTTTTGTTACTTTAATAAGTGATTGAGTTCTATTTGTGAAGAATTTATTGATTAATACATACTATATTCTTTCTGTTGCTTTGGTGGCTATTTTGTTGCTTCCACAAAACGTTGTTGCTGCATTGTCTGATTCAACGTTGGTTGCCGATACAATTGCTACGAATATAAAAACAGACTCTCTTGAAAATCCAGAAAAAGATGATGAAAAGTCAGTATTTGATGCACAAATAAGCTATTCAGCTTCAGACTCAATGGTGTTTTATGGGAATGGGGTAGGAATGCTTTATGGAAATACTGATGTTAAGTATAAGGATATGAGTCTTTCAAAAGCCAATTATGTACGTATTAAATTAGATAGTGCTTTGATTTATGCTTATCCTACTGTTGATAGTACAGGAAATCTTGTTGGAAAACCTGTTTTTAAAGATAAAGAGTCTGAATATATATCCAATCAAATTGTTTTTAATTTTAAAACAAAAAAAGGGATTGTAAAACAAGCAGTAACAGAACAAGGAGATGGGTATGTAATTAGTCATTTAACAAAGATTGTTGATAAAACAACAATCAATATGATAAAAGGAAAATATACGACTTGTGAACTGCACGATAATCCTCATTTTTATTTAAGTCTGTCAAAAGCCAAAGTACGTCCCGGTAAAAATATTGTGGCAGGGCCTTCACATTTGGTACTGCTTGATGTACCTATTCCCGTAGGTTTGCCTTACGGATTTTTTCCCTTTAATGAAACTTATTCATCAGGGATTTTAATGCCTTCTTTTGATACCGATTATACAAGAGGTTACGGATTTATCGGGGGAGGATATTATTTTGCTTTGAGCGATTATGCTGATTTAACCGTCACGGGAGATGTTTATACACGAGGAACTTGGGGAATAAGTGCCAATTCTCAATATATCAAACGTTATAAGTTTAGTGGCGGATTTAGTATTAATTATCGAGAAGATATAACCGGAGATAAAGATATGCCCAATTATCAAAAAGCAAAGAATTTGAGTATTCGGTGGTCGCATACACAAAATCCCAAAGCCAATCCGTTTCGTTCTTTTTCTGCCAGTGTTAATTTTTCTACCAGTGGATATAACAGAAGTAATATCAATAGTTATTATACGCCTGTAAATGCTGAAAATACCAAGAGTTCGTCCATCTCTTTTTCACAACGCTTTCCGAACAATCCGTTTTCTATTACCGCTAATTTCAATGTTAATCAGAGGACAAAAGACTCTACAATTAATTTAACATTACCCAATGTTTCTATCTCTATGAATCGTATTTATCCTTTTAAGAGAAAAAAGAAAGTGGGAAAAGCACGTTGGTATGAAAAAATTTCAATGTCCTATTCGGGAACTTTGTCAAATAGTATTACTACCAAAGAAAATCAACTTTTTTCTTCTTCTTTTGTTGATGATTGGCGTAATGGTATGAGCCATAGTATTCCAATTTCTGCCTCATTTAATGTGTTGAATTATATAACCATCACTCCTTCCTTGAGCTACAAAGAACGTTGGTATTTAAATAGTATTACTAAGAAGTGGAATGATAATATGCAAAAAGAGGTTATAACCACAGAACGTGGCTTTAAGCGTGTTTATGATTTTAGTGGTGGTGTTTCAATGAATACCACAGTATATGGTATGTATATTCCTAATCGAAAACTTTTTGGGGATAAAGTGTTGGCATTAAGGCATAAGGCTGACCCTTCTTTGTCGTTTAGTTACCGACCCGATTTTGGAGACCCGTTCTGGGGGTATTGGGATACTTATACACGGACTACACCTGACCCGAAAAATAAAAATTTAACCATATCGGAACAAATCTATTATTCTAAGTTTGAAAATTCTCTTTATGGAACTCCCGGAAGAGGAAAAGTGGCTAATCTGTCATTTAGTTTGGGGAATAACTTAGAGATGAAACTCAACAATAGTAATGATACCACAGAGAATGCGAAGAAAACAAAGATTGTAAGTTTGATTGATAACTTTTCGGTAAGTAGTGGATATAATTTTGCTGCCGATTCGATGCAATGGAATAATTTTAGTGCCAATTTAAGAGTCAGAATAAAAGGATATACGCTTAATCTAAGTGGGGCTTTTGACCCTTATATGTATGCTTTGGGAGCTGACGGAAAAACCCCAAGACGAGTGAATCAACTTCGTTGGAATCACGGGCAGTTTCCACGATTTTTAGGAACCAGTTTTTCGTATGGTTATACATTTTCGAATGATACTTTTAAGAGAGGAACCAAAAATGAAGATAACCAACAGAATAATGAGTTGGACAATAATCAATCTGCTTATGAAGAAGACCCAAACAATCCCAATAAAAATCGTAATTTAAACAGTCGTAATCGAAACCAATCCAAAAGAGAAAAGAAAAAGCAGAAAAATGGATACGAAGAGTTTGCTATTCCTTGGAATTTGTCGGTCAATTATTCCGTTCGTTTTGGAAATAGTTCTGAGTTTGACTATGAGAAGATGGATTATAAACGTAAATTTACGCATAATTTAGGTATGAGTGGAAGTATAAAACTGAGTCCCAATTGGAATATTAGTGGAACAACGTCTTATGATTTTTCTGCCAATAGATTTTCTTATACCAGCTTTAATGTAACTCGAAATTTACACTGTTGGACATTAACAGGAAATTTTGTACCTTTCGGCCCTTATAAAACTTATAATTTCCGTATTGGAGTGAATTCAAGTATGCTAAGTGATTTGAAGTATGAAAAACAGGGAAGCAGAGGAAGTTATGTAAACAATGTTACTTGGTATTAGGTTATAAATAATAGTGAAAAAAATAAAATAATATATAAATAGAATAAAATTAATAAGAAAGAGAATGAAAATTGAACCAAACAGAGTCGTAAACGTGGAGTACGAACTATTTGTAACTACTGAAAAGAATGAGTTGGAATTAATGGAGAGAGCTACTGCTGAAAACCCATTGAACTTTATTTATGGAGTAGGAATGATGTTACCTAAATTTGAAGCCAATTTATTTGGACTTTCTGCTAATGATACTTTTGAATTTGTTCTTCAAAAAGAAGATGCTTATGGTGAATATGAAGATGAAAGAGTGGTAGAATTAGAACGTTCTGTATTTGAAATAGATGGAAAATTAGATGAATCCATCGTTTTTGAGGGAAATGTTGTTCCTTTAATGGATTCTGAAGGGAATCGTTTGCAAGGGCAAGTGGCAAAAGTAACAGATACGCACGTAACCATTGACTTGAATCACCCGCTTGCAGGAGAAACATTGACTTTTAAGGGAAAAGTGTTAGATGTAAGAGAAGCTACTGAAAAAGATTTACAAGTATTACAAGGTGGTTGTGGTGGTAATTGTCATTGTGACCATAGTCATGACCACGACCATGACCATGATTGTTGTGGAGGTGGTGGGCATCATCATCACAAAGAAGGTGGATGTTGTGGATGTCATTAATGCAATAAATAATATAAATTTAAATTTTAACAACTAAATAAAAACGAAAAAATGAACAAGAAAATTTATCAATTACTGATGCTGTTTTTTGGAGTTTCACTTTTTATATCCAATGTAAAAGCACAGCCTCAAATTACTTTTGTAGAAAATAGTTATGATTTTGGGACTATATCAGAGAAAGGTGGTCCGGTAAGTCATATTTTTAAATTTACTAATACTGGAAATTCTACATTGCTTATTAGTCGTGTAAGAACTTCTTGTGGATGTACAAGTCCCGAATGGACAAAAACACCGATAGAGCCTGGAATGAAAGGTTCGGTTAAGGTAACTTACAATCCTAATGGACGTCCTTATCCTTTTAATAAATCAATTACTGTTTATTCAAATGCACTACACGAGAAATTTTTGCTTACAATTAAAGGAACGGTTATAAGACCATCTACTATAGAAAAAGATTTTCCTTTTCATATTGAGAATTTACGATTAAAAAGTAAAGACTTGAATTTTAGAACGATAAAAAAAGGTCAAGTTAGTGTTAAAAATATTGAGATTTATAATAACTCACAAATGAGTACAAAGGTTTCGTTAGAAGGCTTACCAAGTCAGTTTACGGCTAAAGTACTACCTGCAACGTTAAAACCAAAACAAAAAGGATTAATACAAGTTACTTTCAATTCTAATAAAACAGATGAGTGGGGAACAACGAAAAGTGATGCTTTCTTAAAAATAGATGGTATTACTCACAATCAATTAAATGATAAAATCTCAATTCATGCTAATATCGTAGAAGATTTTTCAGGAATGACAATACAGCAGAAACGAAATGCACCTATTGCTCAAATAAAATCTCCTAATTTAGCTTTTGGTAAAATCAAACAAGGAAAAAAAGTAAAAGGTAAAATTTATATTCAAAATGTAGGTGGACAACCATTAAAGATTAGAAAAATCATCAACACAAATGATAATCTAACCATTAAACCCAAAACATTGTCTGTAGCAACAGGTAAAAGTGGTAAATTGGTTATTTATATTGATACCAAAGGTCGTCCAAAAGGAAATTACAAGAAAGCATTTCGTGTAATTACTAATGACCCTATAAATACAACTATTGTTTATACAATAGATTATCAAGTGATTTAGTAAAAGATAAATGAGTGAGAACAGCAAATACCATCATCCTGAAAATGAAGAACACTATAAAGGATTGAAAGTAAACAAAGGCGTAAAAGAGATGCCGAAGGTCAATCCTTATAGAAGTAAGTTGAAGCGTAGAGCAGAACTTACAGTTTCAGAGTATGTTGAAGGTATTCGCAAAGGTGATTTAAGCATATTAAGTCGTGCTGTTACTCTTGTAGAAAGCTCACTTCCTGAACACCAACAGATTGCCCAAGAAGTAGTGGAAAAATCACTGCCTTATTCAGGGCAATCTGTTCGTTTAGGGATAACAGGAGTGCCCGGAGCAGGAAAAAGTACCCTTATTGAAACACTTGGTTTATATCTTGTTAAGCAAGGTAAAAAATTGGCTGTTTTGGCTATTGACCCAAGTAGCGAACGCTCAAAAGGGAGTATTTTAGGTGATAAAACACGAATGGAAGAACTTTCGGTACACGAAAATGCTTTTATACGCCCTTCGCCCACATCGGGAACATTGGGAGGGGTGGCACGAAAATCAAGAGAAAGTATTGTGTTGTGTGAGGCTGCCGGATTTGATACTATTTTTGTAGAAACAGTAGGAGTGGGGCAGTCTGAAATAGCGGTGCACTCTTTGGTGGATTTCTTCTTGTTGATACAACTTTCGGGTGGTGGAGATGAATTGCAAGGCATAAAACGAGGAATTATGGAGATGGCTGATGTGATTGCTATCAATAAGGCAGATGGTAGCAATGTAGAAAAAGCCAATATTACTCGTCAGCATTTGCAAAATGCGTTGCATATGTTTCCCAAAACAGAATCGGGCTGGATACCAAAAGTGATGACTTGCTCGGCAACCGAGAATATTAATATTGATGCTATCTGGAATATGGTTATGGAGTATGTAGATTATGTTAAAAACAATAATTTTTTCTATCAACATCGTAATGAACAGGCAAAATATTGGCTTTTTGAAACAGTCAATGACAGATTAAAGTCTGATTTTTACAACAATCCGATTATCAAAAAACAACTGAAAGAAGTACAAGAAAAAGTGCTTAATAATAGTGTAACCTCATTTGTTGCAGCAAGAGAATTGTTGGAAACATACCATCGTTTATTTCAAAAATAAAAGTAAGAATAATGATAGGATTCTGTATGAATTTTATCCTTTTTAAAAAATAAATTACAAACAATGAAAAAAAATATCGTTTTAATTGTATTGATACTTCTTTTTGCGACTCATTTGTCAGCACAAAAAGAAGATAAATATTTTGCTATCAATAAAAATCTTTCTGTCTTTAACTCTATTCTTAAAGAGTTGAGTAATAACTATGTGGATACGATTAATTACGATAAACTGATAAAATCGGGTATCGATAATATGCTCGCTACACTTGACCCTTATACCATTTATATTCCCGAAAGTGAAAACGACCGATTGAAAATAATGACCAGCGGTAAGTATGGGGGAATTGGTTCATTAATAATGAAAAGGAAAAATCAAATTATTATTTCTGAATTGTATAAGGGAATGCCGGCACAAAAGAGTGGGCTGAGAGCAGGTGATGTAATAAAAGAAGTTGATGGAGTTTCTACCGAAGGAAAAACAACGGCTCAAGTGAGTAATCTTTTGAGAGGAAAACACGGAACAAAGATAAAAGTAAAAATAGAACGTCCTTATGAGAAAGGAACTAAAACGTTCCGGTTTTTGAGAGAGAATATTCAATTTAATCCGATACCTTATGCAACGGTGGTGGCAGATAAAGTGGGTTATATTATTCTCAAAGATTTTACTGATAAAGCTGCCACTCAGTTCAAATCGGAAGTGGAAAAAATGATAAAAGAAGAGAATATTCATTCCTTAATTATTGATGTGAGAAATAATGGTGGTGGATTGATTAATGAGGCAGTTAAAATTTTAGGATATTTTCTACCGAAAGGAACAACTGTTGTTACAACAAAAGGCAGAGATAAAAAGGTGGACAATGTCTATCGAACACCAACTGACCCGATTTTTGGAACGATAAAATTAGCCGTATTGGTAAATAAAGGGTCAGCATCGGCATCTGAAATCTTGGCGGGTGCGATTCAAGATTTGGATAGAGGAGTGATTATTGGTGAAAGAACGTTTGGAAAAGGATTGGTACAGAATGTACGACCTGTTGGGTATGGAGGATATCTTAAAACAACCATAGCAAAATATTATATTCCAAGTGGACGATGTGTACAGGCACTTGATTATGCTCATAGAAATAAAGATGGAAGTGTGGGAACAGTTCCCGATAGTTTAATGCACAGTTTCAAAACGAAGAAAGGTAGAATTGTAAAAGACGGTGGAGGTGTTTTGCCAGATACCGTTACTGTTGAAAAGAAGAACTTCAGTATCTCCTTCTATTTTTATCTTCAAAATATCTATTTTGATTATGCAACACGATTTGTACACAATCATAAAACCATTGATAAACCTTCTCAATTTAAATTAAGTGATGAGGAGTTCCGAAAATTTGTAGATTATGTGGTTAAAGAGAAGAAGTTTACCTACACCACTCAAACCGAGAAGTATTTTAAGCAGTTGCAAGAAGTGGCAGAATTAGACGGTTATGATAAGTCATTACAACAGGAACTACAACAATTAAAAGACAAATTAAAACCCGATATTGCAAAAAATATTGAGAAGAACAGAGATGAAATAATTAAAATGCTCTCAATGGAGATTATTCAACGTTATTATTATGAACGTGGACAAATTGAGTATATGCTAAAAGATGATAAAGAGGTTAAAATAGCAATAGAGAGTTTAAATACAGATAGTTTTAGAGAATAAGTTTGTATTCTTTAAAAGATAGAAAAAGAAGACCTCATAGATTTGGTATCTGTGAGGTCTCTCTTTTATATTGAATATGGTTAATTGATTTACTTCATAATATCACTGTTGTCCAAGAAGATAACTTCGGATTTCTCTTTTAATTTATCCATATTTACTTTCTTTTTATTTCCAACGACCAAATAAGTGATTTGTTTATCTTTTATTTGCTTGTTGTAAAAGTCTATAACATCTTTTTCCATCGCTTTTTTAGTTAAAACAACTGCTTGTTTATTTGGGTCTTGGTTGAAACCAGACTTTTGATAAGCAACCATTCGTTTAGAAATATCTCTAAAATAAGGATAAGTGCTTGAAAAATTATTAATCATTCCTGACTTTGTATTCTCAAATCGTTGTGAAGAAAACGGAATATTATGTACTAAAGAATCCAACAAGAAGAGTGCTTCCGTTGTTTTATCCATTTGAGTAGAAAGCATCATATTGAATTGGCTGGGTTCGTTTGTTGAATATTTATTAAACGGTGTGAGTTGTAACCACGAACTTGTACGATACGCCAATGAACGAAACTCCCTAATTTCCTGGAACATAACCGAACTCATTCCTTTTCCAAAATAACTGTTTAATAATTTGGCAATGTTTCTTTCTTCAAACGTTTTTCCTGCATCTAATGGCATAAAACCATAAATAATACTTTGTGTAGCTTTGCTGTTGTGAATAAAGAAAATCTTCGGTTTTTCGTATTTTACTAAATCAATATAGTGAGGATTGTTACTTTTTTGAGTAACATTGTGGACTGCAACATTCTTTTTAATATTTTTAGCAACCTCTTCTATCGGTAAAGTTCCACAATAGTGAATATTTATTTCATACGTTTGGATTTTGGCAAAATCACTAATTAGTTCTTTTCCCGATTTCTTTTTCAACTCTTTTCGTGATAAGTCGGTTAAAAAGATAGATTTTTCACCATATTTCATTTTACTAAATCCTGCAATAGCTATTTCTTCAATAGATTTCTTACTTGCTTTATCATTGATTTTTTTCTCATCAACAATCAACTTAAATTTCTTTTCGTCGGCTTTAACGTTGGCTAAAAAATTGCCTACAAGTTGTATTGTCGGTTCTAAATTCTCGTCTAAACCTGAAATATTTACCTTAAACTGTTCAGTAGAATAATCAAACGAAATGGAAGACCCTAATGCTTGTAGTCTTGTGTTAAACTCATTGGGTGTCAAATTATTTGTACCAAGATAATCCAAATAAGAGGCAAGATATTTTGCTGTTGGAAGTTGTCGGCTACCGATTTCATACACCAATGAAAGCGAGAAAATCTCATTGATTGGATTCTTTACTTTGTGTAGTTTTACCAGATGATTGTTATTCAATTCCAATGTTTCTACATCTTTCTCAAAGTCAATAAATCTTTGTTTTGGCTCTTGAATAGGTAACTTCTCTAACTCTTTCGAATATTCTGAAACACTGTCTTTATGAGGTGGAACAATCGGCTTAAATGGTGGTTTTTTGATTTTTTGTCCGGGATAATTACCTGTTTTTTTCTTCACATAGAGATAATTATCGGTAAAATATTTGTTCGCAATTTTTACGACATCTTCTTTTGTTAATTTATCTATTTCACTTGAAAGAGCAAGATATTCGTCCCACGTTTTCCTCATTGTAAACGCCGAAATCATCTGTTGTAAACGTTGGTCTTTCTTCTCCAAACCTTTCAAAAACTGCTTTTTAATGCTGATTTTATTATTGGTTAGTAATTCTTCTGAAAAGTCTCCTTTTTTTATTTTTGTTAAAATCTTAGTGACAAGTTTGTTGGCACTTTTATTCGTTTGGAATGGAATTTTAGGCACAGTAACCAATGCTATTGCACCCGCATCGTTCATACTCAAATCTATTGCCATTGTTTTCATTACTTTTCCGTCAATGGTCAGTTGGTCTAATAACCCATTTTTACTGTTGTTAGAAAGCAGTGACATTACCAATTTTATCGCTGTTTGGTCCGGGTGTCCGTTGGGAACGCCACGCCACACACGAGCATTCGCCCTAACGAAAGGCACAGGAACTTTCGCTTTGAATTCCTCCTGACCGTTAAAGGCTTTTGGCGTCGGTAGAGGTGCTTTTTTTACCGTTCCTTTGGGTAGTCTGCCAAAATTCTTTTTAATAATCGGAAGTGTTTTTTCTATATCAATATCACCTGTTAAAATCAAACCCATATTTCCTGCCACATAGTATCTTTCGTAAAATTCTTGCATCTGAGCAAGGTTCGGATTTTTGATATTTTCGGTACTACCCAAAATAGGAAATTGGTATGGATGAGGTTTGAAAAATCTTTCTAATGTTTTCTCCATAGCCATATATCCCATCGCATCAACGTACATATTCTTTTCCTCAAAAACAGTTTCCAATTCGGTCTGAAACATTCTAAAAACGGGATTTATCAATCTCTCGCTGTTGAGTTCGCACCACTGCTCAATAAATTGTGGCGAAAAGGTGTTGAAATACATCGTATAGTCCCAACTTGTTGCAGCGTTTAGTTTCGTACCTCCGTATTTGGCTATCAAATTGTTAAATTCATTGGGAATAACGTACTTTGAAGCACTGATTGACAAACGATTAATCTCTTTCTGTATTGCAAGACGCTCTTTTTTGTCTTTTGTTTGAGAAAGCAAATTGTATTGCTCGGCAATGGAGTCCAAAAGTACCTTTTCAGCCTTGTAATCGGTTGTGCCAATCTTATTCGTTCCTTTGAACATAATATGCTCAAAATAGTGTGGGATACCCGTATTAGGCGAATCTTTTGCACCTGCATTCACTACTACACAACCCAAAACAGTGGGCTGACTGTGGTCTTCGTTC
>PDWI01002446.1_pt1 | contig 27882 bp, 41 predicted proteins | sample 1430891 | NCBI WGS metagenome assembly PDWI01 (sample SAMN01162508, study PRJNA174530) | Oral metagenome, whole genome shotgun sequencing project. | biome: Marine environment; feature: Marine mammal; material: Swab sample of the gingival sulcus; isolation source: swab sample of gingival sulcus... | reverse complement strand
GTTATGAGCGTTCAAATTATAATAAAACAAGGATTTACAAAACGTAAGCATAGCACCGCTACGGTGAGGCTTTGTAAATTAACGAAGTGTCTTGTTTTGAAGTAATTTGAGTGTGTAATAGATAGTCTAATACATATTTCGGATTTAAATTACAATTATATATATAAACCACTGGTTATCAAAAAAATGTTGAACCCGAATTATGCGTTAGAACTTCGTAATGAACATTCAAATTACAATAAAACAAGAATTTACAAAACTGATGCATAGTACCGCTATGGTGAAGTTTTGTAAATTAACAAAGTGTCTTGTTTTGAAGTAATTTGAGTGTGTAATAGATTTTCTAATGCATATTTCGGGTTGAAGCCTAACATCTCGCTAAACTAAACAATCAGATACCAAAAAACAACCGATGAGTAAAATTCATCGGTTGCTTTCATATGAAACATTTTTACAAACCTACTAATTTTCATTACCTTCCTTTTCGGAAGATGTTTCTTTTGAAGAATTTTCTACATTTTCTTCAATTTGTTTTTCGGCAACTTCATTTTTTACATTTTCTTGAAGTTCAGATACTTTTTCGGTAGCATCCTGATTTTTTTGTACAGTTTTATTTTTACTGCCACCACGTCTTGTACGCTTACGTTTAGTTTTACCTGTTTTTTCGGTTGAGTATACTTCGTTGTAATCTACCAATTCTATGTAACACATTTCAGCATTATCGCCGAGTCTGTTTCCTAATTTTAGAATACGAGTATAGCCGCCCTCACGTCCACTTACCTTTTGAGATACTTCTCTAAAAAGCGTACTTACTGCGTTTTTGTTTTGTAATTTCTTAAATACCAACCTTCGTGAATGTGTGGTATCATCTTTTGAACGGTTTATAATAGGCTCTACAAATGTTCGCAGGGCTTTAGCTTTAGCCAATGTAGTTTTTATACGCTTGTGTTCAATAAGCGATATAGCCATATTGCTAAGCATTGCTTTACGGTGAGCACTTTTTCTACCAAGGTGGTTAAATTTCTTTCTGTGTCTCATTTCTTCTTATTCTGTGTCTAATTTATACTTTGCTACATCCATACCAAAATTCAAACTTCTTGTTTCAAGTAAGTCTTCAATTTCGGCTAATGATTTTTTACCGAAGTTTCTAAATTTGAGTAAATCATTTCTGTTGTAAACAACTAATTCACCCAATGTATCAACATCTGCTGCTTTAAGGCAGTTAAGAGCGCGTACCGACAAATCAAGGTCAACCAAGTTTGTTTTCAAAAGCTGACGCATGTGTAATATTTCTTCGTCAAATTCGGTATTTTCTTTTTTCTCGTCTGAATCCAAAGATATTTTTTCGTCTGAAAAAAGCATAAAATGTTGAATTAAAATTTTAGCCGCTTCTTTCAATGCTTCCTTTGGATGTATTGATCCGTCTGTATGTATATCGAAAATTAATTTTTCATAGTCCGTTTTTTGTCCTACACGATAATCTTCAACTGCATATTTTACGTTCACTATTGGCGTAAATATCGAATCTACTGTTATAAGACCTATTTCTCCTGTCTTATCATGTAATTCCGCAGGCACATAACCTCGTCCTTGTTCTATTTGAAACTCCATTCTTATACGGGCTGATTTTTCCATTCTGCAAATAACCAAATCAGGGTTTAGAACTTCAAATCCGTCAAGGTACTTATTTATATCGCCGGCTCTAAATTCTTCTGTATCAGATATATTTACTACAACCTGTGCATGTTCTACCTCTTCCGTAGTTTGTTTAAATCGAACTTGTTTAAGATTAAGTATTATATTGGGTACATCTTCGTATATGCCGGCAATAGTTGAAAATTCATGTTGAACATTCTCAAACTTTACTGCGGTTATGGCAAAACCTTCCAAAGATGACAAAAGTATCCTTCTCAAGGCGTTCCCAATAGTAATACCATATCCGGGCTCTAACGGTCGAAACTCGAATTTCCCGTTAAACTCATCGGATTCTATCATTATAACTTTATCCGGTTTTTGGAAATTTAAAATTGCCATAAGTAAAAATTGAAAGATTAAATTATTTAGAGTATAACTCTACGATGAGTTGTTCTTTGATATTTTCAGGAATATCTTCACGTTTAGGTTCATGTAGGAATTTACCTGCCATTTGTTCATTATCCCACTCCAACCAAGCATACATGCTATGATTAGCACGCTCAAGTGAATTACTGATAACCTCCAATGACTTTGATTTTTGGCGAACACCTACTATGTCGTTATCGCGTACCATGTACGAAGGTATGTCCAATACTTTTCCGTTCACAACAATATGACGGTGTGTTACCAATTGGCGAGCAGCATCACGTGTTGGAGCAATTCCCAAACGGAATACAACATTATCTAAACGAGACTCAAGCAATTGTAAGAAAACCTCCCCTGTATTACCTTTTATGCGTTGAGCTTTTTCAAATAAGTTAAAGAATTGACGTTCCAATAAGCCGTAAGTATACTTAGCTTTTTGTTTTTCTTTCAATTGGATTCCATATTCTGAAACTTTTTTGCGTCTTTTTGACGGTCCGTGTTGTCCGGGCGGATATTTTTTATTCTCAAAATTTCTGTCGGGACCAAAAATAGGTTCACCAAACTTTCGAGATATTTTAGTTTTTGGGCCTCTATATCTTGCCATTTATCTTCTTATTTATAATTGTAAAAAATTAAACTCTTCTTCTTTTTGAGGGTCTGCAACCGTTATGAGGCAACGGAGTTACATCTATTATCTCACTTACAACAATACCTACTTGATTTATTGCTCTTATTGCCGCCTCACGACCATTACCCGGTCCTTTTACGTACACTTTTACTTTTCTGAGCCCTAAATCGTATGCTTCTCTTGCACATTCCTCAGCAGCAGTTTGGGCTGCATAAGGGGTATTCTTTTTTGAACCTCTAAATCCTTTTTTCCCGGCAGAAGACCATGATATGGCTTCTCCGTTATTATTTGTCAAAGTAATGATAATGTTATTAAAAGATGAATGCACAAACGCTTTTCCTTGAGCTTCAATCACTACTTTTTTCTTTGCTACTTTGGTACCTCTTTTTTTACCTTTAGCACCGCCTTTTTGAACTTGTTTTTTAGCCATAGTTAATAAAAATTAAATAACTCTTCTTTTTTTCCTTGTTTTTGCGTTATTTTTAGTTTTTTGTCCTCTCACCGGAAGTCCTGCACGATGACGTTTACCTCTATAACAACCTATCTCTTTCAGGCGTTTTATGTTCAAATTCTTTTCTGAACGAAGTTCACCCTCAATTGTGTAATTATCTACTATAATGTTACGAACCAATTTTCGTTGATCATCGTTCCACTCTTGAACTTTTGTGTTACGATCTATTTTTGCTTTATCAAGTATCTCTTGAGCTGTACTCTTTCCGATACCATATATATATGTTAAAGCAATCTCGCCTCTTTTTTTATCCGGTATGTCTACACCTGCTATTCTGGCCATATCTATTATGATTATTGTTTAATGTTTAACCTTGACGTTGTTTAAATTTAGGATTTTTTTTGTTTATAACATACAATCGTCCTTTTCTTTTCACAATCTGGCAATCTGCCGATCTTTTTTTCACTGATGCTTTTACTTTCATGATTTAATTTTTATACCTGTAAGTTATTCGTCCCTTAGTTAAATCGTAAGGAGACATTTCTAATTTTACCTTATCGCCCGGTAATATTCTTATATAGTTCATTCTCATTTTACCTGCAATATGAGCAGTAATAACATGTCCGTTTTCCAATTCTATTCTAAACATAGCGTTTGGTAATGCTTCTGTTACAATTCCTTCTTGTTCTATAGCGTCTTTCTTTGACATAGATATTATTTTTAGTTTGATTTACATTGATATTGAGGTAGCTCCTCCTTTGCCTTTTATTCTTCCAGATTTCATCAAACCATCATAACGCCGCATCAATAAGTGGCTTTCAATTTGCTGTAAGGTATCCAGAACCACACCTACCAAAATAAGTAAAGAAGTGCCTCCAAAAAACTGAGCAAATTGGTTATTCACACCTGCTATCATTGCAAAAGCAGGAAGAATAGCTACCAACGCTAAAAATATTGAGCCGGGAAGTGTTATTCTAGACATTATTGCATCAAGTTCCTCTTGTGTTTTATGTCCTGGTTTTACTCCGGGTATAAAACCTCCGTTTTTCTTCATATCCTCAGACATTTGTTTTGGATTTACCGTAATGGCAGTATAAAAGTACGTAAATACAATAACTAACAATCCAAAAACAAAGTTATACCAAAATCCCGTAAAATCTGCAAACGCAGAAGCAACTGCACTTGTGGTGTCTGTATTAAAACCTACTAACATCATTGGAATAAACATTAACGCTTGTGCAAATATAATAGGCATAACTCCTGCTGCATTTACTTTAAGAGGGATATATTGACGTTGTCCACCATATTGACGATTACCTACAACTCTTTTTGCGTACTGCACAGGAACTCGCCTCACAGCTTGCACCAGTGCTATTGTTGCAATAAAAATCACAAACAATATAACCATTTCGACCAAGAAAGTTATGGGACCGCCACCGTCGGTAGATAAACGTGAAGTTAATTCAGCAACTAACGATTGAGGCAATCTGGCAATAATACCTATCATAATGATTAAAGAAATACCGTTACCTATACCTCTGTCGGTAATTTTTTCCCCTAACCACATTATAAACATGGTGCCTGCCATCATTATAATTATTGAAGAAAACCAAAAGATTCTACCTTGCATTGCAAAAGCCTCTCCCGGCAACTGCGACTGTAAATTTGCCAAATACGCAGGTGCTTGAAAAGCTGTTATAGCAACTGTCAGATAACGAGTAATTTGAGTGATTTTTTTTCTTCCGCTTTCTCCTTCTGTTTGTAACTTTTGGAAGTATGGTACAGCCATTCCAAGTAGCTGTATCACAATAGATGCCGAAATGTAAGGCATGATACCTAAAGCAAAAACAGAAGCATTAGCAAATGCACCACCGGAAAACATATTTATCATCCCAACGATTCCTTTAGCTGCCTGCTGTTGCAATTCATCTAATTGCAAGGGGTCAACTCCGGGAATGACAACATGTGCTCCAAAGCGGTATATTAGAACCAGACCTAATGTTGCAAGCAATTTGCTTTTAAGGTCCTCTATTCTGAGAATATTCTTTATTGTTTCTATAAATTTCTTCATCAATATTAGATTTTTTCGGCTGTTCCGCCGGCTTTTTCAATAGCTTCAATAGCTGATTTTGAGAATGCGTGGGCTTTTACTTCTAGTTTTGCCGTAAGCTCTCCATTACCGAGTATTTTTACCAACTTGTTTTTTTGCAAAATACCGTATTGACACAATACTTCAAAATCAATTTTTGAAATATTTTTTTCATCTGCCAAACGTTGCAACAAGTCCAAATTTACGGGTTTATACTCTACTCTGTTATGATTATTAAAACCAAATTTAGGTAATCTTCGATGTAAAGGCATTTGCCCTCCTTCAAAACCTAATCTTCGAGAATATCCCGAGCGTGATTTTTGTCCTTTGTGTCCTCTGGCTGAGGTTCGTCCTTTTCCTGAACCAACACCGCGTCCTATACGCTTTTTGTTTTTAACAGAACCTTTAGCCGGGGTTAAATTACTTAAGTCCATTTTGTGTAGTGCTTTTCTTGTTATTTAGTTTCTTCTACTTTTATGTAGTTTTTAACTTTTCTAATCATCCCGCTTATAGCAGGAGTTACCTCATGAGTTACTGTACTTTGCAGTTTTTTCAATCCCAAAGCATCAATTGTGCGTTCTTGGTTTTTGGGCATCCCTATTCTGCTACGTACTAAAGTTACTTTTACTTTTGCCATTTTTATAAAATTTCTATCCGTTAAATACTTTATCCAAAGAAACGCCTCTGTGCATGGCTACTGTTTTTGCATCTCTCATTTTCATAAGTGCTGCAAAGGTAGCTTTTACCAAGTTGTGTGGGTTTGAAGAACCTTTTGATTTGGCCAAAACGTCTGTAACACCTACACTTTCAAGAACTGCACGCATAGCACCTCCTGCTTTTACTCCTGTTCCTTCAGACGCAGGTTTCAAGAATACTTCGGCACCTCCAAAACGAGCAATTTGTTCGTGTGGTATTGTTCCTTTATGTACCGGTACCCTGTAAAGATTTTTTTTAGCATCTTCTATTCCTTTTTGAATAGCTGAGGTAACGTCTCCTGCTTTTCCAAGTCCGTACCCTACGATGCCGTTTTCATCTCCTACTACCACTATTGCTCCGAAGCTAAAAGTACGTCCACCTTTGGTTACTTTCGTTACACGTTTTATAGCTACCAAGCGGTCTTTTAATTCAACGTCTGTTGCTTGTGCTTTTTTTCTGTCTGAAAACATATTAATTATTTAAAATTTTAGTCCTGATTTTCTTGCTGAGTCAGCTAAAGCTCTCACTCTTCCGTGGTAACGATAGCCATTACGGTCAAAAATAACCATTTTTACATTTGCTTCTTTAGCACGTTGTCCAAGTGTTGTTCCCACCTGTTCAGCTACTTGAATGTTAGACATTTCTTTTTTAATGCCTGCACTTTTATCTAACGAAGAAGCTGATACAATAGTGTTTCCTTTTATGTCGTCAATTATTTGAGCATATATATGATTATTGCTTCTGAAAACCGACAATCTCGGACGTTCGGAAGTTCCTTTTATGTGCTTCCTTATTCTTCGTTTAATTTTATTTCTGCGTTCTCGCTTAGTTAAAGCCATTGTCCTGTATTTTAAAAAAGTAATTACTATTCTGCTGCTGCTTTACCAACTTTTTTCCTTACATATTCATCTATATATCGAATACCTTTTCCTTTATAAGGTTCGGGTTTTCTGTAGGAACGAATTTTTGCTGCAACCTGTCCTACAAGCTGTTTGTCTACACTTTTAAGTGTAATAAATGCGTTTTTTCGTTTTTCTTGTTCCACTGACACCTCTACTTCCGGCGGCAATATTAATAAGATGGGATGCGAATAACCTACATTTAGTTCAAGTTCTTGTCCTTTTGCAGCTGCTCTATATCCTACACCTATTACCTCAAGTTTCTTTTCAAAACGTTCTGAAACGCCTGTAACCATATTTTGAAGCAAGGAACGAGTTAGCCCATGCATTGATTTTTGACGTTTGCTGTCATTGTGAGTAGATACTATAAGTTGATTGTCTTTCTCCTCTATTTTTACTTCGTGAGATAATTGTCTTTTTATTTCTCCGAATTTTCCTTTAGCGGTAACGAAGTTTCCTTTAGAAATCTCAACTTTTACTCCGTCCGGCAAATCTACCGGTAATTTTCCTATTCTTGACATAACTCTTGTTAATTTTTAGTAAACGTGGCACAATACCTCGCCGCCTATATGTTCTTTTCTTGCGGTTTTATCTGTCATTGGTCCTTTAGATGTTGACAATATTGCAATACCTAAACCATTTAGTACTCTTGGCAATTCATTTGCTCCGGCATATTTTCTAAGTCCGGGTTTGCTTATACGTTCTATTTTCCGTATTGCCGGTTCTTTTGTTTTCGGATGGTATTTCAAAGCAATCTTTATTATACCTTGCTTGTCATCATCTTCAAATTTGTAGCTCAAAATATATCCATTTTGGAATAATATTTCAGTAATTCCCTTCTTAAGATTTGATGCGGGAATTTCTACAACTCGTTTTCCTGCCATTATGGCGTTTCTAACTCTAGTTAAGTAATCTGCTATGGGATCTGTATGCATTTTTTTTCGATTTTAATAAAGTTACCAACTTGCTTTTTTAACTCCGGGTATTAAGCCCTGTGATGCCATTTCTCTGAATTGAATTCTACTTATTCCGAATTGACGCATGTAGCCTCTAGGTCGTCCCGTTATAGAACAACGATTTCGAGTTCTTATTGGTGATGAGTTTTTAGGCAACTTTTGCAAAGCATCCCAGTTTTCTTCTTTTTTTAACTGTTTTCTTTTCTCTGCGTATTTGTCTATCATTTTTTGGCGCTTTACTTCGCGCGCTTTCATTGATTCTTTAGCCATAATTCTTATTTTTTAAACGGAAATCCCAAATGTTTGAAAAGTGCAAAAGCTTCTTCGTCTGTTTGAGCATTGGTAACGAATGTTATATTCATACCTATGTAACGTTCTATTTTATCAACTTCTATTTCAGGGAAAATTGTTTGCTCCTCAATACCCATAGTGTAATTACCTCGTCCGTCAAATTTTCTTTTTAGACCTCTAAAGTCTTTCACTGCGGGAATAGCAACAAATAAAAGTTTTTCCATGTATTCGTACATACGGTCGTGGCGTAATGTTACACGCACGCCTATGGGCATACCTTCTCTTAGTTTGAAGTTAGAGATATTGTTCTTTGCTACGGTTTGTACGGCTTTTTGTCCGGCAATCAATGTAAGTTCTTCTTCAGCTTTATTGATTATCTTTTTATCCGTTATTGCTTGCCCTACCCCTTGATTAAGAATTATTTTTTGTATTTTAGGTACTTGCATCACAGATGAGTATCCAAATTCTTTCATCAAAGCAGGTACAACCTGTTCTCTGTATTTTTTCTTCAGTGTGGGAATTGTCTTTTCCATTACTTAATTTCTTGTTGGTTCTTAGATTTTTTTGAATACCTTACTAATTTTCCGTTTGCATCTAATTTTCGTCCTATACGTGTAGGTTTTTTTGTTTCCGGACAAATCGGCATCAAGTTTGAGATATGTATAGGGGCTTCTTTTCGTATTATGCCTCCCTGAGGATTTTCTTGTGTAGGTTTAGAGTGTTTTGATATCATATTCACTCCTTCTACAAGTGCTTTGTATTTATCAGGAAACACTTTTAAAACACGCGCCTCTTTACCTTTGTCATTGCCTGTATTCACTACGACAATATCTCCTTTTTTTATGTGTAATTTCTTTTGCATTTGCTTTTTTTTTGAGGATTAAAGTACTTCCGGTGCTAATGAAACTACTTTCATATTTACTCTACGAAGTTCGCGAGGTACGGGACCAAATACACGAGTTCCTCTCATTTCACCTGCGTCGTTGAGTAATACTACTGCATTATCATCGAAACGGATGTACGAACCGTCATTTCTTCTGACTTCTTTTTTAGTTCGGACAACAACTGCTTTGCTTTTGGTTTTCTTTTTTATATCGCCTGAGGGGATTGCTGATTTTACCGAAACGATAACATGATCTCCCACACTTGCATACTTAGAACCTCCCAGTACACGTATTACAAGTACTTTTTTTGCTCCGCTGTTGTCAGCTACGTTTACTTTGCTTTCTTGTTGAATCATGGTTATTTAGCTCTTTCTATTATTTGTACAAGTCGCCATGTTTTTGTTTTGCTCAATGGGCGAGTTTCCATTATTTTTACTGTATCGCCTACGCGTGCATCATTCTCTTTGTCATGAGCAGCATATTTCTTAGATTTTGTGACAAATTTCCCGTACTTGGGGTGTCGTAATCTTCTTTCCACCAATACATTGATAGTCTTGTCGGCTGTATCGCCTACAACAATGCCTATTCTGGTTTTTCTGAGGTTTCGTTTTTCCATCTTTATAATGATTCTCTTATTGCTTTGCTTGATTTATTTCTCTTGCACGTAATTCTGTTTTAAATCTTGCGATAATTCGTTTTGTATTTTTAATTACATGCGGATTTTCCAAATCAGATACCTTATGATTAATTCTGAGTCGAGTAAGATTTTGTTTTTGATCTTTCAACTGCTCAATAATCTCTTCTGTGGTCATTTGTCGTATTTCAGAATTTTTCATTTTTCTTGCTGTTATTTGGTGTTATAATCGTAATCACGACGTATTATAAATTTTGTTTGTATCGGAAGTTTTTGTGCGGCTAAACGCAAAGCTTCTTTTGCTATGCTTAATGGCACTCCTTCTACTTCAAAGAGTATTCGTCCGGGAGTAACACGTGCTACAAAGTATTCAGGCTCTCCTTTACCTTTTCCCATACGTACCTCTGCGGGTTTTTTAGTTACGGGTTTGTCCGGAAACACTCTAATCCAAAGTCGTCCTTCTCTTTTCATGTAGCGTACTGCTGCTTGACGTGCTGCTTCAAGCTGACGACCATTTATCCATGCAGCATCTAATGATTTTATTCCAAATGAACCGAAACTCAGGAGTGCACCACGTTGTGCATTGCCTTTCATTCGTCCTTTTTGTTGTTTCCTGTATTTTGTTTTTCTGGGCTGTAACATCCTACTGAGTCTTTATATAATTATCTTCTACGACGATTCGAATTGCCTGAGCGTCCGCCGCTTTTTTGTTTTTTATTTGTAAAATCGTGTGTTAGATCTACCTTACCTATTTTTTCGCCTCGACAAATCCATACCTTAATTCCTAGAAGTCCTACTTTTGTAAGTGCTTCTGATTGGAAATAGTCTATATCTGCACGAAGTGTGTGTAATGGTATACGTCCTTCTTTAAATGTTTCAGTACGTGCCATCTCTGCTCCATTGAGTCGTCCGGCTATCATAACTTTTATGCCTTCTGCACCCATTCTCATGGCTGAGGTTATAGCTCCACCTATGGCTCTACGATAGGACACGTGTCCTTCTATTTGTTTAGCAATATTGGTAGCTACAATTACTGCATCTATTTCAGGTTTTTTAATTTCAAATACATTTATTTGAACGTCTTTGTCTGTAAGTTTTTTCAACTCTTCTCGTAATTTATCTACTTCTGACCCTTTTGCACCAATAATTATACCGGGTAAAGAAGTTGTAATAGTAATTGTTACGAGTTTCAGCGTGCGTTCGATGATTATTCTTGATACTCCTGCCTTAGCCAAACGTATACGCAGGTATTCTCGAATTTTATTGTCTTCTTTTATTTTTTCGACGTAATCATCGCCGCCAAACCAATTTGAGTCCCATCCTCGAATGAAGCCTAATCTATTACTTATTGGATTTGTCTTTTGTCCCATAGGTTTAAATATCTTTACTGTCAATAATTAATGTAACGTGGTTTGAACGTTTGCGTATTCTTGCAGCACGTCCTTGTGCTCTTGGTCTGAAACGTTTAAGTATAGTTGCTGAATCCACAAAAATATCTTTTACAAAAAGGTTGTGGTCTTCAATGCGTTCATCTTTGTTCTTTACTTCCCAATTGGCTATTGCCGAACGGAGTAATTTTTCTAATCTAAGAGAAGCTTCTTTAGGACTGAATCTTAAAATATCAAGTGCTTTTTCTACCTCAATACCTCTTATCTGGTCTGCTACGAGCCTCATTTTACGGGGCGAAGTAGGGCAAGATTTCAGCACTGCAAAATATTTACTTTTGTTCTCTTCTTTAATTTGTTCTGCTCTTATTCTTTTACGTGCACCCATGGCTTATTTTGTTTTCTTTTTATGTCCTCTAAATGTTCTGGTAGCAGAAAATTCCCCTAATCTGTGTCCTACCATATTTTCTGTTATAAATACGGGGATAAATTTATTCCCGTTATGCACTGCTATAGTGTGTCCTACGAAGTCGGGCGAAATCATCGACCGTCTTGCCCATGTTTTTATGGTTTTCTTTTGTCCACCCTCGTTCATTTTATCAATTTTTTTTGCAATATTGACATCAATAAAGGGTCCTTTTTTCAATGATCGACTCATATCTTATTTTTTACGTTTTTTATTCTTTCTTCTTTCCACAATGTAACGATCCGTTTGTTTATTCTTACGAGTTTTATACCCTTTTGCAGGTATACCGTTACGCGATCTGGGGTGTCCTCCTGAGGCTCTACCTTCTCCACCACCCATTGGATGGTCTACAGGGTTCATAACTACTCCTCTAACTCTGGGACGACGACCTTTCCATCTATTTGCACCGGCTTTCCCCATGCGTTCAAGCATTTTATCGGCATTGGAAACGGCTCCTATTGTCGCACGACATTTTACAAATACTTTCCTTATTTCACCTGAGGGTAACTTTAGTAATGCAAATTTACTTTCTCTACTTACTAATTGAGCATAAGAACCCGCACTTCTTGCCATTTCGGCACCTTTCCCGGGCTGTAACTCTATGTTGTGAATAACTGTTCCTAATGGTATTTCTTTCAGAAACAATGTATTACCTATTTCAGGAGCTACTCCTTCTCCCGACAACAACACGTCGCCTACTTTCAAACCGTTTGGAGCAATAATATATGTTTTTGTTCCATCTGCATATACTAATAATGCTATGCGTGCAGTACGGTTAGGGTCGTATTCTATTGTTTTTACTGTCGCAGGAATACCATCTTTATTTCGTTTAAAATCGATAATTCGGTATTTTTGCTTATGACCACCGCCTATATAGCGCATAGTCATTCGACCTTTGCTGTTACGTCCGCCGGTTTTGGTCTTTCCTTTCACCAACGATTTTTCCGGTTTTACTTTTGTAATTCCTTCAAAACTGCTGATTTTTCTATTTCTTTGTCCGGGTGTTACCGGTTTTAACTTTTTTATTGCCATTTTCTCTTAAATATTGCTGTAAAAGTCAATTGTGTCTTCATTAATTAAGGTTACGACTGCCTTTTTATATGCGTTTGTACGTCCTGTTACAAATCCTGTTCTTGTATATCTGCTTCGTCGTTTCCCGCCGTAGCGCATAGTGTTTACTTTGATAACGGTAACATTATATAAATCTTCAACTGCTTTTGCGATTTGAATTTTGTTAGCTCTTTTATCTACGATAAAACCATAGCGTTTACGTTTTTCGCTTTCCGCGTTCATTTTTTCGGTTATTATCGGTTCTTTTATGATGTCCATAACGTCAAATCTTTATTAAATTATGCCAAATTTTTTGTCAAAGTTTCTAAAGCCCCTTTGGTAAATACTATTTTCGATGCGTCTAATATATTATAAGTATTTAGTTCTGAAACTGTTAATACTTTTACCTTTTCTAAATTTCGAGCTGACAAATATACATTTTTCTTTTTAAACGGTAAAACGAAAATCACTTTTTTATCATCAATTTTTAAATTTTTTTTAATTTCGATGATTTGTTTTGTCTTAGGTGTCTCAAAATCAAAGTCTTCAACCACTATTACTGAGTTCTCATTAAATTTATATGTTAGGGCTGATTTTCTTGCCAGACATTTTTCTTTTTTATTTACTTTAAAGCCATAATATCTGGGTTTTGGTCCAAACATACGTCCTCCGCCTCTAAATAAAGGGTTTTTTATGTCTCCAAACCTTGCGGTACCTGTACCTTTTTGTCTTTTAACTTTTTTGGTACTTCCTTTTACATCACTACGTTCTTTGGTTTGGTGTGTTCCTTGACGTTTATTTGCAAGATGTTGTTTTACATCTAAATATATAACGTGGTCGTTGGGTTTCTCTGTCAATATGCCATCAGTCAAATTAACAGTTTGTCCGGTTTCGTTACCTTTTATGTCTAATATCTTTGCTTCCATTATTTCTCAATTAAAATGTATGATCCTTTAGATCCCGGAACGGAACCTTTAACAACTATTAAATTTTTTTCAGCTATTATATCTATAACTCGTAAGTTTATAACTTTTTTACGTAAATTTCCATCTCGCCCTGCCATTCGCATACCTTTAAATACTCTTGAGGGGTCTGATGAAGCTCCAATAGAACCGGGTGCTCTGAGACGGTTGTGCTGACCATGTGTGGCATCATTCACTCCTGAAAAGCCGTGACGTTTTACTACTCCTTGAAATCCTTTTCCTTTTGTAAAACCTGTTACATCAACAAAAGAAGTTTCTTTAAATATGTCTACGCCTAAAGTATCTCCGAGTTTATATTCGTTTTTAAAACTTGAAAATTCAACTAATTTTCTTTTAGGGCTTGTTTTACTTTTTTTAAAGTGTCCGCTTTCGGCTTTGTTGGTATTTTTTTCTTTTTTCTCGTCGTATGCCAACTGTAGTGCTTCGTAGCCGTCTGTTTCTTTAGTCTTGATTTGCGTAACAACGCAAGGTCCGACTTCTAAAACAGTGCATGGGATATTTTTCCCCTCGGCACTGAAAACGGATGTCATTCCGATTTTTTTTCCTATTAATCCGGCCATTGTGTTTGTTTTTTAAATTATCCTACTTTTATTTCTACATCTACTCCGCTTGGAAGCTCTAATTTCATAAGAGCGTCTACGGTTTTGGGTGATGAATTGTGAATATCTATCAAGCGTTTGTATGTTGATAGCTCAAATTGTTCTCTTGATTTTTTATTCACAAAGGTTGATTTCAATACCGTAAAAATTCTTTTTTGCGTGGGCAAAGGTATAGGACCGCTGACCAAAGCTCCTGTTGTTTTCACGGTTTTCACAATTTTATTAGTTGAGGTATCAACCAAATTGTGATCGTAAGATTTTAGTTTTATTCTAATTTTTTGCGCCATAAAGCAATTATTTGAAAAATTAACTGATTTCCACTCCTGTTTGTTCTTTTATAATTTTCTTTGCTAAGTCTTCAGGAACTACCTCATAATGAGAAAATTCCATAGTTGACAATGCACGTCCGTGCGAGAGAGTTCGTAATGATGTAACATATCCGAACATTTCACCAAGGGGTACAGTTGCATCTACAATGTGTGCATTTAGTTTTTCTTTTGTACCCGTTATTTTTGCCCGTCTTCTATTTAGGTCTGCTATTATATCGCCTAAGCTTTCTCCGGGTGTTGTTACTTCAAGTTTCATTATTGGTTCCGTCAATACGGGATTTGCTTTTCGTGCGGCTGTTCTGAATGCTGATGCAGCTGCAAGTTCAAAAGATAGTGCATCTGAATCTACATCATGGTATGAACCATCAAATAATACTACCTTTAGACTTTGTAATGAATATCCGGCTAAAGGTCCATTCTGCATTGCCACTTTAAATCCTTTTTGTATTGCAGGGAAATATTCTTTGGGGACTAACCCGCCTTTTATCTCGCTTTCAAATTGAAAGGTCTCTTCACTGTCTTTATCTCCGGGCATTATGCGCACACTTATGTCTGCAAATTTACCTTTTCCTCCTGTTTGTTTCTTAAAGACCTCTCGATGAGTAACTTCGGTTTGTAATGCTTCTTTGTAAGCCACCTGAGGTCGTCCTTCGCTACATTCTACGTTGAAATCTAACTTTAGACGGTCAATTAATATCTCAAGGTGTAACTCACCCATTCCGGCAAGTATTGTTTGTCCTGAAAATTCATCTGTACTAACCTTAAATGTAGGGTCTTCTTCCGAAAGTTTATGTAATGCTTCAGCAAGTTTATCTAAATCTTTTTGAGCTTTAGGTTCTATTGCTATCCGAATTACCGGTTCGGGGAAAGTTATTGTTTCGAGAATTATTTGCTTATTTTCATTACATAGAGTATCGCCTGTTTGCACTTCCTTAAACCCAACTAAAGCACATATATCTCCTGCTTTTATTTCGTCTTTAGGTATTTGTTTGTTTGCGTGCATTTGATACACATGTGCAATTCGAACTCTTTTACCTGTGCGTGAGTTGTATACAAATGAGCCTGCTTTTATTGAGCCTGAATATACTCTCACATAAGCAAGTTTACCTATAAACTTGTCTGTTGATATTTTGAAAACCAATGCCGAAAGTGCTTCTGTTGCATCAGCTTCAAGACTTATTTCTTGTTCTTTTTTAGGCTCTATGCCTTTTACCGGCGGCACGTCTAACGGAGAAGGCAAACATTCTACTATGCCATCGAGTAAGCGCTGAATGCCTTTGTTTTTAAAAGCTGAACCACACATTACCGGCACTATTCTGTGGTCGAGAACAGCCTCACGTGTTACACTCATAAATTCTTCAACAGAAATAGAATCACGATCGTTAAAAAATCGTTCCAACATTTCCTCATCTTGTTCAACAACCAATTCAATAAGGTGTTCTCTCCATTTTTCGGTTTCTGCTTTATATTCTTCGGGAATTTCTTGCAAAGAGTAATTCATTCCTAATTGGTCATCTTCTTCCCATATAACAGCTTTGCGCTCTATAAGATCTATAACTCCTTTAAAGTTTTCTTCTGAACCTATGGGTATTTGTATAGGTACTGCGTTTGCGCCTAGTACGTCTCTTATTTGGTCTACAACTCCAAAAAAGTCGGCACCTACACGGTCCATTTTATTTACAAATGCAATTCGCGGAACTTCGTACTTGTCTGCTTGTCGCCAAACTGTTTCCGATTGAGGTTCTACTCCGCCTACTGCACAAAATACAGCTATGGCACCATCCAATACTCGCAATGAACGTTCTACTTCCACAGTGAAATCAACGTGTCCGGGAGTATCTATTATGTTTATTTTGTATTTTTGATTCTTAAAATCCCAATAGGTAGTGGTAGCTGCTGACTGAATGGTAATGCCTCGCTCTTGCTCTTGCTCCATCCAATCCATAGTAGCAGCTCCATCATGTACCTCACCTATTTTATAATTGACTCCGGTATAGTACAAGATACGCTCGGTAGTTGTAGTTTTACCGGCATCAATGTGAGCCATGATGCCTATGTTACGTGTATATTTGAGATTAGAATCCTTCATTATAATTTTTAAACTCTAAAATGTGCAAATGCTTTATTGGCATCAGCCATTCTGTGTGTTTCTTCTTTTCTTCTGAAAGCTCCGCCTTCTTCATTGTATGCGTCCATTATTTCAGAGGCTAATTTTTCTGCCATTGATTTACCTCTACGTTTGCGAGCAAACAGTATAAGGTTTTGCATACTGATAGCTTTTTTCCTTTCGGGGCTTATTTCGCGAGGTACTTGAAATGTAGCTCCTCCTATTCTTCTACTTTTTACTTCTACCTGGGGGGTTACGTTTTCCAGGGCTTTTTTCCAAATGTCTAAGGGTGCTTCCTCTATATTTTTAGCTCGTTTGCCTACTACTTCCAAAGCATCGTAAAATATTTTGTAGGTAGTATTTTTCTTACCGTTTAGCATCATGTTGTTTACAAACTGTGCTACCAATCGGTCGTTAAATTTAGGGTCGGGAAGTATAATCCTTTTTTTTATTTTTTCTTTTCTCATGATATAGCTCTTCTATTATTTCTTAGGTTTTTTTGTACCGTATTTTGAGCGTCTTTGAGTACGATCAGCTACGCCTTGGGTGTCTAATTTACCACGCACAATGTGGTATCTAACTCCCGGTAAATCTTTTACTCTGCCTCCGCGTATCAGTACTATGGAGTGTTCTTGTAAATTGTGCCCTTCACCGGGGATGTAAGCATTTACTTCTTTTCCGTTGGTGAGACGAACACGTGCTACTTTACGCATCGCTGAATTTGGTTTTTTGGGAGTGGTTGTGTAAACACGTACACATACTCCGCGACGTTGGGGGCATGATTCTAATGCGGGTGATTTACTTTTTCCTTTCACTCGACCGCGTCCCTTGCGTATTAACTGTTGAATTGTAGGCATATAACCACTGAATTATTACTGTTTGTTAAAAAAATTGGTTGCAAAGGTAGAATTATTTTTTCTTTTGACAATAGTTTTTTCAATTAATTACAAAAAACTTAGTTTTATATAATTCTACTACAACTTTATATATTTTTCAGCACCTTAATAGTGTGCCGATATTTTATTTCATAAAAAAACTTGATAATACCGTTTAGAGGTATCATCCTTTTTTATTTATTGTCTATCTTTATTGAAAATGATTGACAATTAGACTTGTTTGTGGTGAAATGCGTGTTTGTATTTTCCTATACAGGCGCGCAAAGTTATATCATTTTTTTTAATTGACAAGTTTTTAAACTGATTTTTTTAGATTTTTTTAATTTTTATTTCACGTTTGTTACTTGCATTTTTCGATTTACCTTTTTTATAAGTCCTTTAAGTACTGCTCCGGGTCCTATTTCTGTAAATTCTGATGCTCCATCAGCCAACATATTTTCTATGGTTGCCGTCCAACGAACGGGGGAAGTTAGTTGGGCTGTAAGGTTGGACTTTATTGTTTCGGGATTGCTCGTAGGTTTGGCATCTACATTCTGGTATACGGGGCAAATGGGGGTGTGAAAGTTTGTTTTTTCAATTGCTTCGCGTAATTCTTCTTCTGCGGGTTTCATCAATGGAGAATGGAATGCGCCGCCTACTTTTAATTTTATAACTCGTTTTGCTCCTGCTTGAGTAAGTTTTTCCATAGCTTGGTCTATACCGGTAATTGAACCTGATATAACTACTTGTCCGGGACTATTGAAATTAGCGGGTACTACTACATCGTCTATTGATTGGCAGATGTCAATTATCAATTGGTCTTCTGCGCCGAGTACTGCTGCCATTGTTGAGGCTTGTATTTCGCAGGCTTTTTGCATTGCTTTTGCTCTTATAGAAACGAGTTTTAAGCCGTCTTCAAAGGATAAACTTTTGTTTATTGTAAGTGCTGAAAATTCGCCAAGTGAATGTCCGGCTACCATTTGCGGAGTTTGATTTTGCAGACGACAGTTAGCTGCAATTACCGAATGTAGATATATGGCAGGTTGGGTTACTTTGGTTTGTTTTAACTCTTCTTCTGAACCTGCAAACATTATGTCTGTTATATTAAAGCCTAATATTTCATTGGCTTTATTGAACATTTCTTTGGCTAATGGATATTCTTCGTAGAGTTCTTTGCCCATTCCTGAAAATTGTGCGCCTTGTCCGGGGAATACGTATGCTTTCATTTATTTTGTAATTTTTTATTTAATTCAAACACTTTATTAAATTGAAAGTTGAATTTAAAACTTTAACTTACTGATAATCAGTCAATTATAAGTAAAAGCAGATAGAGATATAACTTCTTATCTATCAGTTATTTATAAAAAAACAACTAACAATTTCTAATTTATACTTAGGGTCGATTTGAAATTTTTATACCGACTCTTGCAGTGGCAAATGTAGTAATTTTATTTCTTTGAGGAAATTCTTTTTTCTACCGGTTCTTTATTCAAAATAAGAACTGATAAAATTTGTATGCTGAAAAAATTAATAGAAAATAGGCTACTTCCTTAATTTACAAAGCATAGGCATAGTAACTTGTGTCTGTATTTTATGAATTATTGTAGTTCGTTTTCTATATTAAAAGATAATTTTATCTTTTATAGATTTAGTTTTACCTTTGTCCCGAATATCATAACACAAATTAACTTTGAAAATACAACAAAGCAACAGAAAGGTAAATGTTTTAATATCTGTAAAAAAACTTTCGCGAATACTAATTTTTGTTCCACTTTTTTTAAGTATAAACTTATCTGCACAGAAATCGGATTTGAACATACAAATTTTAGAAAGCGGCTCTCGCAAACCGGTAAGTTTTGCTTACGTGAAAATTTCAAATCTAAAAACACAAAAATATATTTTTAAAGAAACAGATTACGAAGGCAGGCTTACCATTTCACATTCATTGCCCGTAGCAATATCTGTAAGTGCAACGGGATATAAAACATATTCGGATACCTTGCACGCAAGCAGCTCCCGCACACAGACGTTTTATTTAGAACCTGACATTTTATATATAGACCAAGTAGTGGTAACGGCTACACGAACTGAAAAATTACTGAAAAACGCTCCGGTTATAACAAGGGTGGTAAGCTCGAAAGATATTGAAAACAAAGGAATTGATAATATAGAAAACCTATTATCTAATGCTGTTCCCGGTATTGAGTTTCAAAGGCATGGAACAAGTAAAGATGTTGATGTTCAGGGACTTGGCGGCAGAAACATATTGGTATTAGTAGATGGCGAACGTCTGGCGGGCGAAACACGCGGCAATATAGATTACGAAAGGATAAATACAGCCGACATAGAACGTGTGGAGATAATAAAAGGTGCAGCTTCGGCTTTATACGGTTCGCAGGCTATGGGGGCAGTTATAAATATCATAACAAAAAAATACAAACAAAAAGTATATGCCGAAGTTTCAGGGCAGTACAAAACGAAAGCTGAACGTAATTTCAAAAAAATAGATTCTCAAGACCCTCACGCTGAACTGAAAAAAAATTTAGACAGAGGTAACAATGAACACAATATGTTATTGGGACTGAATTTTAAGTCGTGGCACGCAAAAACAACTCTGAGCCTAAAAAATACAGATGCCTACACCTTATATAATAATGATTCTCTGACGAAACATTATACAAATTACGACACAATAGTATATGAGCCATTAAACAAAGAACCTACCGGAATAGAAGGCAGTAAACAAATTTCAGCTTCTCAAAAATTAAGGTTTCAGCCTAATAAAAATATTAATATTGAAGCAAATATACATTATTACAACAGGCACAAATACGATTTTTATAAAGAAGATAAAAAACATGATTACTTCAGTGCCTTAGGATACGGAGTAAAATTAAACTATTCAGGTATTAAAAACTTAAACGCAATATTGGCTTTTACAGCCGATACATATAACAAATACGACTACAAAGAGCGTTTGTCGAGGGCAGACTTAAATTACAAAGATAAATTTTTTAATCCTAAAGCAATAATCAGCTATAAACTGAAACGACAAGAATTATTATTGGGAACAGAATTTCTGAAAACAACTCTACTTACTGATATGTTTGTATACGGCAAACTTATTGACAAAAGCAACGAAACATACACCATATTCTTACAAGATGAATTCAAATACAATAAAAAAATAAGTTTGGTTGCAGGGCTTCGCGGACAATACAACACAGCTTTTCGATTTCAGCTTACTCCAAAATTGTCATTTATGTATAGTTTGAATGCTTGGCGGTTTAGAATGAATTACTCCGCCGGATACCGAGCACCGGAACTCAAGGAACTATACATGAACTGGAATCATTTAGATATGTTTATGATTGAAGGAAATGAAAACTTACGCCCGGAAACAAATAATTACACCTCGCTTTCGGCAGAGTACTCAAAACACAATTTCAATGCTTCGGTTTCTGTATTCAACAATTCTTTTAAAAATAAAATAGCCGGCGTATGGGCTGAAAATCAAACTATATACAGGTTTCAAAACATATCAAAATCAAATCTTTACGGTTGCGATGCTTCCGCAAAAATAAAATTGGGGCAATTTATAGTATCAGGCGCTTATTCTTACGTAAACGAAGTGAAAAAAGAAAACGAAGTACGATTATCGGCAATAAGTCCGCACTCGGCAAATTTTAATGCCGAATATGTATTTACTAAAACAAATTATACCTTAAATGTAAACTTCGGAGCAAGATACATAGGTGCCAAAAATTTTTATACCGAAGATGAACTACAAATTGGACAAGACACTCTATCGGCTTTCTATCCTGTTGATTACAAAGGATATACAATATACAGATTGGCTGTAAATCAAAACTTTTTCAACAGTGTAACAATTACCGCAGGTGTGGAAAATTTATTTAATTACAAACCTCCTATCGTTACTTTTAACAGCTACACAGGCACAGGAAGGCTGTTTTTTATCAAAATAATTCTAAAAATTAATAATCTTTTAAATATAAAATTATGAAAAATGTAATAATATCACTACTAACTATTTCCATGATAATAACTTTATTTTCATGCAAAAAAGAAAAAACTGAACCGGACGACGGCTCATCAAATTTTGAAATACGAACTTTCAACGCAAAAGCATTTGATACATGGGTGTATTTTTCATTTGAAAAAGGCGAAGAGGTAGAAATTACCGATTTTAAAAACTCAACCGAATGGGACATAGGTTTTCATAGATTTGACGTGAGATTAAACTGCGGAACTTCGGGTAAAGGTATGGGCGGAAGTATAAATATGGGAAAAATAGACTTCAACTCCCTGAAAGAAGCGCCTGCCGACGGATACTCACTCAATGACAGCATTGAAATTGTAAACAAAGAGGGCGACTGGACAAATCCTGCTACCGTACCGGGAGATACGGTACTTGCCAAATGGCTGTATTTCACAGGTCCGCCACCGCGATATAATATAACAGACAATATTTTTGTTGTGAAAACAGCTGCCGGCAAATATGTAAAAGTCTGGTTGAAAGACTATTACAACGACAATTCGGAAAGTGGATATATAAAAATGCAATATTTCTATCAGAAAGATGGAAGTCGGAATTTAGATAGTAACTAATTGAAATGATTAGGTTTTTAAAAAAATATCACAAATGGATAGGAGTAGTTATAACCTTAACACTACTCCTGTTTGCAACTTCGGGTATTGTATTAAACCACAGGGAGTTATTTTCATCAATTGATGTTTCGCGAAAATATTTACCCGAAAACTACAGATTTAAAAATTGGAACTTAGCTTCCGTAAAAAAATCTACAATTGTAGGTAAAGATAGTTTTTTGGTATATGGAAACATAGGGATTTGGCTTTCGGACAAAAATTTTACGAAATTTAAAAATTTCAATCAAGGATTGCCCAAAGGCGCAGACAATAAAAAAACAAGCTCAATATGCAAAACAAAAAAAGGCGAACTGTTTGCAGGGACATTATTCGGTTTATATCACAGAAACAAGCCAAAACAACAGTGGGAAAAAGTAAGTTTACCGCTTCATAATGAGCATATTGTTGATATTATAGAAAAAAATGACACCTTGTTGGTATTGAGCCGTTCGTTTTTGCTGAGTTCCACCGATGGTGAAAATTTCAGCAAACATCAACTGCCACATAGCAAAGAACAAAGCAATAAAGTAAGTCTTTTTAAAACTTTATGGACAATACACAGCGGCGAAATATTCGGTACATCCGGGAAAATAGTAGTCGATATAATTGCTGTTATATTTATTTTTCTATGTATCACAGGACTTATTCTATTCATAAATTCATATAGAATAAAAAACAAAAAGAAAAGGCATAAAAAATATACAAGGTTGCGAAAAGTCAACAGGTGGAATTTGAATTGGCACAACAAAATTGGCTGGATTACCCTAATTCTACTGACAATAACCACTTTAACAGGTATATTTTTGCGCCCGCCTTTCCTTATAGCAATAGCTTCGTCGGAAGTAAACAAAATACCTTTTACTACTTTAGATAATGATAATCATTGGTTCGACAAATTACGAATGATACATTACAACGAAGACAAAAAAATATACATAGTAGGCACAAATTCAGACATTTACTATACAAATGATATTTTTAAAACACCCTTAAAATCATTTAATCAAAACGTACCTGTAAGCGTAATGGGAATAAATGTTTTTGAACAAAAAAATGCCGATGAGTTTTTAATAGGTTCATTTGAAGGTCTTTTCCTTTGGAACAGCCAAACAGGTAAAATAACCGACTACATAACCAAACAACCCTATAAAAAACCCGAACGAAAAGGTCCTCCCGTAGGCAACTATTTAGTAAGCGGATATATTGCCGATTTCAAAGGCAACGAATGCTTCTTTGAATATTCAAAAGGGCTTTGCAGTATGAACGGCACACCCTTAAAAAAACAAATGCCCGAAAAAATTCGCACTCAACCCATATCGCTATGGAATTTAATGTTGGAAATACATACAGGACGAATTTTTCAATCCGTTTTAAGCATATTCTATATTCTTATAGTGCCTCTGACAGGGCTATTAACACTTTTTGTACTAATATCAGGCTTTATAGTGTGGTTTAAACACTATCATAAAAAGTCAAAACTACCTCATAAAAGATAATTTTCTCTTTTATAGAAAATATATTATCTTTGTATCCAAATCAATTAAGAAATATGTTTTCAAAAGCGTGCGAATATAGTATGCGTGCAACTATCTATGTTGCTCAACAATCTGAACAAGGCAAAAAAGTAGGGGTAAAAGCCATTGCTGAAGCTATAAAATCGCCGGAAGCATTTACAGGTAAAATAATGCAAAAACTGACCAAAAACAATATTATTCACTCAACTAAAGGTCCTTATGGAGGATTTTTCATGAATGAAAACGACATGAAAACAATAAAGCTGAGCGATATTATTGTAATATTCGATGGAGAAGAAGCATATTGCGGATGCGTATTAGGACTAAGTACTTGCAGTAATCAAAAACCGTGTCCCGTGCATTTTGAAGCAAAACCAATTATTGCAGATTTGAAAAAACTTGTGGAAACAAAAACAATATACGAAATGCTATACACAGAAAACAACCCAAAAAACTTTTGGTTGAAAGTAGAATAAAAAATTTTACACCTATAAAAGACAAGATAGTCTTTTATGGATTATTAATAACTAAATATAAAAGAAATGCAATTATCAAATTTTAACAATGAAATGAATTTCAACGACAAAAATCCTGCTATCAAAATGATTTTAGATTCAGATAGTTCCAAAGAAATCAGAATATTAATGAAAAAAGGACAAATAATGAAAGAACATAAAACAGCTTTCCCTATTGTAGTTCACCTAATTTCCGGGAATATTGATTTTGAAGTGGAAAACACTAAACACAACTTAGAAGCAGGTGCTATTTTAAGTTTAGACAGCAATGTGCCACACAGTCTTTCGGCTAAAAAGGAAAGTGTAGTACGACTAAGTTTATCAAAACAAGATACCCTAAAACGCGTGGAAAAAGTTGTAGAGTAAATTTTACAACAAAATCTCAGGCATAAATAACTGATAATTAAATAGTTACAAACATAAACGCAATTTTATCAATCTCTTGATTATCAAATTATTACAGAGGTCTAACATTCTTTTCTATAAGAATTTATCTATATAATAAATTTTCTAATACTTATTTAAAATAAAAACCTTATCTTAGCAATTCAATCCTTGATATAAGATAAAAAACAACAAAAACACAATGACAGATAAAAAAGAACTTTTAAAACAAATAATGACAGCTTTGGCAAAAGCAGAAAAAGAACAAGCCGACAAGCTTATAAGAGTTTTCATGGATACAGTTTCTGAAATAACTTCGGAAGAAGTTGCGGAAGTAGCTCAAAAATTAGATGATGAAGGTGTCTTTGCCGATGTGGAACAACACATGAGTATAGAACAAAACGTATTCGGAATAATAGACGAAAAAATAAAAACTTATGAATTAAACTCTTTCCCCGACGGACACCCTGTTCATACTTTTTTGGAAGAAAATAAAGCCGTGAAAAAACTTTGTCAACGCGCCAAAGCCCTAATCTCAGACACCAATAGTTTTGAAACACTTTACACGGATTGGATACTGATTTCCAAACAGTTTCTATTATTAGACATACACTATCTGCGCAAAGAAAATCAATTATTCCCATTTTTGGAAAAAAGAGGTTTCAGTCATCCGAGTACCATTATGTGGAGCATACACGACGCAATTAGGGGAGTAGCTAAAAACTTTGCCCAAATAGTGGAAAGCAAAAATAAAGAACAAGCATACAAAACTTTAAGCGAGCTACAACAGAATGCTTTTGAAATGACTGTAAAAGAAGAAAAAGTACTTCTGCCAAAAGCCTCTAAACTTCTTACACAAGAAGACTGGGTAGAAATACGCAGCGGCGAAGAAGAAATAGGTTGGTGCTATATTGAAAAACCCGTTATGTGGAACCCCAAATGGACACATCCGAGCCAAGCCAAAACAGAACACCAACATACCGAAACACCCCAAGCCGAAGCAATCCCGTTTGATGCAGCAACAGCAAACAAATCATCAGCAATAGGCGGCATAAACCTTGAGGTGGGAAATATTACGCCTGAACAAATAAATCTGATATTCAAATACTTACCCTTCGATATAACTTATGTAGACGAATTTGACGAAGTACGCTATTACAACAAAGGTGAAGACCGAGTTTTCCCTCGAAGTCCCGGTATCATAGGCAGACAAGTTAAATATTGCCATCCTCCCAAAAGTGTTCATATTGTAGAAAAAATAGTAGATTCTTTCAAAAAAGGAGAACGAAATGAAGCTGATTTCTGGATAAATTTTCATAATAAATTTGTTAGAATACAATATTTTGCAGTAAGAGATAATAATGGGAATTATAAAGGCGTAATTGAAATAACACAAGACGCAACAAGTGTTCGCAGTTTAAAAGGCGAACAACGATTATTAGACTGGGAATAAAATAGAGTAATCTCTGAAAATACCTAATGCTGCGTTACTTTAAAATTTAAAAAAGCCTTGATTTATAAATTTTTAGAGATTACCACAATTAACAAGCAAAAAAATGGTTACAAAAGATCACAAAATAGCAGACCTTATTTCAAAATATCCTTTTATAAAAGAACATATGATTGCAAGAAATAAAATGTTTTCAAATTTGAATAACCCACTTATTTTCAAGACAGTAGGTAAAATTGCTCGAATAAAAGATATTGCTGCAATGTCAGGCGAAAATTTAGAGGACTTGCTTTCATACATAAATAACAGGATAGAAAAACACAAAACAGAAAATAAATAAAAATGAATCAACTACACATACATGAAGTACTACAAATGATGCTTCAAACAAATAAAAAATATAATGATAAGTTAGACTTTGTAAAAGATATAAATCAAAAATTTGGTTTTGATGTCCGTTTTTTTGCTTGTTCGGAAAACGGAATGAATGCCGACGCAGCATTTGACTTCCTGATACGCAAAGGTAAGATAAACTTAGATACAGAAAAATCTATATCGCTATCACCGGATATGACAATGTGCGATGACGACAAACATCACGACCATAAACACGACCATAACGAATAAAATAAAACTTTAAACATTTGAGCATAAACTCACATTAACTACCTCTATGTTAATCTGATAACAACGGTAAAAATTATACAAATGTCCACAAAGAAAACATTAAGAATAGGCTGTTCAAATTTTAGAACAATTATAAAAGATAATGGTTATCTTGTAGATAAAACAATGTTAATCAAGGAGTTTTATGAATATAATAATTACGTATTATTAATTCCCCGTCCCAAGCGTTTTGGTAAAACATTGAACTTGTCAATGATAGAACATTTTTTTGATATTCAAAAACCTGAAAGCAAAGAGTTATTTTCAGAGTTTAAAATTTCAGAAGACAAAGATTTTTGCGAAAAGCATCAAAATAAATATCCTGTCATAAATATAACCTTGAAAGACGTAAAGGAAAAAAATTGGGAAAATTGTTTTGAGAGTTTTAAAACTATAATAGCTCAATTGTATAAATCTCATAATTATTTATTGCACTCTAAAAAATTATCGGATAACGAAAAGGAGTTCATAAATGATATTATTTTAGAAAAAGCTAAAAATAAATTTTATAAATTCGGACTTGAAATTTTGAGTGAATTTTTATACAAACATCATCAAAAAAAGATTATAATTCTGGTAGATGAATACGATGCCCCGATAATTAACGCTTTTAACAACACCAATCCGCCGATAAAATCGCCCGACAAAGGAAATAGTACTTACTACGAACAAGTAATTTCTTTTATGCAAACATTCCTTGGGAAAGCCTACAAAGGCAATCCTTACTTGAAAAAAGGACTTTTAACCGGCGTTATGCGTGTAGGCAAAGAAAGTATTTTTTCTGAGTGGAATAATTTTGATGTTTTTGGAGTAACAATGCCATATTTTTCTGACAGCTTTGGATTTACTAAAGAAGAAACAGAAAAAATGTTGACTTATTTTGATTTGGAAAACAAAAAAGAAGAGATACAAAAATGGTACGACGGCTATAAATTTGGAGAAACCGATAATATTTACAATCCATGGTCTATCGTAAATTATATTGCAAAAAGCAAAGCGGGTTTTAAACCATACTGGGTAAATTCGGGTAATTATTCGTTGATAAAAAGCAGGATTACAGAGCCCGGTGTAAAGGATACCATTCACGAATTAATTCAAGGAAAAAACATTGACAAAGAGCTGAAAGAAAACTTTGTTTTTCAAGATTTTGAACGCAATATAGAGCTTTTGTGGTCTCTACTAACCGACAATGGCTACCTTACTCAGGTTGAAAAATCAAAATACGGTAATTATAAGTTGAAAATTCCAAACAACGAAGTTAAAATTGTTTTTACCGACATAATTTTAGGTTGGCTGAACGAG
>PDWI01002444.1_pt1 | contig 27885 bp, 31 predicted proteins | sample 1430891 | NCBI WGS metagenome assembly PDWI01 (sample SAMN01162508, study PRJNA174530) | Oral metagenome, whole genome shotgun sequencing project. | biome: Marine environment; feature: Marine mammal; material: Swab sample of the gingival sulcus; isolation source: swab sample of gingival sulcus... | reverse complement strand
ACAATCATAATAGTAGCAAATACGACCTCCATAGCCATAATGCGTATGTATACAACGGATGTAATATACACGCTATTTTTTCTTAGCCTTTTGTCTTTTAATAGGCAATTCCAAATACATTCCATTAAGAAGTTTATTGAGCAACTCATCGTCCTCCAAGTCTTCTAACATATACATAAGTGTTTTTGAACCTTCATAGGGGTAATCCATTTCGCATTCCCTTAACAACTCTTTTGATGTTTGGGTTTCTTTTATAAATAAAGTGTTATCACATATATTTCCTATTAATTTTTCTTTGTAATATACAAGATATTCGCCCATCATTTTTCTAGTTCTTATATTACCCACTCTAGATAATGATTCATATACATAATCGTGATATTCTTTTGTAGTTGACACGAAACCTCCTATAGTTTATCTACTGTTATAATGCTGCACCTGCCAGAATTAATCATTAGTACAATATGATACTTACTACTAACAATACCGTAGGTTTATCAATTTTCTATATACTGTTTTAAAGCCTAATCCTCTATTTTTCTCTTTTCGTTACTCAACCTTCTGGGCAAATGCTAAAACATATCCATTGATATCTTTAACGTAAAACTCGTTCATTCCATACCATGTTGTCTTTAAATCGGTAATATCTACCTTTTTATTCTTCAATTCCTGATATAGTTCATGAATGCCTTCTACTTCCATATAAAAGGATACACTAGCGCCTATCTTACATTCATTCGATAAAAGCACATCCTTTTTAAAGGAGTCTGAACGCTGAAACATCAATTCAACATTGTCTTTTTGCATCATAGCATATACATATTTTTTGTCATGATTTATACTCTGATGAACGCTGTCCTGAGTTTCAGGAACAGCCATAATTAAATGAAAACCAAGGTTTTCTTCATAAAACTTAACCGTTTCAATTATATTAGTTACTTCAAAATTTGGTGATAATTTGTTAATCTTCATAACACCCTCCTTTTTTGTACAGTAACTATATCATTTATTAATCGTTAGTAATTGTAAAAATCGGTCATCTTCATTTTCATATAACGCTCTAGGTGTAACACCTGAATACTTTTTGACTTCCTTTATAAAATGAGATTGATCAAAATAATCTAAATCAGGTTGTATGTTCCCATTTGATATGTTCTTATAGTGAGACTCAAACCTTATAATACTTAAGAATTCTTTTAGTGGAAAGCCAAATTGAGCATTAAAATATCGATTAATTTGCCTGCTACTCCATGCAATTTCTTCTGATAATCTTGATACACTATTTATTTTTTTCTCATACGCTAAACGAAACAATTGAAACTTTCTATCATCTATCTTTTTTATTCTACTTAATGACATCTTCAATGTATCCATTACGCTATTTGCAAAGATTTCAAACTCGGTGCTCTTATAAGTATTAATGGACCAAAAGTCTTTAGGCAACTCTTTCATCTCGTTTAAAATCGTAGTAAGTTCTCTTCTAAAAATATACTCTGCAGCAAGTAGCTTAAATCTTATACCAAAGTACTTCGTGTTCTTAAGTATATCGATATGCTTTGGTTCCGTCCATATGCCTGTGAGACTTACACTGTCTAACTCTTCATCAACAAAAACGATGAGCAAATCAAAGTACCCATCAGGCATTATAGTGTGAACTACATCACTGTCATCATTTTCATAATACCAAAAACACTCAATAAAATGTTTTAAAATCCCTTCCGGTTGTATTTCTCTATATTCCATTTCTAACACTAACTATATACTCCATATCATCCATTTTTTCTACTTTTGAGTCATGATAAAAACAATACTTATTAAATACGATTGCGTAATGACATAGTGCAATACCAATGTCTAAAATATGTATGTTAAAATCACCTCTTTTAGAGTGGTATTCTTTATTATTAATACAAAAATGCGCTTTATCTTGATCTAATACAATGCGCCATGGCTGAGAGTTTTTAGCACTTGGCGCCCACCGAACATAATTAAGCTTGTCTCTAACTTCTTGTTCTTTTACGGTTGACTTTTTAAAATCACTAAAAAATAGTTCATCTATACTTTTTCTTTTAGTGGATTTTAGTAGCGCACTTACTCCTTTTTCAACAATGGATTTTCGTTCAGCTGGATAACCTATTGGGGATGCTAACACCATGATTTCATCCTCTTTTAACGGTTCTTTTAGCGAAACAGATTCTCTTTGAAATCCACTATTTAAGTAACAAGTAGCTAAGCCTAAAGACTCAATAAATAGGATGAATTTTTCAAAAATGTACCCCGCATCTAGTAAGGATTCAACATTGTTCTTTATTATCACAACGACAAAAACGCTTGCATTTTTAATAACATTTCTTGTATCAATGGTAGAATCCTCAAATAATTCCATCCTAATATCACTGCCAAAAGGACAAGTGTAATTTTTCTTATCATTGATAAACGATTTTATATCATTTAATTGACTTTCACTAACTTTTTTTTCACTATATGTTCTAATAGACTTTCTCTTTAACATATACTCAATTAAATACTTATCCATTTTAATCCCCCAGTAGTTCGATCGTTGACGATATATAGAATAGATATCCTTTGCTTTTACAATAATTCTCTATCTCTTTTTTTATCGACTCCTCTTTTGTGTACTCAAGCAAAAACACTTGAAGATTATTGTCACTACAAAACGCTACATAGTTTTTATAATACTCTCGATCTTCTTCTTTACTCTTACCTAACGTTTTTTTATCAAAATTTATAGAAGTAAAAATGGTTTCTTGATTAACACCATAAAGTTGCACCTCGTTAGCTTGAATAGCTTTTGAAACAAAAACATCTCCACCGTTTATTATCAACGGAAGGTCGTTTTTATTGAGATTATCGATAATTCGTACCAAACCATTATATATTTTAGTCTCTGGATACTGAGCATAAACATCAGTATTATCTAAGAAAAAACCATCGATTCCCATTTCTTTATATTCTTTGGCCTTCTCCACAAGATAGTCGTTCCAAGAATCTAATGAGGTATCCATCCAATACTCCTCTGGCCAATCATCATAATTATCGAACGCATCATTCTTAAATTTTTCATAAGAATCTCTGTAGTTCTCAATTGTCCCGATATTCAAATAGGTGAATACCTTGTTATTGTTTTTATGCAAGTTATCTATTGTTTCTTTATCTAGGTAGTATGCATCTATTACAACTAAATCGTACCCCTTTATGTTGCTAACATCTTCCACTCCTAAAAAAACCCCATAGCTCTTATCTATTTTTTGTTCTTTAGGGTCAAGAACGGTGGCGCTAACGTTTTCTTTCTTCTCCAACTCAAAACTTGCATAAATGTAATAGTAGCCAACGCAGGCAATCACAAGAATGAGTAAAAAAAAGATTATCCTCTTTTTATGATAAAGCATCATTACTCCTTGCTGAGTACCACTCGACATAGTTCAAAAAAGGTTTCACCTAAGTCGCCAATAAAAGTAGTATCTACAAATCTTGGCTCCGTTGTCCAGTTATCATTTACTTTTAAATACATCTTATGATCAAAACCCTCTTTTTTATATATTTTATATCCATAGAATGTAACGGTGTGCATACGGTAATTGCCTCCCGTAAAACTTATAATTCCTGGCCTGCCCTCGTCGATTTCTTTCTTTAATATCTCATTTAAAGAATTAGTGTCCCAAAAAAAGAAGTCATTATTAGCACCGCCTTCATATCCAAAGTAATCCCAAACATCCCTTACAAGATTATCTATATACCATGGATACGTCCCTCTTTTTTTATTGTAATATCCATTTTTAGTTGCTATTTCACTTATAATATTAAATAGTTCATATATATCAGAGCAAATCCTATGAAACCCTTTGCTTCTGTAATAATTAAATAGTGCAGTGACCGATGTTAACGTGCAGTGGTTATCGAAGTTAAATGTACTCATATTAAGTGGACTAAAGTCCGCAATACTTTTACCAGAGTGGTACTCCCACCCTAAGCCATATCGATCATTTACATGTATGTATGTCTTATCTATTTTATCGTATGCCCTTTTCTTTTCTTCTTCATCTATAGACACGAGTGATAACGATAAGGGATCTCCAAAGTAGCCAAATTCTTTGATTACATTATCATTTCCTACAACTAGATAGCCATTTTCTTTACCATCTCGTTTAAGCCTGATAACATAAAGAGCACCATCTTTCACTATACTACTAACCTTAGTGTTTTGATTCCAAAACGAACTAGAATTAGTTTGTATATCATTTAAAATAAAAGCTTCTACTATATTTATAATTATTTTTCTTTTTTCTGTCATTTGCAAATCCGCCCTATTTGACAATAATACTATTTAATTCACTTACTTTAACACTTAAACCCGATGTTTTATTTACAAAAGAATGATCAGACGCATTGTATTTAAAAATAGTATAAACATTGGTGTAATAAGTATTTGTCTCTCCCTCATAATTTGCCATAACTAAGTAAATAGCGTCTTTATCAAGCTCTATATAATCGCCAAGTCCCATAAGAATAGGCCTGTTGGCGGTTAAAAAAGATGGCTTTTTTCGGTTTTTCTTTATATTTGAATCCTTAGCTTCTAATTCATAATATTCCATTTCAGTGAGTGTACCACAACTTAGTCCTAATTGGACACTACCATCGGTTGTTCTAAGTTCTTTCTCAAAATCCTCAGCGAAACCCGATTTCTTATCTACAATGTAGAGCTTTCCCACTTTATAAAAAGTTTTAGGTATACCTGAATGCTTTTTCATAACGGTATCATAATAAGTGGTGTTACTAACCACAACAATTTTATCTGATGAGTCAATAATAGAGTTTATGTCATCGTAATTAAAAGTCCATCTAACCTCAGTATCTATCGCTTTTCTTGGAAACATAGAACAACTAGTAGCAACAATAACAATTATTAAACATATAACTAGTATTTTTTTCATATTCGCCTCCACATCTTACAGTTAAATCATACCATATAATAACAAAAAACGCTTTTAACGAATGCTATAGAGTAGCAACGTTCTTTAACTTCCTAAATATAATAATCAGCCTAACCCAAAGAATTATTCTGATAGTGTTTACTATTATAATGATTACAGTAAGCAAATTAAATGCGGATGTAAATAAAAAGGTAATAATAAATGTAAATAAAAGGATAATGTATGGAAAAATAAACTTAGGTAAATATCCAGCTTCTAGCTTGTATTTAACTAATTCCACATATAAAAGACTGATAATATCACCAGATAATACAATAAATATATTAATTAGGCCCGCAATAAAAAACATCCCTCCTATAGCTAATGTAGAGCCAAATGGGATTCTCTCAATACCAACGGGAACTTGGCTACCAGTTAAAAAACTACTGTATACTAAAAGTGGTAGCAACAAAATAGTTAACATAGATAAAATGGTTACTGATAAAACTTTTAAGCTATGTAGTCTGTCAAATACTTTTTCTATTAATTCATGCCTGTTTGATTTAACAACATGTTCTGAAATAAATTCATTTTTCCACATAAAAACCTCTCATATATTTATATATAAATAATATCATATCTATTGAAAAACACAAAAACACCATGTTAATTAGATAATGCCAAATCTAGTAAGTTGCACTGGAATAAAGCAAAATCCTCTTCATATTAAACATGTAAACAAAAAAACACTTCCAAGTAAAGCATACAAGGAAGCATTTTATATATTTATTATCTTAAGTTATAGAATGCATCTAATCCATCAAATTTAGCAGCTTCATCTAAGTGCTCATTGATTCTTAGCAGTCTATTGTATTTTTCCACTCTCTCAGTTCTTGCAGGCGCACCTGTTTTAATCTGACCTGAATTAACAGCAACAGCTAAGTCCGCAATGATTGAGTCACTTGTTTCACCCGATCTATGAGAAATAACTGTTGTGTATCCAGCTCTCTTTGCCATCTCGATAGTATCTAGCGTCTCTGTTAATGTTCCAATCTGATTTAGCTTAACAAGTACAGAGTTGGCACTTCCAGCTTCAATACCTCTTGATAATCTCTTTGTATTAGTAACAAATAAGTCATCGCCAACGATTTGAATCTTCTTACCAAGTTTATCATTCATCAATTTGAATCCATCCCAGTCCTCTTCATTAAGACCATCTTCAATTGAGATGATTGGATATTTTTCTACTAATTCTGCGTAGTAGTCTACCATTTCAGCACTAGTTAGTTTTCTGTTTTCTGATGCTAAGTCGTACACATTTTCTTCTTTATTGTAAAATTCACTTGCTGCTGCATCAATTGCAATAAAGATTTCTTCTCCTGGCTTGTATCCAGCTTTTTCAATCGCTTGCATAATAACTTTAATCGCATCTTCGTTCGAATCAAGGTTTGGCGCAAATCCACCTTCATCACCAACACCAGTTAGTAAGTTCTTCTCTTTTAAAACCGCCTTTAATGCATGATACACTTCAACACCCATTTTAAGTGCTTCTGGATACGTTTTAGCACCAGCAGGCATTACCATGAACTCTTGAATATCTACATTGTTATCCGCATGAGAACCACCATTTAATATATTCATCATAGGTACAGGAAGTGTCTTCGCGTTTGTTCCACCAATGTACTGGAATAAAGGAACATCTAAATAGTTAGCCGCTGCTTTTGCAACTGCCATTGAAACGCCTAAAATAGCGTTCGCACCAAGTCTACCTTTGTTCTCCGTTCCATCAAGTTCAATTAATGCTTTGTCAATAAGCACTTGGTCAAGGCAGCTCATGCCAACAATTTCATCATAGATTTCGGTATTTACGTTTTCAACTGCTTGATACACGCTCTTACCAAGGAATAAATCCTTATCACCATCTCGAAGCTCCACCGCTTCAAATTCACCTGTTGACGCTCCAGATGGGACCATAGCTACTCCCATTGTTCCGTCTTCTAGTACACACTCAACCTCTACGGTTGGATTTCCTCTAGAATCTAATATCTGTCTTGCAAAAATATCATAAATAATCATACTTCCTCCTATTTTTTATAATTAACTAATTTTTCAAAAGAATCTACTGTAAGGGAAGCGCCACCAACTAATGCACCATCTATGTTAGCCATAGACATAATATCTTTTACATTAGCTTCCTTGACACTACCGCCATAAAGAATTCTTATTTTACTTGCAACATCTTCTCCATATAAATCTTTTATCACATTTCTAATAAATGCTGCCATGTCTTCTGCATCTTGACTAGAAGCTGTTTTACCAGTGCCTATAGCCCATACGGGTTCATACGCTATTACAAACTTTTTCATAGAAGCTTCACTAATACCTTCAAACGCTTTCACAACTTGATTTTTCACAACATCATTTTGTCGTCCGGCTTCTCTTTCTTCAAGTAGCTCACCAACACATACGATGGCCTCAAAATGATGTTTATCGGCAAGTTTAACTTTAGTATTGACAACTTCATCCGTTTCGTTATAATAACTTCTTCTCTCTGAGTGACCAATTAAGCTACCACTTATTCCTATGTCTCTAAGCATCTCTAGTGATACTTCACCAGTAAAAGCGCCACTTTCGTGATCATTAAAGTTTTGAGCGATAACATACATCTTATCTTCTTCTAACTTCTTTAATTCTTCTAGTGCAGTTACGTTTGCACATATAATGGTCTCAACACTTTTATCTAACTCTTTTGCTTTTAGTTCATTCATAAACTGGATAGCTTCTGTCTTCGTTTTGTTCATCTTCCAGTTACCTGCAATAATAGGTATCCTCATATTTACTCCTTATCATCTAATGCTTCTAGACCTGGTAGTGTAGATCCTTCCAGCAGTTTAAGACTAGCTCCACCACCTGTTGAAATGTGGCTCATTTTATCTTCTAGTTCAAATTTGTTTACACTTGCCGCGCTATCACCACCGCCAATAATCGTTATCGCATCGATTTCTGCTAATGTAAGCGCAACAGCTTTGGTTCCACTTTCAAAATTGCTAAGTTCAAATGCGCCCATCGGTCCATTCCAAACCACAAGTTTAGCGTCATCTAATGCTTCAGTAAAAAGCTTAACGGTCTTAGGACCTATATCAAGTGCCATGTATCCAGAAGGTACATCTTTTGATTCGGTAACTTCTGCCTTGACATCAGCAAATTCTCTGGCTACTAAGTGGTCAAGTGGAAGAAGTAGTTCAACGCCTTTTTTCTCTGCTTTTTCAATCATTTCCTTTGCATAGTTTATCTTATCTTCTTCAAGCAAACTGCTTCCAACCTCATGTCCCATCGCTTTAAGGAAAGTATACGCCATTCCACCACCAATAATTAACTTATCTACAATATCAATAAATCGATCAATAACTTTTATCTTATCACTAATCTTCGCGCCACCAAGTATTGCTACAAATGGTCGCTTTGGATTTTCAAGTGCATTGTCAAGAAAATCAATTTCTTTTTTTATTAAATATCCACTAACCTTGGTATTGATATGTTTAGTCACTCCTACATTTGATGCGTGCGCTCTATGAACAGTGCCAAACGCATCGTCAACATATATATCAGCAAGTGACGCTAATTCTTTAGAAAAAGCTTCGTCGTTAGACTCTTCACCTGGATTAAATCTAGTATTTTCAAGTAACATAACATCACCAGCTTTTAGTGAATCTACCTTTGTTTTAACGGCCTCATCCACTACATCTTTACTAGAAATGAATGCCACTTCTTTTCCTAAAAGACTTGATAAATGATCAGCTACCACTTTAAGTGAAAGCGACTGCTTGTACGTTCCCTTTGGTTTACCCAAGTGAGAAGCAAGTATTACAACAGCACCTTTTTCGATTAATTTATTTATCGTAGGCAGTGCTGCCCTTACTCTAGTATCATCTGTAATTTTGCCATCTTTTAACGGCACATTAAAATCTACCCGTACTAACACTCTACCATTTATCTTGATATCATCTATGCTCTTTTTATTAAACATTTTACCTCCAAAAAAACCCAAACCATAGGCTTGGGTTATTTATTCTTATAATCCTTTTGATGCAATGTAATCTGTTAAATCAACGACTCTCTCTGAGTAACCCCACTCATTGTCATACCATGAGATAACTTTTACTAAATTATCGCCCATAACACTTGTTGATAAAGCATCTACGATTGAACTTCTATTATCACCTTTATAGTCCATTGATACTAGAGGCTCATTGCTAACACCTAATATTCCTTTTAACTCCCCTTCGCTTGCTTTTGTCAGTGCTGCAATGATTTCGTCTTTGCTTGCACCTTTCTCTAACTCAACAACTAAGTCAACAAGTGATACTGTTGGTGTAGGCACTCTTACCGCCATACCATCAAATTTACCTTTAAGTTGAGGTAATACTAACGCAACTGCTGCCGCTGCTCCAGTTGTAGTAGGAATCATGTTTAGCGCCGCTGCTCTAGCTCTTCTTGGATCTTTATGAGCTGCATCTAAAACTCTTTGATCATTTGTGTAAGCATGGATTGTTGTCATAAGACCTTTAACAATTCCAAACTCTTCGTCTAATACTTTCGCTACTGGTGCAAGACAGTTAGTGGTACAAGAAGCATTCGATATAATGTGATGATTCTTAGGATCATACTCTTTCTCATTAACACCCATAACAATTGTCTTATCATCACCCTTAGCAGGTGCAGTTATTACCACTTTTTTGGCACCAGCTTCGATGTGTTGAATAGCAAGTTCTCTTGTTCTATAAAAACCGGTTGCATCAATAACTACATCAATATTTTCTTTTCCCCAAGGAAGTGCTTTAGCATCTCTCTCATTAGTTATTTTTATCTCATGACCATTCACTGTCATAGTATCTTTTCCAGCAACAACTTCACCATCAAATCTACCAAAAATTGAATCATATTTTAAATTTCTAACAGCATCATCAATTGATTTAATTCCGTTTATAAGAACTATTTCAAATTTACTATCTTGTCTCTTTGACCAAACTCTAAATACGTTTTGTCCTATCCTACCAAATCCATTAATTGCAACTCTAATCATTTCTTTCCTCCTATATGATCGATTATTTCTCTAGCACACTCATCATCTGTGATAAGTTGCATGTTTCTATTTATTTTTGAAACCGATATAATAGCTTCTGCTTTTTTCCTTCCATAAGCTATTGCTATCAGATTTTCTAACCTTTTAAAATGGTCTATATCAATACCCACCGTACTTACAAAGTCTATTATTTTACCTTCATCATTAAAGTAATACCCAAAAGCCTCTGCTTTAGCACCACTTTTTATGACTTCGTCAATATATTTTGGTTCTAACCGTCTTTTTCTCGCCATTTCATCGGCTCTACCAATACCAAAAATTAACGTATCAATTGTTGAAATCATACCTATGGCTTCGTTTATTCCAGACTCTTTCTTTAATACTTCGATTGTATTCTCACTTAAAATATCTGGTGTATAAAGCGAATAATACGCTGAACCTGTCTTTCTTGCAAATTTCTCTACAATAGTATTTGAAAGATGAGAAGCATTCGTTCCAATGCTGCCTCTAGCCGGCACGATGATGACATCTCCTAGATGCAATTTATCCGGTAGAGAGTCCACCGCAAGACCAACGGAGCTACCGCCCGTAATACCAATCACTTTCATATCATCATATACGCTTAGAAGCGAGATCAATTCATGTGCAATAGAAAAGTTTACCGCGTCTTTACTCACTACTCTTACTGACTTTATGCCAAGACTATCTTCCAACGTTTTTGCCAGCACATTCATTTCATTCAATTCATTATATACACTTAAAAGCGCATCCAGTTTTTTTATACCAAATTCTGTGATTTCTAAACCCATCGGCCGTTGAACAATCAAAGATAATTCTTTCAAAATGTCTATTTCGTTTCTGACCCTTCTTTCTGGCAAAGACAATACTTTGGCTATTTGTCTTCGACCAATCATTTGGGAGTCCCCTATTAACTTCAATATTTTATACCTAATTAAGAACAAATCTCTAAAATTTGGTAAGAAGCTATTCATTTCTTTAAATAAGTCCATAGCACCTCTGGGGTTATTTTGTCCAAGTGTTGTTTTTTCGTCCCTTTCAATTATACCATACTTTTTTTTATTTGAAACACTTTTTACCATTATTTTTATAAAAAATATGGAGGAATTATAGCAAGTCTTTTACGCATTCATTATTCCGTTTTTTTACTCGGTAACAGAATGTTTAGAATAATACCTAATACAGCAGAAAGTGCCATTCCATCTATAGTGAACACTTCACTTACTTCAATAGAAACTCCTCCAAGACCAATCACAAGGATGGTTGCTGATATGATTAGATTTCTAGAACTTGTAAAATCAACCTTATTTTCTACAACAGTTCTTATACCTACCGATGCTATCATGCCAAATAGGACGATACTGATGCCACCAATGATTGGCGTTGGAATCGTTCTTATAAATGCGCCTACTTTTGGAACAAACCCAAGCACAATAGCAATGATAGCGGCAATTCTCATAATAATTGGATCCCACGCCTTTGTAAGCGCAAGCACACCGGTGTTTTCAGAATATGTAGTACAAACCGGCCCACCAAACATAGAGCTTACGGCAGTGGCAACACCATCGCCAAGAAGCGTTCTATGTAATCCAGGGTCTTTAACAAAATCCTTATCTACAGTAGCTCCTATGGCAAGAACATCACCAACATGCTCAACCAAAGTAACAAGTGCTACCGGTGCTATTATCATGATAGCGTTTACATCAAAACTCATAAATTGAAAGTTAGGAAGCGCTACAATTTGGCTTACTTCATGAAAGGCACTAAAATCAATCCACCCAAAGAGTAAGGCGATGATATAACCGCCTATGATACCAAAAATTACTGGCACAATCTTGATAAATCCTTTACCAAAAACACTGATTGTAACGACTATGGTAAAAGAACATATTGCAAGGATCCAGTTATCTTTTGCCATATTGATGGCTACTGGCGCTAATTTGAGACCAATTACCATAATCATGGGACCCGTTACAACTGGTGGGAAAAACCGAAGTATCTTTTCTGAACCAAAATAGTACATAAGTATAGCAAAAACAACATGAATAAGACCAGCTACAAATAATCCTCCACTGGCACTCGTCATCGTCATTTTTGATGCTACAACAGTAATAGGTACAATAAAAGCAAAGGATGAGCCCATGTATGCTGGTACCTTCCCTTTTGTGATTAAATGGAACAATAACGTTCCCACACCTGTCATAAATAAAGTAACCGATATGTCAAGTCCCGTTAAAATAGGTACCAGTACAGTAGCACCAAACATCGTGAATGCATGTTGCAAACCTAGAATCGACAATTTAGACCAACTTCTTTCCATAATTCCTCCTTAAAACATAAAAAAAGAAGAGATAATTTATCTCTTCGAAACATCATAAGGCTCTCCAGCAGCCTTTGGTCCAACGCTTTTTCTACTAAATGCCACCATAGCAATAATAGTTAAAACGTAAGGTAATGCATAGAAAAATTCTTGAGGCAAACTCTTAAGTAACTCAAAATCATTTGAATAAATAGCAAATATCTGGCTAAAACCAAAGAACCAACCTGCAACTAGAATTCCCCATGGATTCCATCTTCCAAATATTAGTGTCGCAAGCGCTATGAAGCCCACACCATGTATAGCACCTATAGAAAACTGTGTATCTTGCGTAAGAACCATGATTCCTCCTGCAAGGCCTGCAAGAAGACCAGAGATAATAACACCCGTGTATCTGAACTTTCTTACACTTACACCTAATGAGTCAACTGCTGATGGGTGTTCTCCACAAGCTCTTAGTCTTAAACCAAATCTAGTTTTGTAAATAAGGAAATAAGAGATTAGAACTAAAGCAATTGCTATATAAAATGTAAAATATATGTTTGTAAAAAACAGTTTTCCTATTATAGGTATCTCTTTTAAAAACGGTACATTGCTTTTAATAAAACCCGTTCTAAAAGAAACCGTACGTTGTTGATTAAAAATAATCTGACAAAGATAAATGGTTATTCCTAGGGATAGCATATTAAGTGCGGTACCTGATATAATTTGATCCCCCTTCAAGTCAACACTTATATAAGCGTGAATAATGGAATATATCCCTCCAACGATAGCAGCTGCAAGGATAGCAAGCCAAGGTGCAACACCTCCCAATTGAGCTTCTGTCAATGGAAGCAATGTAGCAGCTACAAATGCTCCAACTGTCATAATACCTTCAAGCGCTATGTTAACAACACCACTTCTCTCACTGAATAAACCACCAAGTGCAGCTATGATGATAGGTGTAGCATATATTAATGAGAGGATAAACATTGCATTAAATTTATTCATTTTTATCCTCCTTTTTTTCTTTTCTAAATTTATTTAATAAAATTTGGAATCCATATGTCATCGCAACAAATAAAACAATTAATGCTGAAACAATCATCGCAATTTCAAGCGGAATCTTATTGACCTGCATTAATGGTTGAGAAGACTTCAATGCACCAAATAACAGACCAGAGAATAGAACGCCAATACCTGTATTGCCACCAAGTAGCGCTACAGCAATTCCATCAAAACCGTAGTTTTCAAAAGTTGTAATAACCCTTCCAAATCCAAATGTTCCCAAAATGACTAGCGAGCCTGCAAGTCCTGCAAAAGCACCTGATATAGCCATTGAATATATCATTCTACTCTTCACTTTAATACCAGCATACTTAGCCGCATTGCTGTTATGACCTACTGCCCTTAACTCGTAACCAAATGTCGTTTTATTGATGATAAATCTAAAAACGAATATGGAGATAATAACAAGTATAAACCCCCAATGGAATCTACTTCTATTCGTCAGATTAAATAGTAGCTTACTCTTTAATAAAACAGTTTCTGGAAGGTTAGCTGTCTTTGCTGATGTACTTCCAGGAAGCAGTCTTAACACATAATTGGAAGTAAATAAAGCGGCGTAGTTAAGCATAATGGTAACTACAACCTCATGTATTCCAAACTTTGCTTTTAAAAATCCTGGTATAAATCCCCACATCGCACCAAATAGCATCGCTACAATGATAGCAAGTGGAAGATGAATAATAAATGGAAGGTTCACGGTTAAACCTACGATAGCCGCTCCTAAAGAACCCATTATAAGCTGTCCCTCTGCACCAATATTAAATAATCCAGTTCTAAAGGCAAACGCAACAGAAAGTCCAGTAAGTATGATAATAAGTGAAATCTGTAAAAATTCACCAATATACCTTGCGTTAAACGAACCACCCTCAGATAAAGCATAGATATCAAAGCCTGTTACTGTCCTGATAATAGATGCAAAAAAACCACTTGGTTTAATTCCCGTAACAAGCATGACAATCGTTGCTACTACAAAAGAGGCAAGCACAGCAAGTAAAGAAATAACTAGTTTATTGTTTTTTTTCATTCTTTACCTCCTTTGATCCACTCATCATAAGACCAAGCTCATTCTCATTTGTTTCTTCTGGATCCACAATACCAACAATTGTACCTTCATATATAACCGCTATCCTATCTGAAACTGATAATATTTCATCTAGCTCAAACGATATTAATAATACAGCTTTATTCTCATTTCTTATATCGACCAATCGTTTATGTATGTACTCAATAGCACCTACATCAAGACCCCTTGTAGGTTGAGATGCCACCAATATTTGTGGTTCAATATCAACTTCTCTCGCAATGATAGCTTTTTGTTGATTACCACCACTCATACTTCTTACAATAGTCTTCTCTTCATTCGCACATCGTACATCAAAATCGCTTATCAGTTGCTTCGCTTTTTTATCCACTTCACTAAAATTGATAATCCCTTTGTTTTGATAAGGCTCTCGATAATACTTTTGTAGCATTAAGTTTTCGCCAAGGTTAAAATCTAAAACCAAACCATGTTTTTGTCTATCCTCAGGGATATGACCAAGACCATTTTGAGCTCTTTGTCTTATTGGTATATTAGTGATATCTACACCATTAATACTTATTCTTCCGCTATCAGCTTTTCTAAGCCCACTAATCGCTTCAACAAGCTCCGTTTGGCCATTGCCATCTATACCAGCAATACCTAGTATTTCACCCTGTCTTACTTCAAGTGATAACCCTTTTATGGCTTCAATTCCCCTTGAATTTGTAACCTTAAGATTTTCAATCTCAAGAATTACCTTACCCGTTTCCATATCTTCTTTTTCAACTTTAAAATTAACTTCTCGACCTACCATCATTTCAGCAAGCTCTTTTTCTGAAGTGTTTTCGATATCAACGGTACCTATATACTTCCCTCGTCTTAATACCGAACACCTATCCGAAACCATCATAATTTCTTTGAGCTTATGTGTTATCAGTATTACACTTTTGCCTTCTTTAATAAAAGTCCTCATTATCTCTATAAGTTCTTCTATTTCCTGAGGAGTTAGAACAGCTGTTGGTTCATCAAGTATTACGATATCAGCATTCCTATATAAAACCTTTAGGATTTCCACACGTTGTTGCATTCCAACAGATATGTCTTCTATTTTGGCGTCAACATCAACATTGAGACCATACTTTTCAGATAATGCCGCAACCTTCTTTCTAGCCGTATCAATGTCCAAAACACCATTTTTTATTGGCTCAGCGCCTAATACAATGTTTTCGGTTACCGTAAAGTTTTGGACTAACTGGAAGTGTTGATGCACCATACCCACTCCATACTTGAAAGCATCACTAGGGCTTTTAATATTTACGTGCTCCCCATTAATTAGTATTTCTCCCTTATCTGGCTTATAAAAACCAAATAATACCGACATAAGCGTACTCTTACCAGCACCATTTTCTCCAAGTATAGCGTGGATCTCTCCCTTTCTAACAGAAAGGTCAACATTATCATTTGCAATAATACCTGGAAACGTTTTTGTAATCCCTTTCATTTCTACTGCATATTCCATTTTGCCTCCTCATTTTATTATATCAGATTACAACAATTTATGTAATAAAAAAAACAACTGTAATAGCTATTTTTTTACATTATCGGTATCATTTAACAAAAAATGAATCTCTACTTTTCGAACAATATCTTCAATTGTAATATCACCATCGTTAATGATACAGTATTCTTTCCCTATTTCACACTCTTCTAGAACATGTTTGGCAAAGAGCATATCCCGTTTCATCCAGTTATCAAAGGCCTTTTCTTTATCATAACAACCTTCCAACACATCATTAACCCAGGTTCTTTTTTTATAGTTTTCTACTTGAAAGGGAGGCGTTGGAATTAGCGACAGATAATGAATATTAGACAAATTTATGTTTTTTACTAAGCTCGGTAAAAAAGCGGCGCCCTCTGTAATCACCTTATATTTTTGTTGAAGCTTTTCTAAATCATGTACTATAAAACGATATATTTCTGCATAAAACTCCTTTTCTTCTTCGTATTGAATTTTGGGACTTCTCATCCATATATCTTCTGAGGTTCTTCCTATCCTTCTCCTGCATACCAATAGGTCTTCTACAGCACCTCTCGTTGTGTACTCCTCCAAGTAATCATCAACTTAAAAATAAAACAGCTTGTACTTTTCTTTTAATATATTAGCTACTGTACTTTTACCACTGCACGGCGATCCACCAATTATATATATATTATTCATTATACATCCTATTATTACAAATTATATTAAACCTTATGTTCCATCAATAAATAAAAGAAAACGTTAAAAAATAAGAGATGATTCATTGAACCATCTCTTTCAATATTATATTATTGTTTTCTTATTGGAGTAGTTCCAACTTCGATTTCTTTGTTGATGATTTTTTCTTTATACTCATCGATAGTTTTAATCCACTCTGGCTTTAAGTTTGGATTTTCTGCTGGAAGAGAAACACCATTGTTCTCTAGTGAGAATACCATAACGCCACCTTTGAACTTGTTTTCAGCTTCAAGTTTACAAACATCATAAGCTGCTGTGTCAACTCTCTTAAGCATTGAAGTTAATATTACTGATTTACCATCTTCATATACGCCTTCTTCATACTGATCTCTATCAACACCACAAGCCCAAACATCTTTACCACTTTGAACTCTGTCTTTTGCTTCTTTTATAACGCCGTTACCAGCATTTCCAGCTGCATGATAGATTACATAAGCACCTGAATCATAAAGCTTACTAGCAACTGTTTGACCTTTTGCAGCATCCACAAAGCTACCAGCGTATTCAACTTTTACTTCAAAGCTAGGGTCGATTGCTTTAACACCTTGCTCAAAACCAGCTTCAAACTTTTGAATAATATCAAAATCTTCACCGCCTACAAATCCAGCAACTGTTTGACCAGCCTCTTTCATTTTAAGACCAGCAGCAAGTCCTACTAAATAAGATCCCTCATGCTCAGCAAATACTGCAGAAATTACATTTGGAGAATCAACAACTGAGTCGATGATTAAGAAATGTTGCTCTGGATAATCAGTAGCAGCTTGTGCTATCGCATCAGTAAATTTAAAACCTGCAGCAACGATTACGTTTAACTTTTTATCAGCTAATTGAGCTAAGTTAGGATTATAATCAGCTTCAGTGTTTGACTGTAAGAAAGATACAGAATCTTCAGGTAAGCCCATATCTGCTTTAAACTTTTGGATTCCTTCCCAAGTACTTTGGTTGAATGATTTGTCATCAATTCCACCAGTATCAGTTATGAAACCAACTTTGATAGAAGCTTCTTCTTTAGGCTCTTCTTTCTTCTCTTCTTTAGCCTCTTCCTTTTTCTCTTCTTGTTTAGGTTCTTCTTTTTTCTCTTCTGGCTTAGAACAAGCAACTACAGAGAATACTAAAACTAAAACTAATAGTAATGCTAATAATTTTTTCATTACATTCCTCCTTCGTAATAAATAGTTTACCAAAATTTTTTCTAAAAATAAAGAAAAATTTTAGCGCCTTCAAATTTGAGTAAATTCAACCCATAAATAAGCTCTAATTAGCCAAAATACACATGGTTTTATGTCAAAAATTTAACTTATATAATTCATAAAATATCGATATGTCTATCCTACAAACAACAAAAAAAGTGGTTTATCACACCACTTCTACTCACTTTATAATGCTCCGCTCTTCCTTATAATTTCATAAACGACTATCGCAACGGAATTAGATAAGTTTAAACTCCTTATCTCTTCATGTTTTATCATTGGTATTGTAATTCTATTGTCATAAAACTGTTTGTGTATATCATCGGGTAAACCGCTGCATTCAGACCCAAAAAGAAGCGCAATATCTTCTTCATATTGTACATCGGTATATTTCTTGTTAGCCTTTGTCGTAACGGGATATACTGGCAATTGATAGTTGTCTAAAAAATCCTCAAACGAATCATGAATTTCAATATTTAATTTATCCCAATAATCAAGACCAGCTCTTTTCAGCGCTCTACTATCAAGTGAAAAACCTAATGGTCTTATCAAATGGAGCATAGCTCCGCTAACCGCACAAGTTCTTGCAATATTACCAGTATTTTGTGGTATGTCGGGTTCAAAAAGCACTACATGAATCAAAACAAATACACTCCTATCAATAAAATAACACCAAGTATAATTCGATAATACGCAAACACCTTGAAATCATGTTTTTTAATATAATTCATAAAAAATCCTATGACAATGTATGCTGTAATAAATGATATAACCGTTCCAAGCGCTAGTTGATAATACTCCGTTGTTTTGATTACAAAATCGGAACTGAATAGTTCTACTATCGTAGCACCTAAAAGCACAGGTACTGCTAGATAAAAAGAAAACTCAGCGGCAAAAGGCCTACTAAACCCAAATAGTCTCGCACCTATTATAGTTGACGCCGACCTACTCATGCCTGGAAGTACAGCAAGTAGTTGGAAAAAACCAACTTTAAGCGCATCAAAAAAAGTCATTTCTTTGTCATTACTGACCTTTTCTTTAAACTTCATATTCTCAACCAAAAGAATACATACGGCGCCAAATATTAACATGATAGCAACAAATGTCGTGTTAAAAAGTTTTTCTTTAATAATATCTTTAAATAACATACCTATAACGCCTATCGGTATAATACCAACAACAACTTTTAACCAAAATGTGATATATTCTATCAAATCTTCTTTTTTAAAAGATTTGGGAATAAACCTTTTGAAAAAATAAACGATTACTGCAAGAATTGCCCCTGATTGTATAACAATGGCAAAGAGATTCGCAAAATCGCCCTCTAATTGAAGGAAATCATTAAATATTATTAAATGACCGGTTGAACTGATCGGTAAAAACTCCGTTAATCCTTCTATTATTCCTAATATAATCGTCTTTAACCATATCATAAAGCAAGCACCCCATCACAAGTAATATATAGCACAATGATACCTGAAGTCATTGGTTTCATATCAAAACGCACATTATAATATTCATCAGAACCATTTTGGTACACCTTGTCAACCAACTGATGGTATCCATGACGAATTAATTCTTCATACTCTGATAAATAATCTGCTTTTATATTTTTAATTAAGTTGTTAACATCAAATTTTAATGATGTATTTATTATATACGTTTCAAATATATGTTTATCAAAAACATACTTATTTTTATCATAATCTGTATTTCTCAACATTATTTAATAACCCCCTTTTTGGGACAAATATATTCTATCCTACAATCACTACACATAGGCTTTCTGGCTTTACATACTCTTCTGCCATGAAATATTAAAAGGTGATGCATTTTAGACCACGTATGCTTTGGAAGAATTTTTTTTAAGTCTTCCTCCACCTTATTTGGATCTGTATGATCTGTAAGTCCCAATCGATAACTAACTCGTTTCACATGAGTATCTACGGCGATAGAGGGAATACCAAACGCATTGCTTAGAACTACATTCGCTGTTTTTCTTCCAACTCCATTTAACTCAATAAGTGCTTCCATATTACTGGGCACCTTTCCATTATAATCTTTTAATAACTTTTTTGACGTAAGAATGATATTTTTAGATTTCTGTTTATACATTCCACAGGTCTTGATGATATCCCTAACTTTAGTTTCGCCTAGCTCAACCATTTTCGTTGGGCTAGGCGCATATTTAAACAAAGTATTCGTCACTATATTTACTCTTTTATCGGTACATTGAGCAGATAAAATCGTTGCTATCAGAAGCTCATATTCATTCGTAAAATGAAGTTCTGCTTTAGCGTCAGGATACATTACATTTAACTCATCATAAAGTAGACTTACGTTCATTAAATGAGGTCCATCTTCTTTCCTACTTTTTCAAAAATATCAACTGCTTTTTTTAGTTGCTCTTTTGTGTGTTCCGCACTAATCATACATCGAAGTCTTCCTGTGCCAACTGGTACCGTTGGAAAAACGATAGCACTGACAAAAACGCCTTCATCAAGTAATGCTTTGGAAAACTCAACAGTCTTCGCCTCATCACCTATGATAACAGGTGAAATTGGTGTTTCAGAGTTGCCTGTATTAAATCCTAACTTACCAAGCTCTGATTTAAAATAATTGGCATTATCCCAAAGTCGATCAGTAAATTCTGTTGTCGATGAAAGTAGCTTCACCCCTTCAATTAATGCGCCAACAGCTGCTGGTGGAAGTGATGTTGAAAATAGTATAGGTCTACCTCTATGTGACAGCCATTCTCTCATCGTATTAGAACCAGCGACATAACCGCCCACAACACCTAATGCTTTTGATAATGTCCCAACGATAAAGTCCACTCTACCGTGAAGACCAAAATGGTCAACCGTCCCTCTACCATTTTCTCCAAGTACTCCAGAACCATGAGCATCATCAACATAAGTCATTGCACCATATTCTTCTGCAAGTTCCACAATTTTAGGTAGTTTTGCAAGATCTCCATCCATGCTAAATACACCATCTGTTATGATAAGTATATTATTATATTTCCCTACATTTTCCTTAAGAACTCTCTCCAAATCTTCCATATCACTATGTTTAAAGATCTTTTTAGCCGCTTTTGAGAGCTTAACACCATCAATTATTGAAGCGTGGTTAAGCTCATCCGAGATTATTAAATCTCCTTTATCTGTAATTGCTTGTATCGTTCCCGCATTGCAGTTAAAACCAGACTGATACACCATAACGGCTTCTTCTTTTTTAAACTCTGCTAAAACCTTTTCTAATTCTTCGTGTATATCCATGTTCCCAACAATTGTTCTAACAGCCCCTGAACCAACACCATACTTTTCAACGGCTTGAATGGCAGCCTCTTTTAGTCTAGGATGGTTCGCAAATCCTAGGTAATTATTTGATGATAAGTTTATGACTTCTTTGCCATTTAAATTGATAATAGCGCCATTTGCACCATCAAAAACAGGCAATTTTCTATAAACACCATCTTCTTTTAACTTCTCTATTTTTTCTTTTAAGTAGTTTAAATCGTGAACGCTCATTTTTTCCTCCTTATCCACATTTACCCCTTAAAATTACTTAAGAATTTAATCTATATGTTACACCTCAAATTATATCAGTTTTTTAAGTTTTTTCAATTAACCTCCAACACAAAATATGTTATATCATCTTCTAAAACGTTAACAAAAGGATCAATTTTTTCTTTTAACACGTCAGAAATATATGATAAATCCTCATCAATAGCACTTACCATCACTTGTGTTAACCCTTCAACAGTTAAATCTATGCCTTTTCTTGAATCAACCAATCCATCGGTAAAGAAGATAACCCTATCGCCTTTTTCTAACTGAATTTCTGAAGAGGTATAGTCCGGTGTATAGAACTCACCCATTTTGCATATTGGGAATCCTTCCGAATCATCAAGATTACGTACATCCCCATTTTTTCTAACAAGTATTGGCAAAACATTCATACCACCACTAACATAATTAAGAATACGTGTCTTCATATTATATGAAGCCATAAATATAACTAGGTGAAGTTCGTCTGGAAAATTCATATTATTAAACTCATAATAGAGTCTTTTTAAGTTGTTTTGTGGCTCATTGCCTATATATTTATCACTTCTTTCCGTTGAGCTTCTTATATAGTTATAACAAAATATACTAAGTAAAGCAGCATTTATTCCATGACCTGAAACATCAAGAATGTACATACCTATATTTTCTTCATCATTTTTGTAAATATTAAAAAAATCACCACTTAATTTATCACACGCATAATTACCACTAATAAATTGAACACCATCAAACGTCAAAGTGCTCTTTGGGAGTATTGATTTTTGCAATCTTATGGCACTATCTATTTCACTGCGAAGTAATTGATTCATGTCTTCTAGGCCTTTTGTTCTATTCTTGATTTCCTTTTTAAGCATCCTAGCGTAATTATCTTTTTGCTTATTTAATTCATCTTTTTCTAGAAAATAAAAGGTAAATAATTGTCGATAGAATGCATTTGCAAGGAATAATACGGTTAGCGTTTTAAAGAATTGCTTTATTAACACTTGACTATATAGTAATTCGGTCCCCATTGGCCAGATTGTTACAGTAGTGTATATAATCGTCATAAATAAAATGCTTCCACTGATTAAGTTACCATTTAATAAGTATTTTAATAAATAGACGATGGCATTGATATAGGCTAACACATAAATAATAAACTGTACAAAAACAATTCCATATTTTAGACTTAATAAACCAAGTGCTATAAAAACACCTATTAGAACGATAAAAAATATAATCGTTTTTCTTCGAGACATATGGCCTAAAATGCTCTCTTCAGCAATAAACACATTGACAAGAAGAAGTATTTGTATTAGCACCATGATAATGGAATTAATATTATACTTTAAAAATCCATCGGCAAAACCAAGATTGATATATGGCTTGATATGATTAAAGAAGTCAAAACCAACATATATGAACAGCAAAAATGATGATAATATAAACACAAAATGTTGCCACTTCGTATCAATAGCTAAAGAATAAATATTGATAAGCAAAATACTAAATAATACGATAAGTGACAATAACTTTAGCAGAAATATAGCGTTATAATAATCCGTATTAAAATAATCAAAAAACACTCTTATAGTCAAAGAGTTTACTAAAACTAAATAAATAATTGCTATTACAAAAGCAAATATAGTATTGTTAATTCTAGATTTAAGATTATTGTTCATATACTCTCCATTAGCCTATAAATTCTCTTAGTAACGATTGCGGTGGTATTCTACTCTCATCGTAAATATCTTCAAAATAAGATAGTATGTTAACCAACCTATTGGCACTAGGATAATACTCATCCTCTGTTGAAATTTCTTTTAATAAAGGTAACACATATTTTTTAAGTACATTTAATTCATATATCAATGCCGTATTAAAAACAACATCTGCATTTTCTTGGAACTTAAATATGGCCCTTTCTTCTCCTCTTCTTACACTAGGCCATCCTTCCAAAGTAGCTCTAGCATCACGGCCCCTCGTTCTATAATCTCTTACTATCCGTCTAATTAGTCGATTATCAGTCGTTGGAAATCTATTGTGTCGGTCGACATTTAACTGAGTAAGTGCGGAAACATATATTTTATACTTATCCTTCTTATATATACTACTAGAAAGCTTGTCATTTAACCCATGGATACCTTCCATGATGATGATTTGTTCTTTGGAAAGTTTTAACTCTCTTCCTTTACTCACATCTCTTTTCCCTTTTATAAAATCGAAATATGGTATCGTTACTTTGTTGCCTTGAAGCAAATCGTTTAAGTCTTGATTTAGTTTCTTTAAATCAATCGCTTCTATGGATTCAAAATCATATTCGCCATTCTCATCCAGTGGTGTGTCTTCCCTATTCACAAAGTAATCATCAAAAGAAATCATTTCCACCTTTTTATTTAAAACCCTAAGTGACGTGGATAGTCTCTTAGAAAATGTTGTCTTACCCGATGATGAGGGCCCTGCAACCAATACAATTCGTTTATTATTTTTAACGATTTCACTAGCAATTTCACTTATTCTCTTTTCTTGAAGTGATTCAATCGTTTCAATCTTTTCGTTGATAAGATCATTTTTTATTAAAGAATTCAGTTGGTGAAGGGAGCCTATCCCAGCAATTTTAGCCCAGTCCTCAGCCTCCTTGTGAACCAAGTGGACTTTCGGTTCTTCAACAAATGCTGGAAGCTTACCATTCGAGAACTGATTTGGGTGAAGCAGTATGACTCCTGGAGAATATGGAATGATATCAAAGGCGGTTATATACGATGTGTCTGGTAGCATATAGCCATAGAAACTATGATAATACTCGCCACATTGATAAACGGTAACCTTATCCTCTTTAGAATACACATTTATTTTATTCTTAAATAATAAACCTTGTTCTTTATAAAGCGCTTTTGCCTCGTCTATATCCATTTCAAAGCGTTCAAACTTTATTTTTTTCTTGATAATTCTATTCATTTCTTCTTTTAATTCTTCAGTGAAGTGTGTATCTGGAACAAACGAATGAGAAAACTCAATATATAGGCCTTTACTAAGCGAATGAAACACATTCATACGTATATCGCTTTTTATATTCTTTAACGCTATATAGAATACAAAAATAAGCGATCGTTGATAAAACCGAACACCATCTTCATTCGTCAAATCAAATGGAACTACCTTATCTGCCTTTTTAATATTATAGTTGAGATCCTTTACCGTGTTATTTACATATGCGCCCACGATCCCTGTGTCTTTATATTTATTTTTTAGTTTCAACTTGTCCTCCGTCTAATATTATACCATTAATTATGTCATATTTCTGTTCATATAATTCAAGACCAATGGTATCTAAAATGCTCTTGAGATCATATATGATGTCATGGGGGTCTGCATATGCTTCCACAATATCATCATAACCAACAGAAAAAAAACCATGACCAATGATGGAATTATGCCTTAAGTTTATTAACTTATGCATATTTTCATTTAGAACTCTTTTAATAACATCCATATTTTTATTCTTTTTCTTAAAATACTCTTCAACTGCAAAAATGATATTATTGTTATGGATATGATACTTATCACTTAACAGTCTAAGTTGATATCTCTTATCCATTTGTTTGCTATAGAAATCAACTTGACCAAATTCTGAAACAGCAAACATATATTTGAATATCGATTCATTAAATCGAAAAATTCTACCAGAAAAATCGATGTACTCTTCTCTTATCGCTTGAAAATAGATATTACATATCAGTTCGTTAAAGATTGCATTTGCATCCCCTTCCATTAAATCCTTTGTATTTTGAACCAATTCTCTTGGGATAGATCTTTTAACCTTTAGAAGATTATCTAATGCACTAGAAAAATTAAAATTATTGCAATCCATAGCATACTTGACTAAGAAGACGCTATCTTCACTTAAAGATAAATCCTTTCTTAAATAATATAAAACACTATAATTATATGAATTTAACAACACCTTTGTCATATCTAATTTCTTTAACACCAAACATCTCCTTTATCGTTTCACTCACTTCATCATTTATAAAAACATATTCATCATCAATGATTCTTACATAGTATGATGACAAAATATAGTTACCACTGCCACTGCCATACTTCTTATCATTGTAGAGCGCATGTGAAACACTGGCTAGACTAGCTCTTATTTGATGGCTTCTACCCGTCACAATCTCTACATCAACTACGCTATATTTATCATTATGAATCATTGGTATCACTTTAGTTATAGCCTCTTTGCCCTGTATATCAATCGCTGTCACATTGTTCTGTTTATCTTTTTTTAGATGGAGGTTAAGTACCATTTCTTCTTCTATAACGCCACTAACAATAGCAAGATATTTCTTCTTTATAAGCCGATTCCTTGATAATTCATTTAGTCTTCTTGCAACAGTATACTTTTTCGCAAAAAGTAGTATACCGGAAGTGTTATAATCGAGTCTACTTATCGGTGATGGCGTATACGTATCTGTAATATATTGACGCAAATAACTTTGAACCACTTCCGTTATGGACGTTTTGCCACTTGAATCACCGATACTTAACACACCAGCTGGCTTGTTAATGATAAGGATATCATCATCTTCATATACTACATGTAATTGCGAACAATCTACTAAATCAAATGGCTCTTTTTTCCACTTATTATACAGATCTTCTTTTAAATAGATATATACTATGTCGCCCACTTCTAGCATATAGTTTTCTTTTACTTTTTTAGAGTTGACTTTTATATCTTTTTTTCTTAACATTTTGTATATTTCTGTCTTTTTTGCGTTCGGCAACCGTTTAAATAGATATCTGTCAACTCTTTGTCCAGATTCTTCTTCACTAATTAAAAATTCCATATTTCCTCTTTGCTTTTTTTTATAAAATCTGTTATCTTATATATAATAAAGGAGATAAAAATGTTAGAAAAGATAAAAGATATTTTATATGATTTAAGCGACTTTCTTTTAATGTTTGTAATTGTAGCAGTTATTATACTTTCTATATCATCAATTATGTCATCAACTTTTGGAATCGACCTTCAAAACAATGTTTCTACTAATATAGCAAAAGAAAAGGTTTCCAATGTAAATGAAAAAGCTGAAACAGACTCTGAAGCAGCGAAAACTGAAAATCCAAAAGATTCTTCAAAAGAAGCTACGACAAAAACTGAGGACAAAGAAAAAGATAATAAAGAAACCAATCCAACAACTACAGAAAAGAAAGACGACAAACAACAAAAAGACAACAAACAGCAAACTGATGCAACAAAAGAGAGTACCGATACTGCTACAGATAAAAAAGACACCAAAGATACAACAAAAGATGACACCAACTCTACTACTGATAATAGTACCACAAAGAAAGAAATTATTGAAGTTTCTTTTACAGTAGAAGAAGGGGTAACGCCTGGGGAAATCGCAAACTCATTGGCTGATAATAAAGTTATAAAAGATGCGTCAGAGTTCATTGATTATATAGTTGAAAATGGCCTTGATTCAAACCTTAAACCTGGAACGTATGAATTACGTGAAAATATGACAAATGAAGAAGTGGCCGATATTATGTTTAATTAGATAATACACAATAATATATGAGAGCGATATAAAGGGAGCAAATGCTATTTGTCCCTTTATTTTTTTTGAGACAATGATATAAACACTCGCAATGAAAAAAGACCCCACTATCATAAAGAAAGCTTCCTGTAAAGAAAGTCCGAGAGATAAAACACTCATCAATTTCACATCCCCATATCCAAAAGAATCGGGATATATTTTATTCGTAAAATAATAAAATATGTTCATAAATACCGTAACTATTACAAAAGAAAAAACATTAGGGCAAAGTATATGATATATAAAAATAAGGTAAATCGCTCTATCCTCTATTCTATAGTTCAATATATCAAAGTAACTTATATATAATAAAATTAGTATCATAGATATGATACTAAAAGATGACTCCTTTTAATTCAAGGTATTATCAAAATCTTACTGATTGAAACAAAGCTGATGTTCTAAAAAAAAATAGACCATCTGGTCTATTTCCCTAATATTGAATCTTTGAGGTCACTTGCTTTATCCTTTAAATCTTCAGCAACTTCTTCAACTTTGTCAGTTAATTGATCTTTTTTTTCTTCAGCAACTTCTTTTGCTTTATCGACAGCATCCTCTACGTAGTCTTTCGCATCATTAACTTTTTCTTCTGCAGTTTCTTTTAAATTATTAAGCATATCGTTCATAAATATCTCCTTCTATAACATTGTCATAACTTACAGTTTATAATTACCCAAGTTTCAAAATTATTACCTATAAAATTAAAAAAAAGAATAGACTATGAGCGCATCATCAAAAGTTGTACTAATAATTCACTCATTTGCGTAGCGCGCATTGTATCTATTCTCTTCAAATAGCTAAGCTTCTTCTGCTTCTTCTACTATCTCTTCTGCTTCTTCCTTT
>PDWI01004232.1_pt1 | contig 27908 bp, 24 predicted proteins | sample 1430891 | NCBI WGS metagenome assembly PDWI01 (sample SAMN01162508, study PRJNA174530) | Oral metagenome, whole genome shotgun sequencing project. | biome: Marine environment; feature: Marine mammal; material: Swab sample of the gingival sulcus; isolation source: swab sample of gingival sulcus... | reverse complement strand
CCAATATAATCAGCGTTACGTTTGTTATTTTTACAGCCCTTATTTTTTAGGCAGGGCAAACACCTTATCATCTATTGGCTCATTGATTTTTACGTTGGTGTGAATCCAAGTACCAGTTTCTTTGCAACCTCCCTTGTTATCTAATTGAACCTCTTTCACACGGTAAAAAGGTTTTAAGTTGTACCATGCTTTGTCTGTCCACCCCTCTTCTTGATATTCAGTATATAAAACTTCTTTGCCGTTAAGTTTATCTAGCTTGATAATACTGTAGTCTCCTGCCTTTCCAACACAATGATTTTCATTGGTTTTTGGCGTTGTTGAGTTGCTTAGAGGTTGACCACAAATATGACCCGAATATGAGCCTGTTCTGCCTTTGAAATGTAGTTCTGTACTGGAGAAAGGACAGGTACCTTCTTCGGTGGTTGCTTTCCCACTCATCGACAATTTATCACTATCACTAGTGATAATATGTGTAAACGTACCATCATTTATCGAGTAACCATTTGAGCATTTTGCTTCTACGTGCATAGTCCCTGAGCTTATAATACTTTCGTAGCACTCCTTGGGTGCATATTTGTTCCATAAATCTTGACCTTTAAGTTTTGAATCATCAGATTTATCGGGTGTGTCGGGCTTTTTATTATTAACAACAACGCAATCGACTTCGTCCTCTTCGTTTTTCTCGCTGCCTTTTTCGGTATCTTTTTGGCAGCGCTTATCGGTGCTTGCTGTCGGTTTTGACCGCTCGGTGTCATCGGGTTTTTCATCACTACAAGCCGAAACAACAAAGATAAGGCAAAGGATTGCCAAAAGGTTTTTTGCTTTGTTTCCCATTCTATCATGCCTCCAAATCGTTATACGCTTATTCTACGCCAAACGAATAGAGTGGACAATAAGGTACAATTCTTTTAATTAATAGGATACACATGCCCAACGGGCTATCTTTCTATTTTTTTATACTTAATCCGATGTGGTTGGTCGGCATCAAGCCCCAAGCGTTTCTTACGATCTGCCTCATAATCAGTATAACCACCCTCAAACCAGACGGTTTTGGAGTCGCCTTCAAAGGCTAAAATATGCGTTGCCACACGGTCTAAAAACCAACGGTCGTGCGAAATGACTACCGCACAGCCTGGGTACACTAATAATGCTTCTTCCAAGGCTCGTAAGGTTTCTACATCCAAGTCGTTAGTTGGCTCATCCAGTAACAGAACATTACCGCCTGATTTTAAGGTATTGGCAAGGTGCAAACGGTTACGTTCCCCACCCGATAAATCTTTGACGCGTTTTTGCTGGTCAGTGCCTTTGAAATTAAAACGACTAATATAGGCTCGGGAATTAAGTTGCACGTTGCCAACCTGAATATTGTCCAATCCGTCAGAAACCGCTTCCCACACGGTTTTTTCCCCGTCCAAGTCGCTGCGTGATTGATTAACATAAGCAAACTCAACCGTCTCACCAATTTCCATATTACCGCTATCGGGCTGTTCATCACCAATCATGATATTAAATAGCGTTGATTTACCGGCACCGTTCGGGCCGATAATGCCGACAATGATAAAGTTCCGAAGTTTCGTTGCGTTTTTGAAATTCCTGGCTGGATAGTTCATCAAATTTTTCCAAACGGGCTTTGTTTTTAGCTCGCCGTCCTTTGGGATTTTGTCGTACCCATTCCAGCTCTTGAGCAATGGTTTTTTGCAGTTTTGATTGTTGTTTTTCTTCCGTGGCCAGACGTTTTTCTTTTTGTTCTAGCCACGAGCTGTAATTGCCTTCCCATGGGATACCCTCACCACGGTCAAGCTCCAAAATCCAGCCAGCAACATTATCCAAGAAATATCTATCGTGCGTGACGGCAACGACGGTGCCTGTGTAGTCGTGTAAAAATCGCTCCAACCACGCCACCGATTCGGCATCTAAGTGGTTGGTTGGCTCGTCCAGCAGCAGCATATCGGGTTTGGACAATAACAGGCGACAGAGTGCAACACGGCGTTTTTCCCCGCCCGACAAATGTTCAGCTTTGGCGTCCCAAGGGGGGAGACGAAGTGCATCGGCCGCGATATCTAAATTTCGGTCAAGGTTATGAGCATCGGCCGCAGTAATAATATTTTCCAGTTCCGCTTGTCTGGCGGCGAGTTTATCAAAATCGGCATCGGGTTCAGCGTAGGCAGCATAAACTTGGTCAAGTTCTGCTTGAGCATTTTTGATATGTGCTACCGCTTCTTCGACAATTTCCTTGACGGTTTTATTGGGGTCAAGTTCAGGTTCTTGTGGCAGATAACCGATATTTAATCCTGCCTGTGGGCGAGCTTCGCCGATAATATCGGTATCGATACCCGCCATAATGCGAAGCAGGGTGGATTTACCCGCCCCGTTTAGACCCAAAACCCCAATCTTTGCGCCATGAAAAAAAGACAAATAAATGTCTTTTAAAATATATTTGTTTGGCGGGACAATTTTGCCCACCCCCTGCATGGTATAAACGTATTGCGCCATGGTGATGACCTGTAAATGATAGAAATGCCCATTATAGCATAGGCGAAAATGAATTTTTCGGGGCGTAAGCAATAAAAAAGCACCGATAAATAAGTCGGTGCTGCTGAGTCGTCACTGATTGAAACTACTTCCTACCGGTATTAATGCCCAATAAGGTATAAAGTAAACAAGAGCTTATCAAGCCGGTTGCCAGCGGTACGACACCAATCCAACCCCACACCCCGATTTTCCCGGTGGCTGCCAAGGCAATTAGAGCGATACCGATAATGACGCGTAACACACGGTCTATCGTTCCTACATTTTTTTTAAACATCATCTATTCCTCTCAGGTTATTGTATTAAATCAATTATATCAAGTCGTTTTTTGTATAGGCTTTGACTTACGTAAAGTATATCATTATCTCAACTAAATATCCAAATTGGTGGCGTTAATTGAATTTTCTTCGATAAATTCTTTACGCGGTTCAACTTCTTCACCCATTAAGGTAGTAAAAATACGGTCGGCTTCGACGGCATCATCGATTTTAACTTGTAAGAGGACACGGGTTTCGGGGTCCATAGTGGTTTCCCATAATTGGTCGGGGTTCATCTCCCCCAAACCTTTGTAGCGCTGGATGACGTAACCGCTGGCCCCTTCTTTAATCAGTTGCTCCATGACTTCGCCAAAGGATTTGACCGAATAGCTGTCCTTGCCGTATTCCAGGGTTGCCGTGTCAGAAAGTAAACCGTGTAACCGGTCAGATAATCCTGCCATTTTTTTGTATTCTGCACTTTGGAAAAAACCACTGGTCAGTAAATAATGGGTGGCATTATTGTGTTTATTCATTGTTACCGATACCGAGAATTTATCTTCGTTTGGCAGTACGGTAAGCTGGTAACGTGTGCTGTTGTCTTCCAGCGGTCTGAGTACCGTTTTTAATTGTTTTGTCCAGTGACTGACAGCGGCTTTATCGCTCAGCATTGCCGGGGTCATTGCCGGTACTTCTAACATTTTTTCCAGTAAATTTTCATCATAACGTCCGCTCAGCCTTTTAATCAGCTCATTGACAGCGACATAATTTCTTGCCAGGCTTTCCAAAGCCTCGCCGCTGATTGCCGGGGCATCGATTTCGGGAATTAAACGGGCATTTTCAATGGCATTATTTAAAATGGTTTCATTGAGTTCTTTATCGTCTTTTAAATAGCGGACTTGTTTGCCCTTGGCAAAACGGTACAACGGCGGTTGGGCGATATACACATAACCGGCCTCAACCAACTCCCGCATTTGGCGATAGAAAAAAGTCAACAGCAGGGTGCGAATGTGCGCCCCGTCCACATCGGCATCGGTCATAATAATAATACGGTGGTAACGCAGTTTTTCCGGGTTATATTCATCTTTACCGATACCGCAACCGAGTGCTTTGATCAGCGTACCAACTTCGGCAGAATTCAGCATCTTATCAAAGCGGGCTTTCTCTACGTTGAGAATTTTACCCTTCAGTGGCAAAATGGCCTGGAATTTACGATCCCGTCCGGTTTTGGCAGAACCGCCGGCACTGTCCCCCTCAACCAAATAAATTTCACATTTTGCCGCATCTTTTTCCTGACAATCGGCCAGTTTACCGGGAATGCCGGCCAGTTCCAGCCCGTCTTTTTTACGTGAAACTTCGCGGGCTTTACGAGCGGCTTCACGGGCACGGGCGGCATCGACCATTTTACCGGCGATTACTTTACCTTCGCTTGGGTTTTCTAATAAAAATTCAGACAATTTTTCATTAACAATGCTCTCAACAATACCGCGAACTTCCGAGGAAACCAGTTTATCTTTGGTTTGTGAGCTGAATTTCGGGTCAGGCACTTTCACCGAAACCAAAGCCGTTAAACCTTCGCGGGCATCGTCGCCGGTGGGGTGTACTTTTTGTTTTTTCGCCAGTCCCTCACTGTCAATATAATTGTTTAATGTTCGTGTTAAGGCCGATCGGAAACCGGCCAAATGCGTTCCGCCGTCCCGCTGCGGAATATTGTTGGTAAAACAGAAAATATTTTCCTGATAGCTGTCATTCCATTGTAAAGCCACTTCAACGGTAACCTCGTCTTTTTCGGCGTGACAATACATAATGGTTTCGTTGATTGGCGTTTTGTTTTCATTTAAGTATTCAACAAAGGCTTTGATACCGCCTTCGTAGTGGAAATTTTTGCTGTTGCCGTCACGTAAGTCGATTAAATCAATATTGACGCCGGAATTTAAGAAGGCCAATTCACGAATACGTTTTTCCAGAATGGCAAATTCATATTTAACCTCGGAAAAGGTGTCGGCTGATGCTTTGAATTTAACCGTGGTGCCGGTTTTATCGGTATCACCGATGACGGCAAGCGGTGCTTGCGGTACGCCGTGAACGTAGGTTTGCTGATGGATTTTGCCGTGGCGATAAATAGTTAAAATCAGTTCCTCCGACAGGGCATTGACCACCGATACCCCGACACCGTGCAGACCGCCTGATACTTTGTAGGAATTATCATCAAATTTACCGCCGGCGTGCAGCACCGTCATAATCACTTCAGCTGCCGATTTGCCTTCTTCCTTATGAATATCGGTAGGGATTCCCCGGCCGTCATCGGAGACGGAGATAGATTCATCTTCGTGAATAGTGACGGTAATTTTATTACAATGACCCGCTAAAGCTTCGTCAATGGCGTTATCAACCACCTCAAAAACCATATGATGCAAACCGCTGCCGTCATCGGTGTTGCCGATGTACATCCCGGGGCGTTTGCGAACGGCATCTAAGCCTTTGAGAACTTTAATGTTTGACGAATCGTAATTGGCACTCATGGTATTTTATTATTTAATCTGAAAAAGTTGACGAATTATAACATTTTTTAGGCAGTTAGCCAAAATAATAGCATTGCCGACAAATGATTATTTCTCGCGTGATTTGCTTAGTTGGTATATCCGACGAATCGGACCGTGCAGAGCATAGCTAAAGAAAATCAGCCATAATAAAGTGGCCGGGTTGGCCGAAATAATGGCTAAGGCGACCACCAGACCCAGGGTACCAACAAACGGAATTTTACCTTTTAAGTTGATTTTTTTGAAACTAAAGTATTTTACCGGGGCAACCATCATAGTGCCGGCAAACAAAGTGATTAAAATACTTAACAAGGCAACGTTACCCCCGGCAATTTGGTATTCATGCCCCAGCCAGACAAAACCGGCGACCGTACCGGCGGCCGATGGACTGGGAAGGCCGATAAAAAAACGGGCATCCACCTTGCCGATTTGTGTATTAAAACGGGCTAAGCGCAAAGCCGCACAAGCACAATAAATAAAAGGAATAATCCATGATAAACGCTCCGGCAGCCATTGAATGTGTTCCGTTGACGAAATAGACCACTGATAAATTAAGATGGCCGGCGCGACACCGAAGGAGAGCAAGTCCGATAAGCTGTCGTACTGTTCACCAAAAGCCGACTCACCACCAACCAGACGGGCAATGCGCCCGTCCATTCCATCCAGCAGCATGGCCACAAAAATACAAATGGCCGCACGTTGAAAATCATCATTAATGGCAGCCAAAACCGAGTAAAAACCGAACATCAACGCCATCGTGGTAACCAAGTTGGGCCATAAATAGACCCCATACTTATGTTTTTTATCCATTAGCCGCGCTCCAACAGAGCAGTGAGTTCGATTAAAATGGCATTGGCACGGGAGAAATAAGATGCCATCACTAAAGAATGGTTGGTCATCACGCCAAAGCCGTTGCCGTTGAGAATAACAGGACTCCACACGGTTTTTTGTGTGGCTTCGAGCTCACGAATGAGTTGCTGCACGTAAACGGTGGCATTTTTATCTTCTAACACCGCTTTGAAATCAACTTGTAAGGCACGCATCTCCTGCAGTAATGCCCACGCATAACCACGTGCTTCGTAAAAATTGTTATCAACCTTATACCATCGTGTTTTGTTGAATAATTGTCCGGGGGCGTCGGTTGTCTGGGTGGCATTTTTATCACCGGCCAAGGCCATATTTTCAACCTCAATACCGACACTCTCCGACAGGCGTTGCGAGTAGGAACCTAAATTAGGTGAAACAACCCGGAAAAATCGCCGTAGATTATCTGCCCGAGCGTAAAATTGGGCATCGGCATCGTTATCGTCAATAATGCGGTTAAGGTAGTGCTGTAATGCTCGGGCCGCATCATCATAAGAAGCCTCCGGGCTGGGGAACATCCATTGTTCGGAGTCGATGCTGAGTTTGTTCTCAACCTCGGCTAAGTCTTTGTCCATTTTAGTCTGCGAACCGGAGGTAGAAAAGTTATTACGAAAAACTTTGGAAATATCGCGTAAGTTTCTTAGTACTCCGTATTCCCAGGCGGGCATGTTGTCCATCAAAATACCGGGTGGCGTGACATCATTGCTTAAATAACCGCCGCTTTTATCTTGCAAACTATCAATCAAATAGATAGTCATTGCAGTAGTCGTTGCACCGGTTTTGATGACTTTCGGATTGCCTTCGGCATCAACTTTATCGGCAGGCAAATATTTAATCAGCGCCTCTCTGGGGCTGATAGTGGCCGGGTCACCTGAAAAAAAGAACATCGCGATGACAATAGCGGCAATTAACGTACCGACAAGCAGAGCACTGCGCCAAATCCAGCCTTTTTCACGAATGGTGCTGGGTTTGTAGAGGTTGGCAACTTTTTTTGCCCCTTGGGCAGAGCCTGAGAAAAATTGTTTAAGCATAAGATGGACCTCGATGTGGTTCGACAGACGGACTATTATAACTAATTTTTACCGGAAGTGCTGAAAGTGTGCCGCACATTTTTCAGTATTTGCCTATTTGTTCGCTGAAAAAATGCAAATCTTCCGCCACGGTTATTTTAATATTATTTCTGCTGCCTTCAATGATTTTTACCGGTAAACCCATTGCCTCAATAGCGGATGCTTCATCGGTTAAATGACTACGCTGTCCTTGCAAAGCTTGTTGTAATAACTCAAAACGAAACAGTTGCGGGGTTTGTGCCAACCATAAATCCTGCCGCGGGACAGTGGCGGTAATAATATCGCCATCGACTTTTTTGACGGTGGCAGTGATTTTTTCCGCGAGTATACCGCCTATTGCATTATTTTTTAGGTGTTGATACAGTTTTTCAATATCTTCAATACAAACCAACGGCCGGGCGGCATCGTGTACCATCACCCATTGCGGCGGATGAGTTGGATGCAAATCAGCCAGCGTATCAAGGGCATTGGCCACTGAATCGGCACGTTCCTGCCCCCCGGTACACGTGTGCACTCCCGTTACATCAGCCGGTAATCTAACACCTTCGGATAAGGCTACCATGATAATCACGTGGTGGTGGTAACCTTTGGCCCAAGCGTGAATTTTATCGACGGTGTGGGCAAGAATGGTTTTGCCTGCTACACGTATAAATTGCTTGGCCGTGTCGCTGCTCATCCGTTGTCCAAAGCCTGCCGCAGGAATAATAACGGCTATCGGTGTCGTGCTAGCCATATAATTTTTCCAGTAAGCGTTGATAAGTTTTGGTTAACGGTTCAATATCGGCAATTTTGACGCACTCGTTGACTTGGTGAATGGTGGCGTTGACCGGACCAAACTCAACCACTTGCACGCCAAACGGGGCAACAAAGCGGGCATCACTGGTGCCGCCGCTGGTGGACAGAACAGGGGTGACAGCCAACACTTCCGTGCAAGCAGTCCGCATGGCCTCAACCAAGACACACTCAGACGTTAAAAACGGCTCGCCGCTGATTTCATAGCTAATTTCATAACTATAGGTTTTTCCTGTGGTTGTTTGTTCTTTTTCTAACGCCGCTTGTATCAGCTGCTCTACGCGGCGTTTAATTGCACTCGAGGTTAGTTCATTGGAAAACCTAAAGTTAAAGTGCAGGTTGGCTTCGCCGGGAATAACATTATTGGCCCCTGTACCCCCGCTGACCTGCCAAATTTGTAGTGTGGTGGCAGGAAAGCTGTCATTGCCCTTGCACCACACTTCACGCGTCAGAGCCGTGATAATTGTCCCCAAAGCGTGAATGGGGTTGGCGGCTTTGTCAGGATAGGCGACGTGTCCGAGCTGACCGATGACTGTCAGATGGGCGTGCAGCGAGCCGCGCCGTCCGTTTTTAATCATATCGCCCAATACCTTGACCGAAGACGGTTCGGCAAACACGGCATAGTCCATTTTTACGCCCCGCTCAACCAAATAGGGCATTAATTGACGAATACCGTCTTGGGCGGCGCCTTCCTCATCGGCGGTGAGCATCACCGCAATCGAACCCCGGTAATCAGGGTTTTCCTGAATAAAATTGACTGCGGCAACAGACATTGCCGCGACCCCGGTTTTCATATCGGCAGCGCCGCGAGCGTAAAGGTAACCATCTCTTTCAGTGGGGGTGAACGGCGGGCTGTGCCACTGGCTTTCATCACCGGTCGGGACAACATCGGTGTGCCCGGCAAAAACCGTCAGCGGGGCTTTATCACCGTGTATTGCCCAAAAGTTTTTTACTTTGCCAAAGGTGATCGTCTCGACACGAAAGCCGTGTTGCTGCAAGTAGTCTCCCAGTACTTCCATACACCCGGCATCATCCGGTGTGATAGACGAACGCTGCAGTAAATCCAATAATAATGCTTTTGTTTTCATATTTTCTATTACAAAAAGTAAAATCCGGTCAAAGTTTATGCTAAAATACCGCGTTTGATTCATTATATGATAACTAGAAGATGACAACAAATAATCGAGAGGTTGTTCTGCAGGCAACCGATATTCACAAGTCCTTTGGCGAGTTAGAAGTGCTGAAAGGCATTTCACTGACGGCACACAAGGGTGATGTTATTAGTATTTTGGGTTCGTCCGGTTCGGGGAAATCCACTTTTTTACGTTGTATTAATTTGTTGGAGCGGCCCGAGCAAGGTGAAATTCGTTTAAAAGGTGAAGCGCTGGCCTTCAAACAGACCCGCCACGGACGCGAACCGGCCGACAGAAAGCAATTGGCCCGTTTTCGCTCCAAGCTGTCGATGGTTTTTCAAAGTTTTAATTTATGGTCACACTTAACGGTGATGGAAAATATGGTGGAAGCACCGGTGCAAGTGTTGGGCCTGTCAAAGCCCGAGGCCAAAGCCCGGGCTGAAAAACTACTGAAGAAAGTGGGGATGTGGGATAAACGTGATGTGCACCCCATTCAGCTGTCGGGTGGGCAGCAACAACGGGTGGCTATTGCCAGAGCCCTGGCAATGGAACCCGATGTCATTTTATTCGATGAACCGACTTCCGCCCTTGATCCTGAGCTGGTCGGTGAAGTATTGAGTATTATGAAAGATATTGCCAGTGAAGGCTCAACGATGATTGTCGTCACCCACGAATTGGCCTTTGCCCGTGAAGTGTCCGACCAAATTATTTTCCTGTATAAAGGGCAAATTGAAGAAATGGGCAGCCCCGATGAATTCTTCGAGCAAACAAAATCGGCACGCGTCAAAGCCTTTTTATCCAATAATTTAAAAGGCTGATGTAGTCAATAGTGCACAAAGAAGGAAACCTTTGCTAGGTAGTGTAGTCACGAGATATTGTTTTTTGTCGGTGTCGCCGTTTCTTTGTCCGGCCGGGCCAATTGCGTTTGGCTTGTTTCTTTTCTGTCTTCGAGGGCATTAATTGTGGTAAAATTTCGCTTGAAAAGCGGCGATTTTGCGTTATCCTATGCCTTTTAGATTGTTATCAACCATGCAACACCAGACACAGTCCACCATTCTTGTTATTTTGCACCGTGCCTGCGGAGATACCGGAAAAATCGGTCAAATTTTGCAGCACCGCGGTTATCAATTGGATATTCGTTGTCCGTTAGAAGGTGATAGCCTGCCTAACCCCGGTCATTATGCCGCCGTGATTATTTTTGGCGGGGTGATGTCCGTCAACGACTGTCATCTTTTGGCCGGTATTCAGGCAGAGATTGACTGGATTCCCTCGGTGATTGCGGCAGACATCCCTTATTTGGGTATTTGTTTGGGGGCACAATTATTGGCGCGGGCATTGGGTGCCGGTGTTTCTCGGAAAACCGACGGCTCGGTTGAAATTGGTTTTTATAATATTCGTCCAACCCGGAAAAACTGCTCGCTGCTGCCTGAAAAAGGTTTGTACTTTTACCAATGGCACTTGGAGGGTTTTAGTATTCCCAATCAGTGTGAGCGACTGGCGGAAAGCGATCATTTCCCTAATCAGGCCTTTATGCTGAATGAAAAAACCATTGGTTTACAGTTTCACCCGGAAACGACAAGAGAAATGATTGATTGCTGGGTACAGCGTGAACCGGAAAATTTACGTTTGGTGGGGGCCCAGTCATATAAAACACAGGTTGAGTTATTTAGAGAGTCGGATAATAAAATTACCCAATGGTTGGAAGTATTTTTAAGTCAGTGGTTGAGTTAGGTAGTGTGACTACACTACCTAGCTTATTTCTTGGCAAAAAATCCCCGCGGTCAGCGGGGATTTTTTTGGGATAATAACGGCTTGCTTACTTAACCAGCAATTTGCCCCACATCAACGAAACGTGACCGGGAAAAGAACAGAAGAACTCGTAATCTTCGCCGTCTTTTAAATCAGCCGGTTTAAACTTAACCGAAGTTGTTTCGCCGCCGCCTACAACTTTACTATGGGCAACAACACGCGCATCGTCGGGTTTAATATAGTCGTTGTCTAAACCGGCAGCGATACCGTCGGTGGTAATCACTATTTTGTCGGCCGCTTTGGCAATCACGACATTATGTCCCATCGCTGCTCTCGGCAGTTTGCCAATGTTTGCCAAGTTAATGGTAAATTCTGCACAACGTTTGGGCACAGTGATTTCGCTGACATTGTATTTCATTTGGTCATTACCGGTGATATCAACACTACACTCATCAGCGGATACCTGATTACCTAACAGCGCAACAGCAAAAATAGCTAAATATTTTTTCATGATTAATATCCCTCTACATGGCTAATTAAAATTACCGGTAGAGTATACCCCAAAAGCACAGGCTTATATAGCTTTGCCGAACAAAATTAATCAATGCGAAACAGAAATATTTTTTCCTTTATAAACAGAAAGTTATAATTTACTCTTTGGTGATTTTTACCAAAGCCTTGTAAACTTTTGCCGGGGCCGCAAGGATATTACCGGTGTTTAAGTGTGTTAATCCGCCATCGGTATCACTGACGATAACGCCCGATTCCTGAGCGATGAGGACACCGGCGGCAATATCCCATTCCGAGACGCCGAATTCATAATAACCGTCAACACGTCCACAAGCAACATAGCATAAATCGAGTGCCGCCGAACCCAGACGGCGAATATCGGGGAAAACGCTTAATAACTTTTTCATACAATTGATTTGTTTAGGCACCAGTTCAGGATTTTTAAAAGGAAATCCCGTGGTAATAATGGCCTTTTCCGGTAAGGCTGTACCGGCGCGAATTTTTCGGTCGTTCAGGGTGGCTCCTTGTCCGCGCGCAGCACAAAACATTTCATCGCTAATCGGTTGATAAACCAGACCGGCTTCTAATTTGTTATTCTTATAGATTGCAATAGAAATCGCAAAATGTGGTAAGCCTTTGATAAAATTTGTGGTGCCGTCAATCGGATCAATTACCCAGCGGTATTCGCTGTGTTCACTGCCGGAGTGTGTGCCTTCTTCACCGATAATCAGATGTTCCGGGAAAGATTCCTGAATCGTCTGCACAATGATTTGCTCGGCGCCGACATCGACTTCACTGACAAAATTATTGGGTGATTTTTCTTGGATACTGATTCGATTCAGCTGCTCAAAACGATTTTGTATCAGGGTGCCGGCGGCAAACGCGGCACGTTTGGCAATGGTTAGCATTGGGTGCATAATAAAAACTTCCGAAAATAATTAAAGGACTATAGAAAGCGCTGCAAAATCAGTTTGTTGATGCTGTTTCTTGACGCTGTGAAGCGGCTTGCAGGACATCTCTCAGACAAACATTATTGTGCCGATATTATAACGTTTTTAACAAAATACGCCAGACTCGCGTAAAAGAGTTGTTATAATAGCGCCTGAATTCGCATAAAACAATTTATAGGAAGCCGGAATAATGCAAGAACTCAAACAGTTGGAACATACTTTAAACACCCTGATTGTCGGCAAGCCTCATCAGCTGCGGCTGGCGTTGGTTTGTCTGTTGGCGAGCGGACATTTGTTATTGGAAGACTTGCCGGGCACCGGTAAAACCACCTTGGCAAAATCACTGGCAATTTTGACCGGGCTTGCCAATAACCGCGTACAATTCACCGCCGATATGCTGCCTGCCGATATTACCGGGGCGTTAATTTATCAACCGGCAACGCAAAAGTTCAGCTTGCAGCGTGGACCGATTTTTACCAATATTTTATTGGCCGATGAAATTAACCGCGCTTCACCGAAGTGTCAGTCGGCCTTACTCGAGGCAATGGCAGAACACCAGGTATCCATTGAAGGGAAGACACTGCCGCTGGAACGGCCGTTTTTTGTGATTGCCACGCAAAATCCCACCGAGCAATACGGCACTTATCCCTTGCCGGAGTCACAATTGGACCGGTTTTTATTCAGGCTGTCCTTGGGGTATATGGACGCAAAGTCGGAAATAACGGTATTAGCAGGGGAAGACCGTCAGCGATTGTTGGAAGACTTACGCCCGTTGATTGGCCAAAGTGACTTGTTGTATCACCAAAATAATTGTCAGGATATAACGGTTTCCCCGGCTATTGCCAAATACGTGCAAGCCTTATTGCAGCAATCACGGCAAAGCCAAGACTTTATCCACGGGCTATCAACCCGGGCCGGGGTATTATTGGTCAGAGCGGCTCAAGCCTTTGCCTATCTGGCTGAAGAAAAAGCCGTTTATCCCGAACATATTCAAGCCGTTTTTCCTGCTGTTGCCACCCATCGTCTGGTGCCAAAATCGGGGGATAGCCCTGAAACCCGCGAACATTTGCTGAGAAATTTACTCGATAAAACGGTCATTGCGCTGTAATGTTTAGCTTAAAAAAGCCAGACCGAGACGATGTAAAACCGGCTAAAAAGGACGCCGAACGTCTTTTTGTTAAACGCTTAGCAATTCGGGCCGATGATAAAAACAGTGTCTATATCGGTTTGCGCAAAGCCTATGTTTGGCCAACCCAAAAGGGACTGTATTATGTCATCGTCTTGGTGGCCATGTTTCTTTGGTCGGTTAATTATGCCCTGTCGTTGGGTTATGCGTTAACTTTTCTGACGGCAGTGATTGCTCTGGTTGCCGCTGTGTTGACGGTGAATAATTTAATTTCGATACGCCTTAGCGCGGGGGCTCAACCCAGTTTTTTTGCCAAAGAACCGGCTTTTTTTTATTTACATCTGCATAATAACAAACAGGATGTCGCCGTCAGGATAACGGCACGGCGTAACGGTTTATCATCGTTGCCCGTCACCTTGTCAACGGGGCAGGGTGGGGTGCTGAAAATTCCATTGGACGATACTTCGCGCGGGCGTAAATCGTTGGATTATTGCCGCTTGTCGTCAGATTATCCGGTGGGTATTTTCCGTTCCTGGACGTGGGTATTTATACCGACTACTTTGCTCATTTACCCGCAACCCAAAGGTGATTTGCCTTTGCCGTTTTTACCGCAGCACCAAGGAATTGAAGAGGGACAGGTGGATTTACACGGGGCGGAAGATTTCAACGACCTAAAAAGCTACCAAACCGGCGATAATATTCGCCATATCGTGTGGCGAAAAGCCTTGCTGGGTGACGTCCGTGTGAAAACTTTTCAAGACCTGGCCGGGCAGCAGTGTGTGCTTGATTTCAACGATGAAAGTTTGCGTTATCTGGATGTAGAGGATAAGCTGTCGCAACTGTGTCGCTGGGTTTTACTGGCCGAAAAACAGGGCACAAAATATGCCCTGCGTTTACCGTCCTGGCGAACTGATTTTGCTATTGGTGCGGCTCATCAAGCCCGTTGTTTGGAGGCCCTAGCGTGTTATTAAATATTCTGCGCCGTCTGGATTTACCACGATCTACCGATTTATCGGCAATACAGCTTTATCACCTGATGGCTGCCTATATTTTAATCAGCCTGCCGATGCTGTCGTTGTTTCCCATTTGGGTTATTTTAATGGTGATTTTAACGGTGGGGTTGAAAATTACCGCTATTCGCCGGCATTGGCGGTTATCCAAATGGTGGATTTTACCGATGATGGTGTTATCGGTAGCAATGGTTGTCAGCCATGCCGAACGTATCGGTGTAGATTATTTTAGCGTAGCATTACTGTTTGTTTTTGCTTCACTAAAATTACTGGAAGCCCGTGCAGAACGGGATGCTTTTATGCTGATGCTGATTAACTTGCTGTTAATGCTGGGCTCATTAATGGCTCACGCCGGCCCGTTTGTTTTTATCTATATTATTTTTTGTTTTTTTTATAACCTCTATATTCAGTTACGTATTGCTCAACCTGCTGATTTGGCCATTTCCTGGCGACAAAATAGTCAGACCTTGGTAAAAATCTTTTTAATGAGCTTGCCGTTTGTTATCGGTTTGTTTTTCTTATTCCCTCGCATTGAACCTTTATGGCAACAACCGGCTTTTTCGAGCCCGGTTACCGGACTTTCCGATACAATGACCCCAAACTCCTTGGCAGAGCTTACGCAAGACGGTGGCTTAGCGTTTCGGGTGAAATTTGCCGGGAAAATTCCCGACAATGAGCAGTTGTATTGGCGGGGTCCCGTATTAAGTGAATTTGACGGCAAGACGTGGCGACGTAACCCCAAGGCACAAAAAGTTAAAAGCCTGGATGTGGTGGGGGAAAAAGCACTTAATTACACCATCTATCACGACGGTGAAACACGCCAGTGGGTGGTACCGCTCGATTTACCGAGTAAGCAACCGCCACAGACGCAGTTAAGCCAGGATTACGAGATGACGATGAGTGCCGGCAAAAAGCCCCGGGCCTTCCATTTGACTTCTTATCTGCAATATCGTACTCCGGCTTTGACGCAGGCACAAGACCGTTATAATCGTCTGTTACCGGTGGATATTTTTCCGCAAACACGCGAATTGGCCAGTTCTATGGCCAAACAAAGTGACAGCGTCGAAGAATTTGCCCGGCGTGTCCTTAGCTATTTCCGGGAAAACAACTTTTATTATGATTTGGCTGCGCCGGTGGGCAATGCCAATATGGATACCTTTTTGTTCACCAATCGCAGCGGTTATTGTGAGCATTATGCTTCCACCTTTACTTTTATGATGCGCTCGCAAGGTATTCCGGCCCGGGTAGTCATGGGCTATCAAGGCGGGGAACTCAATGTGGTTTCAAAAGAAATGGAGGTGCGGCACTATAACGCCCATGCCTGGTCGGAGGTGTACATTCAGGGCAAAGGCTGGGTACGTTACGACCCGACGGCAGCGATTGCGCCGGAACGGGTACGCTATGGTACACCGTTTGGTTCGTTAAGAAATGCTTCGCGTATCAGCACGCAGGCACGTTGGGAAAATCAATCCGAATGGTTTAAGGCGGTGACGCTGCGACTGCGGGCTATGCGGGCTTTTTGGCAAAACTGGGTGATTGGCTACGACAGCGATAAACAAAATTCGTTGTGGCAGCGCTGGGGTTTATCAGACTGGCAAGATGTACTATGGATAGCTTTCATTGTTATTTTAATGCCGTTTGTGACGGTCATTGTACTGCTATGTCGTTATTACCAACGTAAGAACCACGGTGATGCCGTCTGTAAGGCAATGCAGCCCTTTATTAAAGCACTGCAAAAAGCCGGTATGGTAAAAGCGGATGGACAGCCGTGGCAAAGCTTTATTACCGAACAATTCGCAGCTTCTGATGTCGGGCCTGATGCCGAACAGGTCATTCAATATTACTACCAACTGCGCTATCAGCAGTCTGATGTTGATAAAGCCGATATACAAGCATTAAAAAAAGTGATTCAATTATTTATTAAACGGTTTCGTTAGATAGTCAGATGAACAAGCAAAGCAATTATCGGTCGTGCCAAAATAAAGCCACTATTGTTGGCTTTAGCGCTATTTTGTTGTGGGCAACCTTGGCATTATTTACATCACTGACCAATGATGGTGAAAGCATTCCACCGTTTCAGTTGTTGTTTTTAAGTTTTATCATAGGAGCAAGTTTTAATACCTTTTGGCTGTTTATGGTTAAAAAACTGAATCACTCAATAGTTACTGCGCCGCTCAAAGCGTGGTTTTTGGGTGTGGGCGGTTTGTTTTTCTATCATTTTTTTTATTTTAATGCTCTCTCCTATGCCCCTGAGGTTGAAGCGAGTCTAATTGCTTATTTGTGGCCGTTATTGATTGTTTTGTTTTCGGCACTACTACCTAATGAGCGTTTACGCTGGCACTATGTCGTTGGGGCATTGGTTGCGTTTTGTGCCGCAGGGGCATTGATTTTACTTAACAGTCAAGCGGATGTTGTTTTTACTTATCAGTATATTACGGGCTATGCGTTTGCTTTTATATGTGCCTTGATATGGGCATTGTATTCAGTATTTAATCGGCGCTTTTCAGGCGTATCATCGGCGGCGACGGTGGGTTTTTGTTATGCTGTATCCTTACTGGCTTTATTGTCGCATCTTTTTTCTTCAGAAATGTGGGTTATGCCGACTTTAACGCAGTGGATAGGCATTTTAGGGTTGGGTATTGGGCCGGTGGGTGCGGCATTCTTCGTTTGGGATTATGGGATAAAACACGGTAATATTCAGTTACTGGGGACTTTATCTTATTTTGCACCGCTGTTATCTACGGTATTGTTGGTTGCATTTTCTGATGCCACAATTTCCTCGGGTGTGGTGTTTGGCTGTTGTGGTATTGTGCTGGGTGCAATGATTGCTGTTTTGCCAAATAGAAAATAAGCAGGGTGCGTTAGATGAAAAATACATTAAGGCTTAAAATTCCCCCGGTCATATTGGCTTTATTGGCATTGATAGGGCAATTACTGACAGTGGATTTTCACTTTGTCAGTTTCTCTCCCAATGTATGGCAATGGCTTTGTGCGTTGATATTGTTAATAGCGGCAATAGTGCTATCTTCATGGTCGATTATGTTAATGAAAACGGCCAGAAATTCGTTAAATCCGCATTGCCCTGAAAACACGGGCCGTTTAATAACCGCAGGAATTTTTGCTTATACTCGCAATCCGATGTATTTATCCTTGGTTTTGGGTTTGTTAGCGACGACGATTTTGCTGGGTAGCTTTTGGGGGCTTGTTTGGGTGGTTGTTTTTATAGGATTAATCACAGAATTGCAAATCAAACCCGAGGAGCAAATTTTACAAAAACATTTTAGCGAATATGCCGCCTACCGCCGAAGGGTTCGGCGGTGGTTCTGATTATTCCTTTTGCTCCGAGGCAGAAAAACCAAATTTTCGGGCAGGGCTTTGAATAGCAAAGGGTTTGAAACGATGCTTTTTCTGCTGGTGGCGTGGTTTTATCAATAAACGTAACAGGGTATAGAGCGCAAATGACAGTGTCATAATGCCGCTCATTACAAAAATGTAATGATCACCGTTTCGCATTATCAAACCGGCCAAAACAGGACCAATAATTGCACCGATACCATAAGTCATTAATAAGCCGCCGGAGGTTTGAGTGCGTTCATCATCGTGGGTCAAATCATTGACATGAGCGACACAGATTGGGTTAATGGAAAAAGCGACACTGCCATAAAATAAGCCGCAAAGATACAGTGAAGCGGGGTTACTCGCATCATTGGTAAATAATAAATAGCACGCCAAAGTCGTCATTACGGCAGAAAATAGTATTACCCAACGCCGGTCAATACGATCGGATAATTTGCCTAATGGCAGTTGTAACAACATTCCCGACGTAATGGCAATAGCAATAAAAATCGCCGTTTGCTGCGTGTTTAAGCCTAAATTATAGGCAAAAACCGGGGCAAGCGAATAAAAAATCCCGTTAACATAACCAACAATAAAGGAGCCAACCATACCCACAGGGGAAACTTGATACAACCGCCAAATATTCGGGCGATTGGGTTTTGGCAAAGCCGGGGTTTGTGAACGTGTCATTAAAATAGGCATCAGAGCCAGGGAATATAAAATAGAGACAAAAACAAACAACTTAAACCCATCGGGGCTGCCCCACATCATTATCAATTGAGCAGAACCTGCACAAGCGTAGGTGGTAATCATATAGGCCGACATAATGCGCCCACGGTTGTGATTACCGGCTTTTTCATGTAACCAGCCTTCGGTGACGATAATCATTCCGCCCATACAAAAACCTGAAATTAAACGGAAAGTACCCCATAGCAGGGGATTAACCCATAATAAATGCCCCAAGGCTACGGTGGAAGCCAGTGAAGCGAATAAGGCAAAGGCACGAATATGGCCGATGGCAGCCACCACTCTGGCGGCATAAAAAGAACTGAGTAGTAAGCCGGCAAAATAAGCCGCTAAAACGATACCGATAACGCTGTCGGGGAAAGCCTCGGTTTTACTGCGAATGGAGACAATGGTACCGAATAGGCCGTTGGCAACCAATAAAATGCCATAACTGGATAACAGGGCAAACAGTGAACGATAAGCAGACATAAGCATAAACTCGGGTGATCAAAAAAATGGGGGCATAGATTACCAAGAAAAGCCATAAAAATGAACAAAAATATATGCTGATTAGCGCGTTGATGAATGAATCTGGCGTTAATTTTTCTTCAAACAAATAAATGGGCGCCTTATTATGGTCAACGTGGTATTGGCGGAGTATGGCAATTTTCACTTACAACTAGAATGCTTTGGAGAACTCAAGGTTAACAGTATTTTCTTGTTTTTTATAATAAAAATGGTTACTGTCAGTTTTGTTATACGACCACACCAGACGTGGTGTAATCCCCAGATAATGAATGCCTCTGTGCCATAGCGACAAGCGGGCGGTGTATTCTTTATCGGCTCTTTTAATATTAAAAAAATCGACGCCGTCGTAGTGGCGTCTGCCTGCCGATAAAGTGAGGTTTGATGATAATCCCTTGGGCCATTCTTGTCCCCAACCAATAAACATACCGGTACGGTAAAACTGATCTTCTTGATATTTAGCCTGGCTGTTGTAATAATTGATTCCCGCCGACCAGTATTGTTGCGGACTGGGGATATATAAAGCCGATAAGCCGATAAAATGGCGCTGCCCATTTAGGAATTTTCGTTGATTAAAGGTCTCGTAAGACCACTCCCAGTGATTGGACAATTTCCATCGTGGAGATAGTTGATAACTGAAATGTCCCCCTGCTCCGGCAGTCAATGAGTAAGGTTGAGTACCGTAAAAACGTTTTTTGATAAACGGTTGAATTTCAGCATTAAATTTAGCGGTCTGGTAACCAAAACCAACACCGGTTCGCAAAGATAAATCGTCATATGGGTGATTATCCCAAAAGAAATCACTGTCGGCGTTCAATTGCAAATTGGTGTACAAATTGTCATTCAAGTTAAAACGTTTTTTTGCCCCGAATGCCAAGTGCAGTCCGTGTGCTTTTTCGGGTGGCTGGAAAGTTAACTGACCACCCTGATAATCCATCTTACTTTGTTCGGGGGCGTTGTTGATATTATTTTCCTGACGATAATAGAAATTAACATCAAATTGCCAGTCTTCTTCGCGGTCAATACGAGCGATGATTTGTTTGACTGTTTCAGCCACCGGTTTGGGCAACTGCTCACTTTGTAAACGGGTCAGCTGGTCGCGGGCTGCCATGCTTTGACGATTGACATACAACGCCATAGCCAAATTTAGGCGGGCAACCGACATTTTGGGTTCTTTAGCAATCACTTGTCGATAGCCGTTAATAGCACGGGTTAATTGCCCTTGATAGTGAGCCAGCAAGGCCTCTGCGTAGGTAATCAGTAAACTATCGGCATCGGCTAACTGCCGATAAATCGGTAAAATCACGCGGATACCATCAATTTGTTGTGTCAGCAGGACGCTGTACATCGCTCGTTTTAGCAGGGCAGGATTAGCAAGCAAGGTTTTTTTATCCACTTCAACCGCTTTCGCTTTTGCCGCCGGTGTGGAAAATTTTTCCCTGACGGAGGGTTGTTCAATTCCTTGTACCTTATCGGGTAACTGTAATTCCGCCGTGTTTTTCGGTTGATAATCCTCGGCCCACAGCCACATAGGAAAAAACATAAGGAAAAGATATTTGTTCATTTTTATAGTTTACTTATAGTGAGGTGAAGTAATTTCTGGTACAAGGCATACCGTGTCAAGGACAGTATAAAGACACGGCGAGACGGTGTAACGCAGTAACAAGAATTAATTTACTGTATTACCGTTTAAACACAAAAAGGTGACAAGCTGCTAAGTAGTGTAGTCACGAGATATTGTTTTTTGTCGGTGTGCAGCAAGTAATGTCGAGCATTTACAACGCCGAGAGGGAAACATTCTGCCCCGACCCGAAGGGCGAGGCTAGGCGGTCATCATACGGCGTTAAAGCGCTTGACATGAATAACTATTCTCTGCGCGCTTTGCCTTGTCTGATAACCGCCTACCTATCGCAAAAAATAACATCTCGTGACTACACTACCTAAGCCTGCCACTTTTTTATTGATATTGAAAATATTATTTTTTCTTAGCACCAAAAGCAGTAATACCACTGCCATTTACGCGTGTACCACTAAATTCGGCAGCTTTTGGTCCATAGAATTTACCCTTACCACCGTCAATGGTAAAACCATTGCTGACGATATTGCCGGAGAAATTGTTATCATCCATTTTGATAACGATTTTACGATCAGCGAAATTGGCAGTTGCATTGAGATCTCCTGTCTTAAATTCTTTTTTTACTGCCTTAGTATCGTAATAAACATAATCTCCGACGTATTTTACCCCGTTGATGTTTGGCATATCATTAGCGGCCGTTTCCACACCTTGGGAAAATGCCATTGCATCCTTACCTTCAGGTAGTAATATGCCAAAACGTGTATTTGCATATCTTTTTCCACTAACGGCCTTGCTTAGTGTATCGCCGAAAAGATTGCCACCAAGGTTGTTCAGCATTCCATCGACGCTGATTTGTTCCGGTAGCAAAGTGATTGTTTTGCCATCTAAAACAAAGCTATTAATTGCCTCTTTCTTGACATTATTCTGAACAACATCAGTTATGCCGTCAGTTCTCGAGGATGGCTGATTACTACCACCTGTATTGCCACCTGTGTTTCCACCTGTGTTTCCACCTGTTGTACCATTATCGGGTGCTGCGGTTCCTTCGCTGCTGCCACTACCGCAAGCGGCTAAAATGACCGACAGGGTAATAACCAGTAATGTATTTTTTGTGTTCATTTGCAAATTTCCTTAAAAATGTTAGTGTTAATAAAAATAACCAAACGCAAAAACTGCGATTAATTGCCCGCTATTCTATGTTTTTTGTTAATAAAAAGCAAATAATAACGATAGCAGGAGCATTTGAATAAGATTTGCTTGCCGCGATATAAACCAAGTTAATCGATGTTATCGTCGGCCATCAGCTCGTGTAAGTCGGGCAGGGCATTGTTGCTGATTCTTTGAATCAGATAAAACAAAACGGTTGCACCGATGGCAGCTACACTTAAATTAACGAAAAGTGTCACTAACACGGTTAGAATAATCAACGGCACATCTTTTTTGTCCAGCAGCGTTTTTCGTTTTAACAGCAATTTACCGATTTCTTTGGCAACCACCCGGTCAAAGACATCATAGCCGACTTTAAACAGCACGCCGATAAAAACGGCTTTGGGAATAAGGCTAATCCAATCAAGAAAAACAAAGATTTCCAAAATAACAAACACACCTACCAAAATGCCGGCAAGTCTGGAAGTGGCTCCCTCTTTGAGGATTAACACGGAGCGAATGGTCGCTTGTGCCCCCGGTAGTCCGCCAAGAAAGGCGGCCACCGTATTGGCCAAGCCCTGAGCGGCCAGTTCTCGGTTACGTTGGGTTTTTTCCCGACTGATTTTGTCCATCACTAAAGCTGTCATTAGAGTGTCCAAATAACATAACAGGGCCAATTGAAAGGCCAGGGGGACGGCAAAAATAAATAGGTCCAAAGAAATATGGGTGGGGATTTGTGCTTGTACCCACTCGCCGATAGAGACAGACAACACGCTACTGTCAATATTCACCGTTTCAATGGGAATATGCAGCAAATGAACCAGAATGGTACTAACAATAATAGCCATCAAGGTGGCGGGGAAGAAACCGAAGACCCGGCGCAGGAAACGGTTTTTGGTTTTCGGGACTGCAATAATGATGCCTAAAGTCAATAAGGCAACCCCCGTATTGAGCAGCGCAGTTTGATCAAATACCCAGTTGTTGTCAATAATGAACAGCTGTTTAACCTGGCCAACCCAAATCAACACCGCAATCCCCGACATAAAGCCGGAAATAACACTGTTGGGTATCCACTTAATCAGGTTACCGGCGCGAAATAAGGCTGCCAGGCCCAATACAAGGCCACTTAAAATAACAGTGAAATTAAAAACCTGGTTAACCGTCATACCGTCGAGTATGTCGGCGCTTAACTTTTCCGCCGATAGTAACACGGCAATGGCTACGGCCGACATCGGGGCGGTTGGTCCGGAGCATTGAATTCTCGTTCCCCCCAGCAAGGAGGTGATAAAAGCAATGACCCCGGCGGCAATCATTCCCGATAAGGCCCCGCGTCCGGATAATAAACCAAACGATGCCCCTAAACTGAGGGCGACGAAACTGACCACCAGGGCCGCCATAACATTGGTGTACAGGCCAGCTACAGACCCATGTGTTTTCCTCTGTTTCAATATTATTTCCTCTGGAAATTAATTGACCGAAATTACAACAGCATCCTACGGGCATCGCCTAACAGTGTCGCCAAATGCCGGGTAAATCTTGCTCCGTCGGCGCCGTCAATGACCCGGTGATCATAAGACAGTGACAGCGGCAGCATATTACGCGGCTCAAACTCTTGACCATTCCAGACCGGCGTCATTTTCGAGCGTGACACCCCTAAAATAGCCACTTCAGGCGCGTTGACTATCGGTGTAAAGGCGGTGCCACCAATACCGCCCAAGCTGGAAATCGTCATTGAACCACCCGACATATCGGCTGGTGTTAATTTGCCGTCTCTGGCTTTTTTGCTCATTGTCATCAGGTCTTCCGAGAGCTGATAAATAGACTTTTGATCCACTGCTTTAATCACCGGTACGACGAGACCGTTAGGTGTATCCACGGCGATACCGATATTATAGTAATTTTTCATCATAAGCGACTGCCCGTCAGCCGATAATGACGCGTTAAATTTCGGCAAGGCTTGCATAGCTGAAACTAACGCCTTCATCAGAAATGACAGCATCGTTACGCGAACCCCGCGTTTTTCCGCCTCGGCCTTGAGCGATTGGCGAAAAAGCTCCAAGTCGGTAATGTCGGCTTCATCGTATTGCGTGACGTGCGGAATATTCAACCAGCAACGGGTCATATGCTCCCCGGTCAACACATTGATTTTCGACAGTTTATGTTCTTCAACCGTACCGAACTTAGTGAAATCTTGGGCGGGAACAGGGGGAATACCTGAAGCACCAACGGCGCCGGCAACGGCTGTTTGTCCGCTTAACACGGACTTAATAAATTGTTTAACATCAGCCTCGGTAATGCGGGCTTTGCGTCCGGTTCCGGTGACTTTGCCCAAATCAACACCCAGCTCACGCGCCAGCTTGCGAATAGATGGCGAAGCGTGGGCTTGACGGAAAGCTTTTTCATCAATGACCGTTCTGGCAGTCGGTGTGGCGGCAGTCGGCGCGGCGGCAGGTGCTACAGTCTTTTCTTGTACGGCAGGTTCAGGCGCTTCAGTTGACCCCTCGGCCGGTTTATCGGCAACGTTTTCCGTTGTTGGTATTGCGGCTGTTTCCTGGGCCGGGGCTTTTCCTTCTTCGACGGTCATTGTACCAATCACATCACCTGTCCCGACTTCATCGCCGACACCAACAGTGAGCGAGGCGATGATACCGTCTGCAGGTGCCGGTACTTCCATTGTTGCCTTGTCGGATTCCATGACAAAGATGCCGTCTTCCGCGGCAACACTATCACCAACGGCGACCAACACCTCAATAATCGGGAATTTGCCCTCGCCAATATCAGGAATAATAATTTCAATGCTCATTGTTTCTTCTCTTCAAAATGGGTTAATTAAAGTTGTACGGGATTGGGTTTATCCGGGTTAATGCCGTATTTTTCAAAAGCTGATGTAACGGTTTTAGCATCCATTTTTCCCTCTTCCTGTAACGCACGTAAGGCGGCAACGACAACCCATTTGGCGCTTACTTCAAAATGCTCACGCAGTGCCGCACGGGTGTCTGAACGCCCGAAACCATCGGTTCCCAGGGCGACAAACTGGCGCGAAACATAAGGGCGTACCGAATCGGCGTGCAGTTTAATGTAATCGGTGGCACAAATGACCGGCCCCTCATAACCGTCCAGGCACTGTTCAATATGCGGTACTTGACGTGCTTCACCCGGGTGCAGCATATTCCAGCGATCACAATTTTCACCGTCACGGCGCAGTTCATTGATTCCCGGTGCCGACCAAATATCACAGGCAACGTTATACTCGCTTTCCAAAATATCAGCCGCTTTAATCACTTCGCGCAGAATGGTGCCCGATCCCATCAATTGAACGGTAACACCGCCTTTGCCGGCTTCTTTGAATAAGTACATCCCCTTGAGGATATTGTCAGCGACATCATCGCCCTCCGGCATGGCCGGGTGGGTGTAATTTTCGTTCATGGCGGTGATATAGTAGAAAATCGATTCGTTTTCCACATACATACGACGCATACCGTCTTGCACAATGACCGCTAACTCATAAGCGAAAGTCGGATCATAGGCCAAACAATTCGGGATGGTGTGGGCCTGGATATGTGAATGGCCGTCTTGGTGTTGCAAACCTTCACCCGCTAAAGTTGTGCGTCCTGCCGTACCGCCGATGAGAAAACCTTTAGCCTGCATATCGCCCGCAGCCCAGGCCAAATCACCAACACGCTGGAAACCAAACATCGAGTAATAGATGTAGAATGGAATCATCTGAATATCGTGATTGCTGTAGGCCGTTGCCGCAGCAATCCACTCCGACATGGCGCCGGCTTCGTTAATGCCTTCTTCTAAAATCTGGCCGTTTTTCTGCTCCTTATACCACATTAATTGGTCGGCATCCTCGGGCTGATACAGCTGCCCGAACGGGGCGTAAATACCCATTTGCCGGAACATCCCCTCCATACCAAAGGTGCGTGCCTCGTCAGGCACAATCGGTACAATACGCTTACCGATGTTTTTGTCACGCGCTAACGTACTCATAATACGCACAATCGCCATCGTGGTTGACATCTCACGTTCACCACTGGACTCCAACAGGGCTTTGAAACTGTCCAAGCCGGGAATCTGCAATGGTTTTGGAGCGTGGCGACGCACCGGTAACGGTCCGCCCAATACGGCCCGCTGTCCCTGCAAATACTTAAATTCTTCACTGTCTTTATCGGGACGATAAAAGGGTGCATCATCGATTTCTTCATCGCTGATAGGAATATCAAAACGGTCACGGAATTGCACCAAGGCATCGTGCCCCATTTTCTTTTGTGAGTGGGTGGTATTTTGCCCTTCACCGGCTTCACCCATGCCATAACCCTTAACGGTTTTCGCCAAGATAACCGTTGGCTGACCCTCGGTTTTTACCGCTGCATCAAAGGCGGCATACACTTTTTGCGAATCGTGTCCGCCGCGCCGCATTTTGAACAGGTCATCGTCACTTAAATGAGCAACCCGTTCTTTTAACTCAGGGTAAGCACCCCAGAAGTTTTCACGCACGTAGGCACCACCTTTGGCCTTGTAGGCTTGGTAATCGCCATCGACGACTTCCTCCATACGTTTTTTTAACAGTCCGTTACTGTCCTTGGCAAGGAAATCGTCCCAAACACTGCCCCATAGCACTTTAATGACATTCCAACCGTTGCCGCGGAAGTTAGCCTCCAATTCTTGGATGATTTTTCCGTTACCACGCACCGGCCCGTCCAGGCGTTGCAGGTTACAGTTAATAACAAAAATCAAATTATCCAATTTCTCGCGTGAAGCCAGTGAAATGGCGCCCAAAGTTTCCGGTTCGTCGGTTTCACCGTCGCCGATAAAACACCAGACTTTACGATTTTGCTCGGCAATCAGGCCGCGGTGTTGCAAATACTTCATAAAGCGGGCTTGATAGATGGCCATAATCGGACCCAGCCCCATCGACACGGTCGGGAATTGCCAAAAATCTTTCATTAACCAAGGGTGTGGATAAGATGACAGGCCGTCACCGCCACATTCTTGACGGAACTTGTGTAAATCATCGGCATCCAGACGATGTTCCAAGTAAGCACGAGCATACATACCGGGGGCACTATGACCTTGGAAAAAGATTAAATCACCGCCGTGATTCTCACTGGGCGCGTGCCAAAAATGGTTAAACCCGACTTGGTAAAGCGTGGCCGAAGAAGCGAAACTGGCAATATGTCCACCCAATTCTGATAAGGTTTTATTCGCTTTTACCACCATCGCCATGGCATTCCAACGAATCAACGATTTGATTTTTCTTTCTAACTCGGCGTTACCCGGCATGTCCGGTTCCAGTTCTTTTGGAATGGTGTTCAGATAAGGCGTGTTGGCACTAAAAAATGCCTTACCCGTATATTTTTGCATACGTTTTTGTAAGCGTTCAATAATAAATTCAGCCCGTTCATGTCCTTCCGCCTGGGTAATTGCGTCTAAAGCGTCCAGCCATTCTTGGGTTTCTTGCGGGTCAATGTCATTATAAAATTTACTCATGTTTTGCCTCTTTTTACATTGAAATGATTATCTATTGATAAACTACTCCCCATGATAACATAAAAACAGCATTAATAGTTGATTATCAGGGAGGATTTATTGGTAAATAAAAACTATTTTGTTCGCCGGGTTGTCAACCGCTTTCTCCCTCTGGGGGAGGGTTAGGGTGAGGGAATAACTGTTTGAAAGGGTAAATAAACTATTTAAATTGAATTATTCACAATTTGTGTATAATCCACGCTTTTCATTGCATGATTTTTCCTGCTATTTTAACCCTCACCCCGGCCCTCTCCCGAAGGGAAAAAACGCGTCAAGCAGAACCTGATAACCCTGCATTTGCGGATTGTGGAGCTTCCCATAAATCATCAAAGCCGAAGATAAAATAAAACCCACTCAAAACGGGTGGGTTTGTCAATGCTCCGAAAGCACGGCTGAACCGTGCTTTTTATTATAACCAAGTCTGTAACGCAATAAATTTTATTTAACCCGTTGTGCATTTGGCAATTGGTCTTTTCATTAACTCAATTAAATATATTATCAATAAATAGTTATAACCTGTTGTGCATTTAGAAAGCGACA
>PDWI01002441.1_pt1 | contig 27932 bp, 22 predicted proteins | sample 1430891 | NCBI WGS metagenome assembly PDWI01 (sample SAMN01162508, study PRJNA174530) | Oral metagenome, whole genome shotgun sequencing project. | biome: Marine environment; feature: Marine mammal; material: Swab sample of the gingival sulcus; isolation source: swab sample of gingival sulcus... | reverse complement strand
TGACACGGCGTTTTTCTTTACCAGTCTGGAATTTTCCCAGCGTCCTGCCAAGGCCATTGAAGAAGCCTGCCGGGTGGCAAAAGATCAGGTGGTCATTGCGGTATTAAATCGGTATGCCATTTTGAATATTTACCGTCGCTGCAAGGGCTTGTTTCCCTTTTTTCCGTTGGGCAGCATTTATCAGAAAATGAACGTGTTCAGCATCTGGGAAATCCGGCAGATTGTCCATGCCATGCTGGGAAAGGTCCCCATACATGCCCGTACCACCATCCAATTCCCCTTTGTCCGTGGGAGATTTGCCTCATGGACGGAAAATCTGGGATTGGTTCAGCGGTCTCCTTTGGGAACCATGATTTGCATGAGAATCAGGCCCGTTCCAAAATTTCGAACCCGTCCCCTTGGCCTGCGAATTAAAGAAAAATCTCTGTACAAAAGACCGGCCACAGGAATTATTGCTCCTACACGCAGCAGAGAACTCTGATTTTGATGGAATTATTTTTTCCCGAAGGATGAAAATTTCATGGTAAAGGTACCCCTTCCCTGGGTGGCAGAGCGAAGGGCTGTGGAGTATCCAAACATCCGAGACAAGGGAACCACGGCCTTGACGATTTGCATGCCTGCGCTTGCCGTGATGGATTCTACCTTTCCGTTTCTGGTATTCAAATCCCCAATGGCTTCTCCCATGTAGGTATCCGGTACAAATACTTCCACATCCATGATGGGTTCCAGAAGTTCTATGGCAGCTTTTTCCAGGGCATTCTTGCAGGCCATGGACGCACATACGGAAAATCCAAGTTCCGAGGACTGGCCTTCCCTGGAGGATGCATTTTCCAGGGTCACATCAAGGTCAACCAAAGGATATCCTTTTAGGAAACCGCCTTCCAGACTTTCCTTGATCGAAGCCTTTATGGCGGTAATATAGGTTTCCGGCAGTTCATCTTCGGAAAGATTGGAGGTAAAATGGATTCCGCTGCCTGATTCCGCTGGTTTCAGGGAAATGTCCATTTGTGCAAAATGGATTTTACCCTGGATTTCTTTTTCAAATACCCCATTGCCCTTTGCAGGTTTTGTAATGATTTCCCGATATACAACCTGGGGATTACCCACATTCACCTGGGTCTGAAATTCTTTTTTCATCCGGGAGATGATAACTTCCAGATGCAGCTCTCCCATGCCTGACAAAATGGTCTGGCCGGTTTCCTCGTCCTTGGAAACTTTAAGGGTCGGATCTTCCAGGGTGAATTTTTCAAGCACATCGTCCAGCTTTGCCTGGTCGTCGTGGGTTTTTGGTTCAATGGCAATGGAGATCACGGGGTCTTCATATTTCATTTTTTCCAAAAATACAGGTTGTTCTGCGGAACAAAGGGTATCGCCTGTGGTGGAGTTTTTTAACCCCACAATGCCCACTATATCTCCTGCTCCTGCCTGATTTACCCGTTCCCTTTTGTTTGCGTGCATGAGCAGGATTCTGGAAAGTTTTTCCTTTTGCTTCAAAGATGGATTATATACGTCTTCTCCTCCATCCATTGTACCCGAATAAATTCTGGCAAAGGACAATTTGCGCCCTTCAATCATGGATACCTTGAAGAGCAAAGCCGTTAACGGACCCCTGGGATCGGGTTCAAAGGACAAGGCTTCTCCTGTATCAGGATGGATACCCTGCACCGGGGGAATATCCAGAGGACTTGGCAAAAAATTTTCTATGGCATCCAGCAGGGGTTGAATCCCTTTGTTTTTCAAGGCGGTTCCGCACAAAACCGGTACAAGTTCCCTTGCAATGACAGCCTTTCTCATGGCTGCAACAAGTTCTGTTGTTTCAATGTGTTCTTCGGATAAAAATTTTTCCATGATGGCATCGTCGGTTTCAGATACGGCTTCCAGGAGCATTTCCCGGTATTCATTTGCCTGATCCATCATGTCCGGGGAAATGTCTTCGGGGATGACTTCTTCATCCACGGAATCGGCTTTCCATGTAAGCTGCTTCATGGAGATAAGATCAATTACTCCCGAAAAATTGTCTTCGGAACCAACCGGAAGCTGGATTATCACAGGATTTGCCCCCAGTTTGGTTTTCATGGCTTCCACAGTACCGAAAAAGTCGGCGCCGATGCGATCCATTTTATTGACAAATGCCATTCTCGGTACGTGGTAACGGTCTGCCTGTCTCCATACGGTTTCGGATTGAGGCTGTACACCTCCAACGGCACAAAATACGCCGATGGCACCGTCCAGAACCCGCAGGGCACGTTCCACTTCCACGGTAAAATCAACATGGCCCGGTGTGTCAATGATCTGGATGACGGATTTTTTCCATTGGCAGGTGGTAACTGCCGAGGAAATGGTAATCCCGCGATCCTGTTCATCGACCATCCAGTCCATGGTGGCCTCTCCGTCATGGACTTCGCCGATTTTATGGGATTTCCCCGTATAATATAAAATCCGTTCGGTTACCGTGGTTTTTCCGGCATCAATGTGGGCCATGATGCCGATATTTCTCAATGCTGCTATATTTTTTTTCAGGGGTTTCTTTTTTGCGGTACTCATTTTACCAATGCCATGTTTGGGGTATAAAAATGTTCAAGATCAAGGTGTCCGCCAAGGGACTGACTGTCTGCACCGTTGATTAAAATTTTTACCGTATCCACCTGCTGTAAATTCAAACAAAGGGAATGGACAATTGAATATACAGCAAGAATTTCTTCAATGGAATCTGTTTCGCTGAATGGGATCTTCCCCTTTGCATCTTTTTCAAGGGAAAGATCCACCCAGGCCTGTCCCTTATTGTCCATGAAAAAGGCCCGTAAAGCCATTCCCGAAGGCAGGGCAGATGTAGCGTGATCCTTTGATTTGACAGGATCTTTTGAAGATTGAAGCAGTTTTTTCAGAATGACAAGTCCAAGTTCATATTCATCCATGGTGGAAGCAAGATATATGGGCCTTGCCGTCAGATGCCGCCTGTCAGGGTGGGCAAAATACAAAAACACTTCGGTTTTTTCCGAAGCTGCAACAGGTTCTGCCATTGTCTTTTGTCGATCAACAAAAGGAGAACAGAGAAGTGCTGCACACAAGAAAAGTATCAAATATTCTGTAAAAGTTTTTCTTCCGTCTGTCATGAAAATACTTTTTCCTGTTCAGGTTTGGTTCAGGATAGATCGGAAGATTCTCTGAATTCCGGGGATTTCGATTCGGAAGAAGACAGAGTCGCTTTAGGTATGGGATGGGTATTGTGGGAAATAAATCCCTGTTCTTCTTCACTATTATCCAGATCTTTATACCCTTTTTTGAAAATCTTGACGTGAACCAGCAGCAGATACAAAATCAGTCCATACACAATTCCCATTCGCAGGTATTGGGACATGGGAATGGTCTGTTGGGTCCAGACCGCCGTGAGAAAGTCAATACTCAAAAATCCTGCAAACAGGATCAGTACGTTTTTCGGGCCAATTTTTACGGCAACATATGCTGCGACAAACAGACCACCTATGGTAATTCCAGGAATTGCCGAATGCCATAATGACAAGGGCATTGTCCCAATCATTGCGTAGAATATGCTTCCCATGAGGGACATGGAAGCCATGAGCGAGATGCTGGTCACAATGGCAATGGCAGGATTGATTCGGAAAATCAATGTCAGGATAAAATAAAATATCGTGTCAATTCCAAAGCCGATCCATCCAGTAATCATTCCCCCAATAAAGGAAAAGATCATTAAGAGGGTAATACTTTTGAAATTCAGTTTGATAGAGGAATTGGGATATTTTCGTTTGAAGATGATGGAAAAAAAAATGATCTGGGTAAACCCAAATGCAATGCAGTTAAACACCAGCGTGAGCAGGGCAGGGTCGTCTATGGGTAGAAAAAAAATACTGATGGAAAGTCCTGTAAGTCCACTAATCAGACATATTGGCAGCATATTGAATAGAAAAAGCTTTCTGTTGAGCAAAAACCAGCGAAAGGTTCCCAGGCTCATTCCATAAGCCTGAGCCATCATATTAAATTGTGCTGCCGTGAGCGGTGCAATGTGAAGCCGGGTCAAAATGGGAAAATAGATAATTCCGGCTGCTGCAGGAGTGGTATTTGCAACGGTTGCCCCAAGAACTCCAAGGAAAGGCATATAGTAAAATTTTTCTAGAAAATCTTCCTTGAAAAAAGGAAACATCACAATCCAGGCGATAAAAACAACAGCAACTAAAATATATCTGATAAGTTTATCATTTTTCATGGAATAGAGGCTCTTATAATCTGAAAATTGGGCGAAATTTTGTTTGTCATCCTGCAATAAACGGGCATCATAATATTCCCAAACATACCAGAATGTCAATGAAAATGATTGACCCTGATTCATCAGGAAAATATTGCCTGCCGGGTTCCTTTCCGCCCCTCCCCCTTTGCGTCTCGTATGACGAATACTCCGCAAGGAGGGAGACATCTTGGATTTTCCTTGTGAGCAGAAAAGTAGCGGGATGGAATGGAATCAATTGGTTATAAAATCAGACCGTAAATTGAGATTTGCTTATTCCATTGCTTGGGCCACGGAAACGGTTCTGTCCCCAAGCATGTTTACGTAACTTCCCAGTTCATTGTCATACCATCCGTAGACAACGGCCTGGGTAACCTGGAGGTGCCCCATGATCTGGTCTTGTATGTTTTCCAGAAGACTTTTGTCAATTCCCTGAATATGGGCAAGGTTGATGCCAAGGTTTGCGGTTCTGGTATGGGTAACCTGGCCTTCGATGAGGGTTGCAGCCCTTGGTATGCCGATAATATCAGAGGACACATTTTGTTTGTCTGAATACAGAAGATAGTTTTTTGCGTCGGCAGCGGCAGCATCCTTATACACCTGATTGATGAGTTCTCTTCTGATGGGTTCGTTCTGGGGATCTTCTTGGAAATTGAGTACCAGAATGACCAAAGATCCTGTTACTGTGGGGATTCTCACGGATTCTGCAATGAAACCGATTTTGCTCATTTCAGGGATAACAAGCTGCAACGCCTTTGCTGCTCCCGTGGACGTCAGGATGATATTGTTCATGATGGAGCGGTTTTTGCGCATATCCGTGGCATTGGATTTTGGAAGACGATCCAGAACCTGCTGGGAACCTGTGGCAGCATGGACGGTTGCCATGGAAGCGGACAAAATTCTGTCCACGCCAAAGTAATCCAGCAAGGGTTTTACCATGTGGGCAAGGCAGTTGGTGGTGCAGGAGGCATTGGAAATCAGGCAATGTCTGGCAGGGTTGTAGTCCTTGTCGTTAATGCCCATGACCGTTGTAACGGCATCATCTGGCATGGCAGCACCCTGTCTGAGCTTGAAGGGTGCAGAGGCAATTACCTTTTGGACACCAGCGGCAAGATGTCCTCTCAGGGAACCTTTCGGATCTTCTGAGGGAGTTTCAGGGTCAAGGAACTGACCTGTTGCATCCACAACCAGCCGTACACTATGGTCTGCCCATTCAATTTCTCTGGGATTCCTGTGGGTTCTTAAAAATCGAACATTGACTCCGTTAATTTTCATGGTTCCGGCAGATGGGTCAATATCTTCGATCACGGGTTTTGCCATACACCCGTGCAAGTATCCTGCAAGTCGTCCGTATGTGGAATCCCGTTCAATATAATGCACAATATCATCAAATGACTGGCCTGCGTTCCGTCCGATATTTACAACAATATCCGTAAAAAATTTACGGCTTACATGATGCCACAGGGTAAGTTTTCCAATTCTGCCAAGCCCGTTGATGCCAAGGGTATAAGATTGAGTATCCATATTTTTTCTCCTCCTTAGTATAAATTGTGACGACCGATTGATTTTAATATATTTTTATAACAATTTATAACGAGATTTTTTACAGGTTATTCTGAATCAGATTTTACGTACCGGAATTCTACCTTTGTAAACCAGTCCTCTCAGTCCGTCAATACTGATGTAATCTCCGGTTTGTAAAATTTCATTATGCAATGTGCCCTGACGGTTTTCTTCATCGCATATGAGTTTGGAACATCCAACTACGCAGGTTTTTTTCAGGTTATAGGCAACCACGGCCGCGTGGGAGGTAAGACCGCCTTTGGCAGTAAGGATACCATCTGCTCCGTTAATTTCCAGAATATCATCGGGAACCGTGTCATTGCGAAGAACAATGAGGTGTTCATCAGGATTATTGGAACGGAATCTGTCAATTTCTTCCAGGGTAAATACCACACGTCCTGTCATGGCTCCTCCACTAACCCCGATACCCTGGCCAATGAGATTCTGATTCAGTTTCTGGCTGTCAATGGAGAATTCAGCAATTTTTCCCCGATCACGTACTGATAAATCTCTTGCCTGGAGAATGTACAGATCTTTTTTTTCAGGTCCCTGAAAGGTGAATTCAATTTCCTGGGGATTCCATTTTTCCTTGTGTATCAAACGAATAAGAATTTTTTTCAGGTATTTGTATATCTCAGGAAAACGGCTTTCAAGACTGACCTTTGCGTTGCCGCCTTCAAGCTCTCGCTGCATTTCTGATATGGGCAGGGTTTTTACCAGGCCAGATACCACATCCTCTCCCTGATTCCCAATGGTAAAGTCTCCCCAGGGACGAATGGCGTCTCCAGGCAGTTTGGGACTGTGACTGAACACCACACCGGAGCCGGATTGCCTGGACTGGTTGCCAAAGGTCATGTTCTGGACAGTTACTGCTGTACCCCAGTCATCGGAAATACTCATGATCCGTCGATAATTTCTGGCGCGGGGAGAATCCCAGGAGGAAAAAACCCTTCGAATGGACTGGAATAGCTGGTCTATGGGAGATTCAATGATTTCAATGCCAGAATCCAGGAGTAATTGTTTATAGTCAAGGGCAACTTCCTTCATTTGAGTTCCACTGAAATACCGCTTGAATTCGATGCCGTTTTTTTCCTTGTGACAGTCAATAATCTGGTCAAACTGATCCCTGTGAAGACCAAAGGTCATTCCATATTGCTGGATAAATCTGCGGTAGCAATCCCAGGCAAACCATGGATTCTTTGTATGTTCTGCCAGGGACTGGGCAATATCTTCGTTGATACCCACGTTAAGAAATGAATCCAGCATTCCTGGCTGTGAAATGGAAGAACCGGAACGTACGGATAAAAGCAGGAGATTTTTCGGGTCACCGAATGTAGCTCCGGTCTTTTTTTCCAGACTGGAAAGCATGGACAGGACATGGGACTGGAAGTTTACCGCTGCCGGAGTATATTTTGCCAGAACATTCCGTCCCTTGAATGCTTCTGTGGTAATGATAAACCCTTCGGGTGTCGGCAGGCCAAGACGATTGAGGCGAAGAAGGTTCCATGCCTTGTTTCCCAGCAGAATAATATTCTGGGCTTCCAGTTTCTGGTCGCTGATGGGAGAAAGGGATTGTTTTGGATCATAGTTGAGCAGGATGCTCAGTTCATCTTCGGACAGGGTGATAGCCTGCTGGAACAAGGTGTTCAATATCCGATGCAGAAAAATATCAAGCTGCTGCAGTCCAAGGGAGGTTGCGATCCTGTCCCGGAAAAAAATGTCTGCCATTCGGCTGTCAAGATTTTTGGCCATTTCCCGGTCATGGTCTTCCCGGTAATCCTTTGGCAGGTATTTTGGCAAAATGGCATCTTTGCCGATTTTCGATTCAATCTGTACAAGGTTATTGGAATGGATGTGGTGGAAATGGTCGTGTACCGCATCGGAAACGGCGCTTGTAAATCCCTTGAAAATATCAAGATACTGGGTAAAAGAGCAGGTAGTGATGTTGGTGGAATATTTCAGAAATTCCATCTGGATATTGAATTTGTTGGAAATGATTCCATCAATACCAAGGGCTTTTTTGAATAATTCCAGAACTCTGTGGATCTTTACAAAGGTAGGTTTTGTAATCAGACGAAGGTCAATGGAATTAACCAGATCCTCAAACAACACATTGACAATGCTTTCCAGACGAAGGGTCAATCCCAGGGCATCAAATTTTGCCTCGCTGTAACTTCCGTACATGGAAGGAATGTCCACGGCAATATGGCGTTTGTAATAAATTTTTTCGTCAATTTCATAGGTGGTTTCCGAAAGAATAATCTCCTTGAGCTGCTCCATATAGTCGAGAAGACCCTTGATCTTTTTTTCAGGATCTTTTTCTTTCAATGCCTTGACGGCAAGTTGGGGATCTGGCAGATGTTCCGGTTTGAAGGAATGAAGATAGGATTTTACCTGGAGCTTGTCGAATCGGTATTTTTCATTGAGCAAGCGATAAAACATGATAATATCCTTTACCCTTGATCGATCAAGGTCTGTTACCTTGTTATCCACATTGTCGCCGGTCATTTCATCAATGAATCTTTCAATTTCTTTCTGGGAAAAAATCAGAAAATCAGACGGCTGTTTGAGATCATGGGTTTCAAGATATTGAAAAATCTTCGAAGGCCCGTCTACAAATCTGCCGGATTCCGGGATGTTTTCAAAAATGGACGGGGGAACAAAGGGACGAAGGGTGGATTTATCTCCTGTTTTCCAGAAGATGATAACATTCTGGATAAATTCAACAATTATACTGGAACTTTCCACATGGCATTGCTTGCGTAGAAAATGGATGAGGATGTCTTTTCGGTTGCAGGATTCATCCAGCCTTGTGGATACATCCCGCAGGGTGCCTTCGGCACCGATTTCGTTGAAAAAGGTTGGCAGAAGTCTTGCCAGCTGCTTGACAAGGTTGTACACGGGATCAATTTTGGCGTTGAGAAATTGGGTAATATCCCTGGGGAAAAGATCAGTATCCTTGATGAATGCACCACCAATGGAAAGGGAAATAATCAGGGCGGAAAATAGCCTCCTGGAATAGCCCGGATCCCTTGCAATCAGGTTCATGAACACCCGGACATTTTTCACGTGGGCGTTGTTGCCCTGGATTTGCCAGTCTTCGCTGGTTCCCTGGATCATGGGGAATTGAAATCCATGATCCACGGCCCTGGCAATGAAATGGTTTATCAGCTCAATGTCTTTGGTGTTGTAAACCGCATCCCCGATTTTGTGGATACATTCCAGCACCGTTGCAGGGTAGCGGTTTTTCAATTCTTTGAGCAGCACAAAGGTCTGGTTGACAATACGGATGTCGTTCTGGAAATTCGTATTGCCAATGAGTTTGATAAGAGTCCGGTTAATGTCCATGAGGGCTTCTTCATGGATGATGGACAACTCTGATACGTGGATGATGTAAAACAAAAAGGTCAGTTTCAGGTGCTGGCCATAGTTTACGTCGTCTTCGCAGGCATTGAGAATTTGTCTGGGAAGGCCGGAAAATATTTTTGTAACTTGCCGGAATCCCGTGAGTTTGAGCATTTCTTTGAGAACAGGACGGGGATCTTCCTTTTCTGTAATATCAGCAAGTGTCTCCAGACGAACCTGCCAGGAACGAATCCTGTCATGGGATACGGTGTCAAAGAGGGTTTCGATTTCTTTGTTTTCTTTCCACTTTGGCATGTTTTCCTTTACCCAATCCTTTGGATGATCTTCTTTGAGCCAGAGGGAAAATGATTGCCTGTAATATCTGAGCAAAAGGGCATGGAGGGTGACAAGCAAGATTTTTTGGGAATCTTGTTCTTGTCCATCTCCCATGGCGTTGAGTAAAAGACTTCCCAGACGATCCGGCTGGTAATAACTTGTGACAAAATACAGAAAAGCCGAATCTTCACAGGCCATGATCCGTTTCAGGGTAGTTCCAAGGAAAGGCAAAAAGGCCGGCAGACAGCTTTTATCAGCTTCCTTGACCACATGGTGGCAGATGAGCATGAGGTTGTCTGCGGCATCTTTTGTGACCCTTGTGTCCGTGGAATCCTCAAACATTTGAAAGAGAATGTCCGATAAGAGTTCCATTGCCCGGACACCGTTTTTTTTCTGGGAATAGAGATGAAAATGGTGCAGGGCAAAATGTCTTGCCTCTTCGGTGATAAAGGCCCGGTTCATGTACGGATGGGAAAGTTCTTGTAAAAATACTTCCAGACGTTTGAGAATGCCCACATAGCCCTGGAAAAAATCCAGAAGCGGCAGGTAGGCTTTATCAATGGACACCTCGGCTTTGGTGTCGGACAGGTTGGCTTCAAGGGCAGTAGATTTCATTTTGGGATCCTGTTGATTTGTCAAACTATGGCTGGCCGGGTTTTTCATCTTTTTATGAGTTCTGGCAGATGATGCTGATTGATTTTTTTATGGAGTGTATCATACTCGTAAGTTTTTTCAATGATTCAACTTGCTATATCAGAAGTTTATATGATAATAACACACCTTATTTTCAAAGTTTTTTGTTTGTATTATTTTTATTCTTGTCACGGATCAACATATTCTCATACTCGCAAAGAAAATCAGGATGAAAAATATTTCCAAACCCCGTTACCGCCGCAGAAGACCCATCAAAAATTTCAGGAACGTTACGACGGAACTTGTTGCCAATGCAGACAAATCTTTGCATTCTGTTTTCCAGCGTATTGGGGTTCCCGAACATACTTCCTTTACTCCTGACCCTTTCCAGGAAGAAGCCGTTGCCGCCATTGAGACATCTGATTGTCTGGTTACTGCTCCCACGGGAGCCGGCAAAACCTGGATTGCCGAAGCTGTCACAAGAAAAGTTATGGAAACCCAGGGCAAGGTTTGGTATGCAACTCCCTTAAAAGCTTTGACAAATTCCATTCACCTTGGATTTACCCAATTGTTTGGAAAGGATTGTGTTGGTATTCTCACGGGAGACATCAAGGAAAATAAAGATGCAGATATCATTATCGGCACCACGGAAATTTTGCGCAATCAACTATATGATTCCATGCACAGGGGCCAGGATCTGGATTGCGACCTGATTATTCTGGATGAGGCCCATTTCCTGGGAGACATAGACAGGGGAGTTGTCTGGGAGGAAATCATGATTTATCTTCCCTCCCGGATTCCTTTACTGCTCTTGTCTGCAACCATCGGAAATCCCGACCAGATAGCAGGTTGGCTTTCGTCCATTCGCCAGAAACCCTGCAAGGTGGTGGAAACCAAAAATCGTCCGGTTCCTTTGTTTCCCCTGTTCTTTCATCCATCCGGAACCATTTTGCCCTTGCTGGAAAAAACCAGAACCCCCTCGGGCAAGACCAAACGCCTGCACAAGAAAGTCTACAATTATGTAAACTCCAAAAAAGCTCTGCTGCTGTCCCAGCCGGGGAAGCTGCCGGATCTTGAACGCATATTGGAGATCATGGAGGAATATGATTTGCTGCCGGCCATTTTTTTTCTGAAATCCCGTTCTGAGTGCGACCAGGCCGTGAAATTATGCACAAGAAAACTGCTGGATAGGGATCCTGAGAGGAGAAAGGCCTTACAGAGGACTCTGGATGAACTGGTTGCCGAACATCCCCACCTGGGAGAACATACCCAGCGTCCTGACGTGGAAGCCACAGGGGTTGCCTCCCACCATAGTGGGCTTTTACCGGCATGGAAAGTGGTGGTGGAAACCTTGATGGCAAAGGGGCTTCTCCATGCCATGTTTGCCACATCCACCGTTGCTGCCGGGGTCAATTTTCCTGCCCGGTCTGTGGTGATTCTCAATTCAGACCGTTTCAACGGAATGGATTTCATGCCCCTTTCTCCCAGTGAATTTGCCCAGATGACGGGCAGGGCAGGTCGCAGAGGCAAGGACAATATTGGTTTTGCCCTGGTGCTGCCGGGAAAATACATGGATGTCCCCTATGTGGGCTCTCTGATCCACAGTCTGCCCCTGAACGTGGACAGTCAGATCCGAATCAATTTTTCCATGGTGCTGAATTTGCTGCTTTCCCACGATCCTGACCAGATCAGGATTCTTCTGGAAAAATCTTTTGCCGCCTATCTTCTATCCTTGTCTTCCGGGAAAAAGAGTAAGGGAAAGGCAAGTCAGTCTGGCTGGTTGTCGAAGAAAAAATATGGTCGTCACCTGGAATATTTGTGGGAAGATTTTGTGGATCACATGGATTTTCTCATGGATCAGGGTTTTGTCACGGAAAAGGGGAAATTGACACCGGATGGATTATGGGCATCCAAATTACGCATTGATACTCCCCTGATGGTGGCGCAGTCCATCCGTGAAAATTTTTTGCCAGACGAAGATCCAGCCCTTCTTGCCGCCATCATGGGGGCCTTTGTCAATGAAAAGGAATTTCGGGATGATCCCCTATACCAGGCGACCCTACCCAAAAAGCTCAAGGAAAATTTCCTGGGTCTGCGTCAGGGCTTGAGACCATTTGCCCTGGAAATGCTGAAAAAAGGATTTCCGGCCCCCAATCTTTTTATCCAGCCCTGTAACATGCTCTATGCCTGGGCACACGATCTGCCATGGGATGAATTGATGGATCACACAGATTATCCAGAAGGCGATTTTGCCCGTTTGACCCTGCGAACCGCTGAAAATCTGCGGCAATTATCCTCCCTGGAAGAAGATTTTCCACGCCTTGCTGCCACAGCTCGCCAAGCAGCCCATTTGATTTTGAAAGAGCCGATCAGATAGTTTCTGCAAAATATTTCAGGAGAATCATCAAGAGAATCCAGCCTGCCATGAATTTCATGATCAATATATTCAGCATCACAAGAATTGCTGCCACCTTTGGGATTTATTTCTTTCATTGCCTTGGACTGCTTGGGTATTGCAACAAGGGAATTGATTTTGTCTCTATCTTGTTCTTTTGTTTTCTCACAGGCTTTTTTTCTGCCAATGAAAAAACCCGCCCCCATGGAATTTACTGGCTGTACAGAAGACTGGTCTCCATCATGATTCCCTATTGGTTTGTAATTTTGCCTGTAATTGTAATCAATTGGCTGGTTGGTTATAAACAAACTTCTTATCTTTCTGATCTCATTACTTTTTTGGGGGGTAATCTTTTTCTGGATGATCCCATTTATGTGATTGCCTGGTATATTACCTTTGTGAATATTTTGTATCTATTCGTATTTATTTATCAAAAGATTGATTCAATACCTGTAAAATTTGTATTTTGGGGATTGGGATTTTTGGTATTTTCTACAATGCTGAATAAAACCTCATATTTTCTGTCTTTTTCCCTAGGATATTTTTTGACAAACCAGGTCAGGGCTGCTTTTTCAAAGGAGCATAACCAATTAAAAGGTATTACCTGTTTTTTATTCTGGGTACAAAAAAGATGCTATGCGTTTTTCCTTGTTCATGGAGCAGTTTTGATTGCTCTGTATCACATTGTAAAAATGGAGGGCTATCAATTTGTTGGTTTGGGATTTTTGATGAGCTGCCTTGCTGCGTTGATATTGTATAGATTGACAACTCCCGTTATCGGGCTGTTATTGTCTGTGTTCCCTAAAAAAACAAACATCTGCTGATAGTGTGAAGGCTGCCAGCAGCGGTAAAATTGGCTGTCTGGCAGTTGAATATGGAGGCTATCTCTCTGTCAGGGCATTTTGCTTGGCTTTGAGTAATGGCTTCAGGATGTAGGAGAGGATGGTTTTCTTTCCAGTAATGATGTCCACGGAAACGGTCATACCCGGGATGATTTTCAAAGGCTTGTCCTTGGTGCCGAGGTTGGTTTTTGGTGTTTGGATTTCCACCAGAAAATAGGTTTGGTTTCGTTCGTCTTTTAATGTATCTGCGCTGATGCGTTCCACCTTGCCGGGCAGGCCGCCGTAGATGGAAAAATCATAGGCGGTTACCTTGATGGTGGCCTTTTGGCCCGGGTGCAAAAAGGCAATGTCTGAAGGCCGGATTCTGGCTTCGATGAGCAAATTGTCTTCTAGTGGCACAATTTCCACCAGATCCATGCCTGGCCTGATAACCTGCCCCAGGGTGTTGACATGGATTTGTTTTACGATTCCGGCAGACGGGGCCGTTACCAGCGTCCGGCTTACCTGATCCTTGAATGTTTCCTGTTTTTCTGCAAGGGAAGCCCTGTTTTGCAGCGCCTGCCCAAGTTCTTTTTGTGCTCTTGCCTTGAAGGTAATGGCAAGTTCTTCTTTTTTCTTTTTCATTTCGCTGAGCTGGCTTTTCAGTTCAGGAATGGATGATGTTGCCATTTCCAGTTGCTCAATGATGTCAGCTTGTTTCCTTTGCAAATCCAGAAAATCACTTTGGGATTCGATCTTTTGCTCCACCAGGGGTTTGGTGATGTTAATCTGCTGTTTGAGCAGTCCGGCCTTTTTTTTCAGGTGCTTGATCTGCAAGCGGATTTTATGGATATGGGATTGTTTTTGGGAGATTTTTTCTTCGAGAATCCGCTGCTGGTTGGTGAAAAATCGAACATTGGATTGGTACAGATCCTGTTGAATTCTGGCAATTTCAGGATGTTTTTTGGTGACTTCAGGATCAATGACGAGATTTGTTTCGTTAAGTTCGGCCTCCAATCTTGCAATTTCCATGGAAAGGCCATCTATGGTTGTTCTGGCTTCGTTGAATACGCTTTCAAAACCCTGGTTTTTGATTTTGATCAACGCCTGTCCCTTGACCACCTGATCCCCGTCCCGAACCAGCAGTTCTTCCACAATGCCGCCTTCCAGATTCTGGACGGTCTGAATTTTACCGGAGGGAATGACAACACCCATGCCCCTGGTTACTTCGTCTATGGTGGCAAATTTGGCCCAAATCGCCATCAGCACACAAAGGGATGCAAGGGTAATGACAATGATCCGGGAGCGGGTATAGTGTTCTTCGTGGACGGCTCGCTGATATACCGAGATATAATCCAGCTGGTTTTCAGGAATTTGATTTTTCTTTATGTTCACGGCTGGGTCCCTTTCTGTGTTTTCTGGCCGTAAAATTTTTGGATAAAATTCCCTTTGCTGCCATCAAAGACAATTCTTCCCTGATCCATCACAATCACCCGATCCACCAAGGAGAGCAGGGCATTTTTGTGGCTGGAAATAATCAGCGTCATGTCCTTTACCCTGGAACGCAGCCGCTCCACAAAGGCCTGTTCGCTTTTGCCGTCCATGGAATTGGTGGGTTCGTCCAGCAAAGCGATTACAGGGTTGCCCGTAAATGCCCTGGCAATGGCAATGGCCTGCCTTTGTCCGCCGGACAGATTGGCACCTCCTTCGCTGACGGGCATGGCGATGCCATGGGGAGATCCTTCAATCAAGGGGGCAAGCCCTGCAAGATGAATGGCGGCAATCAAATCTTCATCAGATATATGGACATTTTTCAGGGTCAGATTACTGCGCAGATCCCCGGCAAAGAGTATGGTATCCTGGGGCACACAGGCGATGTTCTGTCGCAAAAAAACAGGGGATACAGCGCCCATATCCAGCCCGTCCACAAGGATGGAGCCTTGCTGGGGTTTATAAAATCCCATCATGAGCCGATGCAGGGTGGTTTTTCCTGATCCATTGGCGCCCAGCAAAGCCACTTTTTCTCCTGCCCGGATATGAAAGGAAATCCCTGCCACACTTGCCTGTTTGCTGTTGGGATACCCAAAGGATACATCCTTGAATTCCAAATCACCGCTCAGATGATCCGGGTGCAGGAAGTTTTGTTGTCCTTCCAGTTCTGCGGGCAGTTCCATGATATGTTTCAGGGAGGAATAGGCGACCTTGGTCTGGTCATAGGAAGACAAAAGACTTGCCACCTGTCCCACGGGGGAAATGGCTCGGGAAGACAGGATCATCACCGCAATCAATCCACCCATGGTCAGCCTGCTGTCGTGGATGAGATATACGCCGTAAATGACAATGAACACGCTGTCCAGCTGGATGAGCATACCCATGATGGTGGAGATGGAGCTTGATAAAAGCCGGCTTTTGATTCCGTATCCGGCAAGGGTGCTGACCAGATGTTCCCACCTTGCCCGGAATCGTCCTGCGGCATTAAAGAGTTTGATGTTTTTTAATCCTGCAATGCTTTCAATGAGTAAGGCGTTTTTTTGCACACCGCCGGCAAAGGAGTCTTCAATACTGGCAAAAAGGGGCTTTCTGATGACAAGGACATAGGCAAGCAGCAGCACCATGCACACAATGGGAATCGTCACCAAAGCACCGCCCACATAAAAAATCATCCCCAAAAACAATAGGGCAAAGGGCAGGTCAATGACAAACAAAATCACCGAGGAACTCATGAAATTTTTAATGGAGTCAAATTCCTTGATGTTGGTGGCAAATCCGCCCACATTGGCAGGGGCTGCTTCCATGCGAAGATCCATGACCTTTTCAAAGAGCAAAGAGGAAATGAGAATGTCGCTTTTCTTGGTGGCGAGTTCAATAAAATTAACCCGTAAAAATTTGAGCAGGCCGTCAAAACAGATAATCAGAATCACAGCCGATGCCAATACCCACAGGGTATCCGTGGCAAAATTGGGCACCACCCGGTCATAGACGTTCATGGAAAACATGGGTACGGCCAGCACAAACAGGTTGATGGCAAAAGAAGCCAGCAGAATATCCCGGTAAATGGGTAAGGAAATCTTGATGGCCCGGAGAAACCAGTCCTGTTTGGTCTGAATATCATGATCCGGTTCCATGTGCTGTTTCACCTGTTTTCCCAGGAAAAAGCAATATCCGGAATATCCGTTTTTCAGTTCTTCCAGCGGAATTGTTCGGGAAAGATCATCATCAAAGATGCAATGGGCCTGATTTTTATCCATTTTTGTGAGCAGACAGCCACTTCCGTCTGTCAGGATCAGAAGGGCAGGCAGGGTCAGGGTGTGGATTTGCTCCAAATCTTCGTGTACAAATTTTGCCGAAATGCCGGCTTTTTGGGCAAACGCCACCACATGGGCAGGCTCAATGACCGTAGTGTCCGCGGCAAGACCCAGAGCGTGGCAGATGGTTTCCGTGTGGACTTCAAAACCCTGACGGATCAGATGGGCAGTCAATATATCAAGAAGGCTGATTTTCATATATTTTTATCAGAGATGATTATTATTGCTTACTTTGATTTCAACTACTATGGGATTTACCATGGACAAACTCATTTTGTCCATGATGAACTAGAAAATGCTTTTTGTGCCTGGGGTCAACCAATCCGTTATGGTTTCTCCACCCATTGCCATGGATGATGTTTTCAGACTTCATCTTACCCCGGATTACTGCTTGCAGCATGACTCTTCTATAATCTGGAACAATCTATGTATAGATTTTCCATTGCGGTTGAAAATTCCAAAAACAATGGTTTTACCTTGTGTCCCTCTATCTCGTTTCCCTTTTATTCGTCGATCACCTATGAATGCACTTACCATGAATTCAAAGCCAATCGAACTTGACTTTTTTCATAATTTAATATATCAGATTGGACTCTACATTTATAGTGATGTCGGGATGTGGCTCAGTCTGGTAGAGCACAGCGTTCGGGACGCTGGGGTCGGAGGTTCGAATCCTCTCATCCCGACCATTTCCAATTTCAGATCAGGTATGGGAAAAGCAAGTATCCACCGGTAAAACCGGTGGCTTTATATTGTGAGCCGCTCAAAGCAGCATAGTAAAAAAATCTACTGCCCACCGATAGCCACCTGCTTACTGAACAGAGACAATCGCTCAATACAACTTGTCCCAGATAAGTACGAGTTATATGAGTCGTACTCTTATCCTCTTTTAGGGAGGAATCCAATACCGGCCCTCAGGAGGGGTGGATTCTTTATTGTTGATTTTTGCGGTGCAAATTTTTATTCTCCATTCCAGTCAGAACATCAGGCATAATAAACAAAAGGGAAGAAACGTGAAGGAAATCGTTATACCAAAGGAAAATGCTGTATTTTGGATGGATGGGGACGGTGCATGGCACAATGAACACGGACGATTTGAGCATCCAAAAATCATCAGGCATTTTCATACTTCCATCCAAAGGGATGAAAATGGATACCACCTTTGTCAGGAACGGGAAGGAATTCGGGAAAAGGCATATTTCCCCTACGAGGAAACAGCGCTTTTTGTGTTTCAGGTCATACAGGGATCGCCTGTGCAGCTGGTATTGAATACGGAAAAAATTATTCGCTTGAATCCGGAAGAATTATACACGGCAAATGATCTCTTATATATTCAGCGTGGGGATGAATTGATCAAATTTTCCCAGAAGGCATTGATGGCATTTGCTCCCTTGCTGGATGAAACCGATGGACAGCTTTTTCTTTGTTTGGATGGGGAAAGATATTCTCTCCGAGAGCTTGAATAATCATATGGGATTGAACGGCTTGGCGTTTATATGCTATATCCGCCGCTGATTCATTGAACAATAATTCCTCTGAAAGGATTGATAACGAATATGGATTTGAAAACCAGTATCAGAAGTGTTCCCGATTGGCCCATTGATGGAGTAACTTTCAGGGATTTGACCACCCTGATGCAGAATCCTGCCTCCTTTGCCCATTCCTGCGATCAACTATACGAAAGATACAAAAATATGAATATCCAAAAGGTGGCAGCCATAGACGCAAGGGGCTTTATATTCGGGGCCGTTCTTGCCTATAAACTTGAGGTGGGATTTGTGCCCATTCGTAAAAAGGGAAAACTTCCCTGCGAAACCCTGCAAGCAAGTTATAGTCTGGAATATGGCAGTTCTGTCATGGAAATTCATAAGGATGCCGTGGAGAAGGGAGAACGGGTGGTTCTTGTGGATGATCTCATTGCCACAGGCGGAAGCCTCAATGCTGCAAGTTCTCTTTTGAAGCAACTTGGAGCAGATTTGGTGGAATGTGCGTGTATTGTTGAGTTACCGGATCTGAACGGAAGACAAAAACTTCCAGCCGATTGCAAGGTATTTTCTCTGGTTGAATTTGAGGGCGACTGATTTTTTTCTTTATTCCTGTTTCTGATTTTCTGGGTTTTTATGGTTGATACACCGTTGGGTCGGGAATTCCTGCCTGGGAAAAGCCTTTTTTTCGGTGGAGGCAGGAATCGCAAAATCCGCAGGATCTTCCCGTGGAATCAGGGTCGTAGCAGGAAATGGTCAGGGAATAATCCACTCCCAGATCATGGCCTGTCCGGATGATTTCTGCCTTGGACATATTCAGAAGAGGGGTATGGATGGTCAAGGGCATTTCTCCTGTAATTCCGGTTTTGGTGGCAAGGTTGGCTGTTTTCTGGAATGACTGGATGAATTCCGGCCGGCAGTCCGGGTATCCTGAGTAGTCCACGGCGGTAACGCCAATGTAGATGGCAGAGGCTTTCAGAATTTCCGCCCAGGCCAGGGCATAGGATAAAAAGATGAGGTTTCTGGCAGGGACATAGGTAATGGGAATTGCGTCTCGATTGATCTCCTCTTCCCTTTCGTGTTTGGGAACCTCCATGTCTGCGGTGAGGGCAGACCCGCCAAACTGACCAAGATGAATGGGGATAATCCTGTGTTCTGCTGCTCCAAGGAAGGCAGCCACTTTTTTGGCAGATTCAAGTTCCCTTGCGTGGCGCTGGCCGTACTCAAAACTCAGGCTGTAAATTTCATATCCTTCTTTTTTGGCAATTGCCATGGCTGTGGTGGAATCAATTCCTCCGCTGGAAAGCGCTACGGCTCGTTTCATTTTTATACTCCTCGCTGATCAGGATCCCAAATATACTTGTGCTGTTGTAGTGAAAGCCTTGCAGGTAAATGGTCTTTTAGAATCCAGGCTGCAATCTCCGATGGTGCTGCTGTTCCTGACACCGGAGACAGGTGAATGTGTCCTGTATGGATATGGGAGAAGCTTTTCCGGATCATGTCAGCGGAAAATTCATAGTCCCTTCGTGAGGCAATCACAAATTTGATTTCGTCATTCCGCGAAATTTCATCCACATTGGCAGCAAGAAAAGAGCCTTCTTCCCCGGATTCAGGGCATTTTACATCCACAATCTTCACGCATTCTTCTGGAAGCCCGACCAATGGCATGCTGCCATTTGTTTCCAGCAGCACCTGAAAGTTGCTTTGGATAAGTTCAGCAATCAAGTTTCGGGTGTTTTTTTGCAGCAAAGGTTCGCCGCCCGTGATTTCCACCAGAGAACAATGAAAGGATCGTATTTTTTCCATGATTTCGGAAAGTTTCATGGTGATGCCTTTTTCATGGGAATAGGTGGTGTCGCACCATTGACAGCGCAGGTTACACCCGGAAAGGCGGACAAACACGCAGGGAAGCCCGGCAAAGGTGGACTCTCCCTGGATGCTGTAAAAGATTTCGCAGACATCCAGAGTCAATTATTCTTCTCCGTAGGAAGCTCCGCATCCTGGGCTTTCAAAGATAATGATCCTGTGTACCCAGGTGTGTTCGGTGTTGAGTTTTTCGGAAAGCTCTGTAAACAGGAATTTTGCCAGATTTTCCGCCGTGGGATTGAGGGTGGAAAATTCCGGCGCATCGTTGAGATTGGTGTGATCCAGTTGGCCAAGGGATTGGCCAAGGGCGGTTTTCACATCCATGAAATCAATGGCCATGCCAAGGGAATTGAGTTTGTTGCAGCGAAACACCGCTTCCACAGCCCAGTTATGCCCGTGGATATTGGCACAGGGGCCAGGGTATTCCCTGAGGGAATGGGCTGCGGCAAATTCTTCTTTTACATAAATTTCATATATTTTTGACATGATGGCTTTTCTTTACATTTTCCATCACAGGGGGGTTACTGTAAATTTTTGACCTCCCACGCTTGCCTCATACATGAGACCTCCCTTGGTGTGCACAAAAACGGCCATGCCCTTGAAATATTGTGCCTTTGCCTGAACACCAGTCGCAGGGCCGGCACTCGCAGAAGCGGTTGCACCGTCACTTCCTGCACTTGCCTGGACTCCGGCGGTGATGACAACGGCGGAAAGATCCGCATCAAATTCAAATCCGGTTTTGATAAATTCCTGGTAGGCGCGCTTGTCCTGGAAAAAAATGATTTCCGAAAATGCCTGTCCGCCAAGTTGTAAGCCCAGGGTCACCTTGTTGATGAGTACATTGGCAGATGGGATGCCGCCTTTGTAGAGCAGCCCTTTTCCATGGGCAGCTCCTACAACAAATCCCAGTTTCCCAATAGTGGGAAATACCGCATATCCATAGGAATTTGAAAAAAATTTCGATACGACAGGAGATTGCTGAAATACGGAAAGGGTTCTTGTATAAGCGTCGGTATCTGCTATAACCGTCTGGCATAGAATCAAAAGGCTGCAAAATATGAAGGCAAATTGTTTTATTATTTTTTCTTTCATTGGTTTGTTCCCTGATAAAATTGAATAAAATATAGATGATTTATGCATAAATATCATAACCATTGTGTTCTTACAAGACAGATTCTTCATCCGATTGATACGGAAGAATATTGATATTTGTGAATATTTCAATCTGTATTTGAGAAGATTCTTTTGCAATGGGTATTTTTCGATCAGAAAAAGAAAACTTTTCTTGAAATTTGTATCTGTTTTCCATATACAAGATCAAATAACAATTTAATATATGAGATTGGAGAGAAGTTATGAAAAAGTTATTGATGGTAATGCTCTGTGTTCTTGCGTTTGCAGGATGGGCCTTTGCAGATGATTCTTCCTTTGACCGGGTAAAGAAAGCCGGTGAATTGGTTATTGGTCTGGATGATTCCTTTCCGCCCATGGGATTTTGTCTGGCTGACGGAACCCTTACAGGATTTGATGTGGACGTTGCCCATGAACTGGGAAAACGTATGGGCGTAAAAATTGTATGGAAACCCACGGCATGGTCTGGGGTTGTTCACTCCCTGAATGCGAAAATGTTTGACTGTATCTGGAACGGAATGACCATTACGCCTGAACGTCAGGAAAAACTTGCCTTTACAAAGCCATATATTATGGATGGCCAGATTGCTGTGGTTCGTTTCAAGGAAAAACGGTTCAAAACTTACAAGGATCTTGGCAATGCCGTTCTTGGTGTTCAAAAGGACAGCTCTGCCATGGCTTCCATTAAAAAACTTCCCCAAAAACCTGCCGAAGTAAAAGAATATGCGGACAATCCAAAGGCCTTGCTGGATCTTGAAGCCGGCAGAACCGATGCCGTTATTATTGATAATGTAACAGGCAGATACAGCATTTCCCAGAGAATAGGGAAATTCAAGGCCCTGCCCGGAAACATCAGCCGGGAACCCTTTGGGGTTGCTTTCCGAAAGAGCGACGCAGGTTTACTCAGTGCTGTACAAAAAATCATGGACGAAATGGTGGCCGATGGAACCATGGCAAAGATTTCTGTCAAATGGTTTGGCGAAGACATTACCAATCCTGACAAATGGTAAACCGCAGTTTTTTATATCCAGGGATGGCAATGGGCAAGATGGTGTCCATTGCCATCCTTTGTTTTGTGCTTGTACTGGGTTTTGGTTTGGCTGCAGATGCTGCTGAGACCAATGCCCTGTTTCTGAAAACCAATAATTTGGTGGCAACGGGAAATTATCAGCAGGCCATTGATCTGCTGGCTACAATACCTGCACCAAAATCAGGAGAAGAAGGGGTTGATTTTGTCAAGGCACAGATGCTCACAGCTTCGTTGTACCTTGCTCTGGAAAATTTTCCCAAAGCCCGTGCTGCCTGTCAAAAAGTCTTGGCGATTTTTCCTGAACACGCGGAATCCTTGGGATTCCTTGCCTCCCTGGATGAACAGGAAATCCCTTTTTATCAAGCATTTTATCAGGATTTTATTACCTTTCTGCCGGCTCTTCTCAAAGGAGCCATTACTACTCTGGGGCTGACGATTATCACCATTCTGATTTCTCCTGTGGGCGGATTGATCATTGCCCTTGGCAGGATCTCCTCTTTTCGTCCGTTGTCAGGACTTTGCTGGTTCATCATCTGGTTTTTTCGGGGTACACCTTTATTGTTGCAGCTGTTTTTTATTTATTACGGACTGCCGGCATTAGGAATTACCATGCGTCCTTCTGTGGCTGCGATTTTTGGTTTGGGATTAAACTACTCGGCTTATCTTGCAGAAATTATCCGTGCAGGGATTCAGAGTATCGGAAAAGGCCAGATGGAGGCTGCCCAGGTGCTTGGCATGTCCTATGTCCAGGCCATGCGTCATGTCATTATTCCCCAGACCTATAAACGAATCCTTCCCCCCATCGGCAATGAATTCATTGCCCTGATCAAGGACACCGCACTTGTATCTACCATTGCCATGGTGGAACTGATGCGTTCGGCCGATCAGATTTTTAATACCTATTTCAATATCAATGTACTCATCCTTGCAGCAATTATTTATCTTGTCTTTACAACGGTGTTTACCCTGATTCTTGATCGGGTGGAAAAAAGGGCCGGGGCGTATGAAGAAATTTGATGAATTCCTGGGGCTCCCGATCAAGATCTATTGGGAGTTTTCTCTAAAAGAATGAATGCATTGAAAATATTTTGGAATGACCTTCTTAGGTGAGGAGAAAAAGATGTTCAGAAATATGAAAATCGGAAATAGAATTGCATTGCTGATGACTGTATTGGTATGTGCAATTTTTGTGATAACAACGCTGTTTACTGTATTGAATATCAGAAAATCGGAATACGAACAGGCAAAGAATCTTGCTGCTGAAATGGCAAGTCGATATGGGGCCCAGGTAAAAGGAACCATTGAAAAGGCCCTGGATGCTTCCTTGGCTTCTGCGGCTTCCTTTCTTGCCTTTACGGAGGTTGGGGCGGGATCTTCTGCTTTTGTTCGAGATCTGGCGAATGATTCCATCAAAAAACTTTTGCTGTCAGACGATCGATTTTATGGAATCCAGGTTGTGTTTCGTCCCAATATGTTTGATGGTAATGATGAGAAGTATAAGAACATAAAACCCTATGGTCCCAGGGGAATTTATGGCCCCTATTATTGGAAGGAAAACGGGAAATTGATGGTAGAAGACATCATGGCAGTAAATCCTGAGACTACCAGAGCATGGTATATGAAGCCAAGGGATACGAAGAAACCCTTTTTAACAGAGCCCTATAAAGGTGTTTCAGGAGCTGTCATGTCCACCATTTCTGTTCCCATATTGAAAAATGAAAAATTTTTGGGCATTGTGGGGATTGATTTTGTATTAAGCGAATTTTCCAGGATCGTAAAAACCATTCATCCCATGGGGACAGGACGAGGATGTATCATATCCAATGAGGGAATAATTGTTGCCCATCCCGATGAAAAGGCCGCCGGGAAAAAACTGTCAGAAATACTCTCTGGTTCTTTGGGAAGTAAATTGGAACAGACTATAAAGAATGGAGAGAAATTTCAAGTTGTTGTTAACTCTTCTGATACAGGAGAAAAATATTTCTATTCCTTTGCTCCCATTCTTATTGAAGGCGTATCCACTCCATGGTCCATGGGAATTATGATTCCTGAAAAAACCATTCTGGCGAAAAGTAAATCCATTCTCAAGACCAATATTTTCATTGCCGTTGTCAGTATTTTGATTATCGTACTTTGTATATTCTTGATTACCCGTTCAGTTGGAAAATCCATTGGCAGGGCAGTAGCAAGCTTGAAATTGATTGGACAAGGCGATTTGAGCCAGCGTATTCCCGTGACAACTCAGGATGAAATTGGAGAAATGGCAAATGAGATGAATCTTACCATGGAAAAGCTCCAAACCCTGATTAAGGATATTGGCAGGGATGCCATGGAGGTGGACAGTACTTCTAGTCATTTGACAGATATTGCCAATACTCTTTCTACCAATGCCCAAGACACCGTGGAGAGGTGTTCAAGAGTAGTTTCGGCAGCAGAAAGAATGGATGAGAATATGTCTTCTGTTACGGTATCCATAGAGGAGTCTTCCACGAATACGGCCATGGTTGTTAGTGCTGCAGAGGAAATGGCATCCACCATTAATGAAATTGTCCATGGAATGGATCAGGCTTCGGATATTTCCGGTACAGCCGTGGAACAGGCCCAAAGCGCTGCGGCAAGAATGGAAGAACTGAAAACCGCAGCCCAGGAAATCGGTAAGGTTACAGAAACCATTACCACCATATCTGAACAAATTGATTTGCTTGCCCTGAACTCCACCATTGAGGCTGCAAGGGCAGGGGCTGCAGGAAAGGGCTTTGCTGTTGTGGCAAATGAGACCAAGGAACTTGCCAGTCAGACAGCAGACGCAACAAGGGAAATTCAACCCCAGATTCAGGCCGTACAAAATACGGCAATGTCTTCCATTGATGAAATTGATAAAATTGTTTCCATTATCAACCAAATCAATGAGATTGTCTCTTCTGTTTCCCTTGCCATTGATCAGCAGTCCAAGGCGACCCAGGAAATTGCAAAGAATATTTCTCATATTTCTTGTGGATTGGATGATGTATCCCATGGAGCCCGCGAAAATGCTGCCATGCTAAAAGAGGTTGTTCATGACATTTCCGATGTGAATTCTTCCTCGGTCACCATTGAGTCAAACAGTATTCAGCTAAGTGAAGGGGCACAAAGTCTGGAAAAACTATCCCAGCATCTTGATTCAGCAGTAAATATGTTCACCTTGAAAAAATAAGAAAAAACGCTCAATGAGTTGGTCATTGGGCGTTTTTGGAAGATTCTTGTTTTTGATACGGGTAAAATTTTTTACCACTTTTGTTTTTTTCGTCCTCGTGCGGCAAAGGGATTAAGGCGAATACTTTCCTGATGGTATGCTTCTGGATCCACAAGCATCCGGCGAAGGAAATGGCCGACTTCCAGGAGAATCAATGGCTTGATACTTGGCAGCTGGGCAAATTCGTGATCCTGCCGGGGATACAGATGTAGTTCCATATCCACACCATTGGCTTCCAGAGCTTTTGCCATTTGGATACTTGCTTCATGGCTTACCATGCTGTCTGATGTGCCGTGGAGAAGAAAGGTCGGGGGAAAATCAGGGGTCACAAGTTGTGCCGGACTGATACTTTTTGCCATTTTGCTGGTCGCATTTTTTCCAAGCAGTCTGTCGGCAGAATGCTGCCCCGGTTCTGGTTCCTCTGTCGTAAAGTCAACTGGCGGGAAAAAGGCCACGATGGCATTTACGGCATCGGATATATTTGGGGTATAATCATTTTTCTGATCTAATTTTGGACTTGAGATATAGTTGGCTTGGTATGTGGCATCATTGGGGGTCGCACCTGCCAAAAGAGCAAGATGCCCACCGGCAGAAAATCCCTGAATTGCGATTTTATCGGGATCAATATCCCATTGCTCAGCCCTGCTGCGAATCCATTTGACAGCAGATTTCACATCGTCAATTTGTGCCGGCCAGGCAGCTTCTCCAAGTAGTCGATATTCGGGTGCAAAAACAACAAACCCTTGGTTGATTAAGCCAGATACATATCCATGCATCATGGAAGGATTTCCAACTCTCCATGATCCTCCATGCAGCATAATGATTGCCGTGTGGGTATGGGAGGAGGGGTCTGTAATTTTGGGGACAAAAATGTCCATGGAAAGTTGTCTGTCATGGACATTCTTGTAATACTCCTGAGTCATGGAATAGGGCATGGTAGTGTATTCCTTTTTATTAAAAATGGATGGTATGTATGAATTTTTGTCTGGAATGAAAGTTTTTGAAAAGAGGCCAGGCTAATCCAGGTTTGTGGATTTATATTTGGAAAGAAGCTGGTTTTTAATTCAGGATGTATTTTACAGGATCCACGGGAATATTATTGACCACAACTTCGTAATGGAGATGAGGTCCTGTACTTCTGCCCGTATTACCCATAAGTCCTATGGTTTCCCCACGTTTTACTTTTTGTCCTGGTTTTACCAGGATTTTGCTCAAATGGGCGTATTTGGTTACGACTCCGTAGCCGTGGTCTATTTTGATCATGTTTCCATAATTAAAACGGGGAGCTGCAAAACTGACTTTCCCGTCTGCCGTTGCGATGATCTTTGTTCCCTTTTTGTTGGCAATATCAAGTCCTGAGTGAAAGGCTCTTTTATTGGTGAAAGGGGATGTTCTGTATCCAAATTTTGAGGAAATCCAGCCAGTTGTTGGACGAATGGTAGGTGTGGATGCCAAAAGATTCCTTTTATCTTCCAGTTTGGCAATCAGGGATGTAAGATCAAGTTTTTGATTTTTTGTCTGATCGGTTAGTTGATTTAATTGGGAGTGCATTTCCCGAATCAAAACAGAGTGATCCGATTCCAGGGGAATGTCCAGATTAAAATTATACAGGGGAATTCCTCCAATACCGAGAAAATTACTTTGATCTCCGGGTTTCTGGATATCTGCGATGATTCTCACCTTATTTTCCAAAGCGGTTGTATTCAGTACCTGTTGTTTGAGCTGCTGAATTTGGCTGGCAAAGTTCTGGATTTGCTTTCTTTGATTTTGGATTTCATCATTTTGGGCGGTTAATAGCTTTGCAATGGATTGGTTTGTATAAGGATTTGTTTTGATATGGTAATAATCATAAGAGAACCACCCGAGCCCCAAGAAAATAATTGCTGTCACGCAAAGCAGTAATTGCATGATCCATATGGGAAAACGTAATTCCTTAATTTTACCGCTGCTTCCGGCAACTATCCATATTTTCATTTGATTCTTCATTGCCATACTTAGTAATGGAATCCTTGGATTGTGTCAAGGTAAATATTCTTTTACTGCCCTGTTTATCAGGCAATTTTCACAGGCATTCCTGATTTGAGAAGTGTCTTTTGGTGGAAATCCCCCATTTTTGAAAGTTCATGTCCGGTAAATACAGGCCCATCGCAGCAGACAAGCTGGCTGCCACATATACAGGCACCGCATACACCAAATCCGCATCGCATATATCGTTCCAGGGAAACCTGGCATGGAATGTCATGGGCGTTACAAATGCGGACCACATGAAACATCATGGCTTCCGGGCCGCAGGCATATACCATGTCAAAGGGTTTTTTGAGTTGTTTGCTTCGTTCTGCGATTTTTTCTTCCAGAATTTTTGTTACAAAGCCCTTTGCGCCAAAGGAACCGTCATCGGTGCAAAAATATCGGGGATGCTGGAATCTGTCCGGGTATAAAATCAGTTCCTGCGATCTTGCTCCATGGATCAGGCAGATCTCGTGGGAAAACTTTTCTGCGAGGGGGGCAAGGGGAGCCATGCCGCATCCACCTGCCACAAGGGCAATGTCCG
>PDWI01003190.1_pt1 | contig 27935 bp, 27 predicted proteins | sample 1430891 | NCBI WGS metagenome assembly PDWI01 (sample SAMN01162508, study PRJNA174530) | Oral metagenome, whole genome shotgun sequencing project. | biome: Marine environment; feature: Marine mammal; material: Swab sample of the gingival sulcus; isolation source: swab sample of gingival sulcus... | reverse complement strand
CGTGAACACTTCAGGTTAAATTACTCGACCTGCAAGAAGGAGCGGTGCAGGTGTTCACGCTTCGCAAAATTGGGTGTTCACGGTTACAAAAATACGCAAAAGCTAGGTAAACTTGTTCTAGCCTTGGATTTCGCACTCGGCAAGCGCCCGGCAAACTTCTAGCGGGCCACGACGTCGAACGCCCCGCCAAAAGATCACCACGCGCTCGCTGGGTAGAGCGTTTTGGCTTTGAGGTGCTGGTGGGAGCTTGCGAATAGTATCATTAGTGGTATCATTGTGCGCATGGCAAGTATCCAGAATATTCTCGCAGCGATGCGGGCGAACCCTAAGAGCATACGCTTCAATGACTTATGTAAGGTCTGTGACGCGTATTTTGGGGAGCCTCGTCAATCCGGCTCCAGCCACAGGGTGTATAAAACTCCGTGGCAAGGTGATCCAAGGGTGAATATCCAGAATGCCAAGGGTAAAGCTAAACCGTATCAGGTTCGACAGGTATTAGTCGCTATTGAGCGTTTGGAGGTCGAAAATGGCTGAATTTCCAGATCGTTACACCTATCGCGTGACGTGGTCTGATGAAGATCAAGAATATGTGGGGTTATGCGCAGAGTTTCCTGGCTTGAGCTGGCTTGAACAAACGCCAGAGAAAGCACTTGCAGGTATACGAAAACTTGTCAGAGAATCTGTTGATGATATGACAGTTGGTGGTGAGCCAATCCCTGAACCAATCGCCTTAAAAACGTATAGTGGTAAATTTATGGTTCGGATCCCTCCAGAAACACATCGTTCCTTAGCTATACAGGCTGCTGAGTCAGGTGTTAGTTTGAATAGGCTTGTCGCGAGTCGGTTGCATTAACCCGGATATTTCACCAGTACGGCGACCACTCCGCTATTATTTATTCAATATCAATGAGTTATGTGATGAACAGCAACCAAAGCCAATGTACAAATTGTGCCTAAGTGGTTTTTCGAAAAAAATGACTTTGAACCTCGCCCAAAATCATTCAAACCGTAGCTATCGCTACGCTTTTCATGATGTTTGAGCAACTTTCTTTGTCATTTGTTCCCGAAAATTCCATTTACTGGTGAAACATCCGGGTTAAATAGCTGTCAATGCCAACTGAAAACTGCTCCAACCAGTAGTTTAACGTTCGACATTGGTGGTGTGGTACTCGCGGTTTTTTCACGTGAAAACTTTCTCGTGTAATTTGAGTAATATGTGCATGGTGAAGTGAGCGATCAGGCGGCATCGTCAGGCACCACTACCTGCACCGCGATCACCTGGGTTCCATCACTGCCGTTACGGATGAAACCGACGGCAGTATCGTCGAGCGCTACAGCTACGATGCCTGGGGCAAGCGCCGTATCGCAGAAACCGGGCAGGCGGGTGAGATTGCGATAGTGATCAGCTATCCAGGGCAAAGACCAAGGCCGGCGTTATCAGCGGGTTTTGCGATAACAAGCTGCCACACTCACTTGAGCTGCAAGCACTTTTCCTTATAATAGCCCGTTTGCTGCGCCGGGCTGTCTGGCGCGGGTCTTATACACTCCTTTGAGTTACCTATGTTAAATACCTATGCTTTGTGGAAGTACCTGTTAATCGCTGCGGTGGTACTGTTTGGCTTTTTTTATGCCGCCCCCAACCTATACAGCCCCGATCCGGCGGTGCAGGTGGCCAGCGAAAACAGCTCGGTGCAGATCAATGCGCCGACCCTGAAAAAGGTGGAAAATGCCCTGGAAAGTGCGGGGATTGGCTATTTTGGTGAAGAAATCAGCGAAGACGGCCATGCGGCTTTGATTCGCCTGAAGCATCGCGATGACCAGTTGCGCGCGCAAAGCGTGATTTCCCGCGCCCTGGGCGACAGCTATATTGTGGCTTTAAACCTCGCGCCGACCACGCCGTCCTGGCTGTCGAGTATTGGCGCGCAGCCGATGAAACTCGGCCTGGACTTAAGCGGCGGCGTGCATTTCAAGCTGGAAGTGGACGTAAACACCGCCATAGCGCGCCGTCAGGAGTTTTATCTGACCGCGATCAAGAAGTCACTGCGCGATGAGAAAGTGCGCGGTTTTGTGACTGAACTGGACAACGGCGATGTGCAGGCGCGATTTAAAACGGCGGAGCTTCGTGCTCAGGCGCGCAAGGTCATCGCCAAGAACTACCCGGAGCTGGTGATTCGCACCGCTGAAAAGGGCAAGGATTTTTTCCTTGAGACCGCCGTATCCGAGGCAACGCGCAAAGAGATCGCCGACTACGCTGTGGCGCAGAACTTGACCACGATCCGCAACCGGGTAAACGAGCTGGGTGTATCCGAGCCCCTGGTGCAGCGCCAGGGCGCGAATCGCATCGTGGTGGAGTTGCCCGGTATTCAAGATACCGCCGAAGCCAAGCGTATTTTGGGTAAGGTGGCCAATTTGGAGTTTCGTCTGGTAGCGGCGCTCGACGTGCCCGCTTCGGAGAAACAGCGCTTTGACTATCGCTCCACCGAGCGTGCCGGTGCCAGCGAGTGGCTGGAGCGCGATGTCATTATCACCGGTGAACGCGTTGCCAATGCCCAGGCCAGCTTCGATCAAAACGGCATGCCTAACGTGCAAATCAGCCTCGATGGCGAGGGCGGCAATTTAATGAACCGGGCCACGCGCCACAACATCAAACGGCGTATGGGCGTGTTGTTTATCGAGCGCAAATACCGCACTCGCTACGAACAGGACGAAAATGGTAAAGAAGTCGCCGTTAAATCGCCCTATGATGAGAAAAAGCTGTTGACCGCGCCAGTCATTCAAAGCGCCTTGGGTGCGAATTTCCAAATCACCGGTTTAGACAGCCCACAGGAAGCCTCGGAACTGGCGCTGCTGTTGCGCGCCGGTGCCTTGGCTGCGCCCATTTCCTTTGTGGAAGAGCGCACCGTGGGGCCATCACTGGGTGCTGAAAACATTCGCCTGGGTGTTCGCTCGGTGCAGGTTGGCCTCGGCCTGGTTGTGCTGTTTATGGTGCTGTACTACCGCGTCTTTGGTGTGGCGGCGGTGGTGGCGCTGGCCTGTAACCTGGTGCTGCTGATCGCTGTGATGTCCCTGCTGGGCGCAACGCTTACCCTGCCGGGTATTGCCGGTATCGTGCTCACCGTGGGTATGGCGGTGGATGCCAACGTGCTGATATTCTCGCGAATACGCGAGGAGCTGAAAAACAAAATGTCGCCGCAAATGGCGATTCACGCGGGCTTTGAGCGCGCCGTGGTCACCATTTTGGATGCCAATATCACCACTTTGATTGTCGCGGTGATTCTGTACGCCGTGGGCACTGGCCCTGTGAAAGGCTTTGCGGTAACCCTGTCCATCGGTATCGTGACATCGATGTTCACCGCCATTGTGGGTACACGCGCGTTGATTAACCTGATTTACGGAGGCCGCCGTGTGAAGTCGCTCTCCATTGGCGGAGGCTACTGAGATGAAAGTGATTAATTTTATGGGGCAGCGCTGGGTGGCGCTGGCGCTGTCGGCCGTTTTACTGTTGGTATCCATCGGCTCGCTGGCGGTAAAGCAGCTCAACTGGGGGCTGGATTTTACCGGCGGTACCCTGTTGGAAGTGCAATACGGCAAAACCGCGGACTTGCCCGCTATTCGCGATACCCTGGCGGATGCAGGTTATAAAAGCGCGGTGGTGGTCAGCTATGGCACCGAGCGGGATGTGCTGATTCGTCTGCCGCAAAACGTCAGCTCCGATAACGTGGGTGTCGAGCTGCTTGAGGTCTTGCAAAGCGCGCAAACTGACGGCACCAGCGTCGCTTTACAGCGCACCGAATACGTGGGACCGCAGGTGGGCGATGAGCTGCGCGAGCAGGGCGGTATCGCCATGTTGCTGGCGCTGGGGCTGGTGGTGTTATACGTCGGCTTTCGTTTCCAGCTTAAATTCGCGGTGGGTGCGGTTGCCGCCTTGATTCACGATGTGATTATTGTGCTGGGCTTTTTCTCTTTCACCGGGCGCGAGTTCGACCTCACGGTGCTGGCGGCAATTCTGGCGGTGATTGGTTATTCGCTGAACGACACCATTGTCGTTTCTGACCGAATCCGCGAGAACTTCCGCAAACTGAGAAAAGCGGATGCGGTGGAAGTGATCAACCTGTCACTCACGGAAACCTTGGGCCGTACCTTGGTGACCTCGCTGACGACCTTATTGGTATTGGTTGCCCTGGCCCTGCTGGGCGGCGAGATGATCAACGGTTTCGCCGTGGCCTTGATCGTCGGTGTGGCGGTGGGTACTTATTCGTCCATCTACGTTGCCGCTAACACCCTGTTGCTGCTGAAGGTCAGCAAAGAAGATCTGATGATTCCAGTGAAAGAAGGTGCGGAAGAGGGCGAAGGGGATTTAATGCCCTGATTCGCGCGACAATAAAAAAGGCGGCCAATGGCCGCCTTTTTTTTCGAGTAACTTTTTTCGGGCAGCTTTTTTCGCGCAACTACTGCAAAGACGGCGCGAGCTGTGCCCGCGCGACCTGCAACACCGATTTAAAGCACTTGGGTGAACCGCAGACTATGTTGCCGCTGCGCAGGTAGTTGTCGGAGCCGTCTACATCGGCAACCAGACCGCCGGCTTCCTTGACCAGCAGAACCCCCGCGGCGATATCCCAGTTGGAGAGGCCAATCTCCCAAAAAGCATCCAGGCGGCCTGCGGCAACGTAGGCCAGGTCGAGAGAGGCCGCGCCCGCACGGCGCACACCGGCCACCTGGCCGGCCAGGGTTTCCAGAGTTTTTGCGTAAGCACTTAAATGCTGGTCGCAGTGATCTTTGAAGGGAATGCCTGTACCCAGGAGCGCGCCGTCCAGTGAGGGGCGGTTGTTGACGCGCATACGGCGGCCGTTAACCTGGGCGCCGTGACCGCGACTGGCGGTAAACTCTTCCCTGCGCACGGGATCTATCACCACCGCGTGCTCGGGCACGCCGTCTTTCAGGCAGGCCAGGGACAGGCCGTAGTGGGGGATACCCCGCAGGTAATTGGTGGTGCCATCGAGGGGGTCTATCACCCAGCGGTACTGGGCGTTTTCATCCCCGGTAAGGCCGGTTTCTTCGCCCAGAAAAGCATGGTCGGGGTAGCTTTTTTTCAGCAGATAGATCAGTTCTTCCTCGGCGGCGATGTCTACCTGTGAGACATAATCGTTCTGGCCTTTTTGTTTGATATCGAGGCGATCTAAATCGTCTGAGGCGCGCACAATGTTCTCGCCGACTTTGCGAGCGGCGCGAAGCGCCATATTCACCATGGGTTGCATGGACTGTCCTTGTTGGGCTGTGAAATTAACGGGCGCGAATTATAGCAAAAATTGCTACACTTCGCGCCCTCTTTAATCAGCAGCGACATCCACCATGCAGCTAGACAATATTCGTATCGTTTTGGTTAACACCACCCATCCCGGCAATATTGGCGGCGCCGCGCGGGCGATGAAAAATATGGGGCTTAGCGAGTTGTGTCTGGTGGCGCCCCGCCAGTTTCCCGATGAGCGCGCCACCTGGCGGGCGGCATCGGCGGGGGATGTGCTCGATAGTGTCATGATTGTCGATAGCGTGGAGCAGGCGGTATCTGATTGCCACTTTATCGTTGGCACCAGCGCCAGGGGGCGCAGCATTCCCTGGCCGATACAGAATCCCCGTGCAGGTGCCGAGGCCATGCTCACCGCGCGCAAGCATGGCAAGGTGGCGGTTTTATTTGGGCGGGAGGATCGCGGTTTGACCAACGAAGAACTGCAACAGTGCCATTTGCACCTGCATGTGCCCACCGATGCAAGCTACAGTTCTTTAAACCTGGCCATGGCGGTGCAGATTGTGGCCTACGAATTGCGGATGGGCAGTTTGCCGCAGAACCAGCTCAATCGGGTGCAGGACGATGAATGGGACGCGCCCTTTGCCACGGCGGAAAACATGGAGCGTTTTTACACACATCTGGAGCAAACCCTTATGGATATTGGGTTTTTAGACCCGAAAGCGCCCCGTCAGTTGATGACCCGCCTGCGCCGTTTGTACAGTCGGGTGCGCCTGGATGAAATGGAGCTTAACATTCTGCGGGGCATCCTCAGCGAAACCCAGAAGCACTGTGATTGAGCTGTGTTACTATACTTGACTAAAATACTCGGTTATTGCATACTGCCGCCGTTTTTAGCCTAGAGAGCAAATATGCGTCTGACAACTAAAGGCCGCTACGCGGTCACGGCGATGTTGGATCTCGCCCTGCATGCGAACATGAAGCCAGTGAGCCTGGCGGATATTTCTGTGCGCCAGTCCATTTCGCTGTCTTATTTGGAGCAATTGTTCGCCAAATTGCGGCGCAGCAAGCTGGTGACCAGTGTGCGAGGCCCCGGTGGTGGTTATAAGTTAAACGGCATGCCCGATACGATCTCCGTTGCGCAGATAATCGATGCGGTCAACGAAACAGTGGATGCCACAGGCTGTAACGGCAAGGCCGACTGCCAGGGCGGCGAAACCTGTTTGACCCACCATCTGTGGGAGGACTTATCGCAGCAGATTCACGTGTTTTTAAGCGATATTTCCCTGGCGCAGTTAGTCGCCAGGCGCGAGGTTAAAGATATTAGTCAGCGTCAGATCACTCAGAATGACGAGATTATTCTGAGAGAAGTTCAGGCGTAAAAAGGGACAGGAAAGGTATAGAGGAGAGTAAATATGCAGCCCCCCATGTATTTCGACTACCTCGCCACGACACCGGTTGACCCGCGTGTGGCGGAAAAAATGATGCAGTGTCTAACCATGGACGGCAACTTTGGCAATGCCGCATCGCGCTCGCACTATTATGGCTGGAAGGCTGAAGAGGCGGTGGAAAATGCGCGTCAGGAAGTGGCTGGCTTGATTAATGCCGACCCCCGTGAAATGGTTTGGACGTCCGGTGCCACCGAGTCCGACAACCTGGCCTTAAAAGGTGTCGCACATTTTTATTCCGGCCGTGGCAAGCACATTATCACCTCAAAAATTGAACACAAAGCCGTACTGGATTCCTGTCGCCAACTGGAGCGCGAAGGTTTTGAGGTCACTTACTTAGATCCCAACGCCAGTGGCCTGATTGAGCCGGCATCGGTACAGCAAGCTTTGCGTGACGATACAATTTTAGTCTCTATCATGCACGCCAATAATGAAATTGGCACGGTGAATGATATTGCGGAAATTGGTAAAATTACCCGTGCAGCCAAGGTGCTGCTGCATGTGGACGCGGCGCAATCTGCGGGAAAAATACCCGTTGATGTGGAGGCGATGAATATTGACTTGCTGTCGGTGTCGGGGCACAAGATGTATGGCCCCAAGGGCATTGGTGCCCTGTATGTGCGCCGTAAACCGCGCGTGCGCCTGGAAGCACAGATGCACGGTGGCGGCCATGAGCGCGGTATGCGCTCGGGCACGTTGGCGAACCACCAGATTGTCGGCATGGGCGAAGCGGCGCGTATCTGCCGTGAGGAAATGGCTCAGGAAGGGGAGCGTCTGGCGGGGCTGCGGCAACGCTTTTGGCAGGCGATCAGCGATATCGAAGAGGTGCATTTGAACGGAGACCCGCAGGCGCGCCTGCCCGGTGTGGCGAATGTATCCATTAATTTTGTGGAGGGTGAATCCCTGATTATGTCGCTGAAGGATCTGGCTGTGTCCAGTGGTTCCGCCTGTACTTCCGCAAGCCTGGAGCCCTCTTACGTGCTGCGCGCGCTGGGTCTTAACGATGAGTTGGCACACAGTTCGCTGCGCTTCAGTTTTGGCCGCTTCACCACCGCAGAAGAGGTGGACAAAGCGGTAGCACAGTTGCGCCATGCGGTGGATAAACTGCGCGCATTGTCGCCACTTTGGGATATGTACAAAGACGGTATTGATTTGGATTCAGTGCAGTGGGCTGCCCACTAACAGCGACTGCATTTTTCTTAGGGGAGAGGGAATATGGCTTATAGCGAAAAAGTGTTGGACCACTACGAAAATCCACGCAACGTCGGCAAAATGGACGCGGCGGCGAAAAACGTGGGCACCGGTATGGTGGGTGCTCCCGCCTGTGGTGATGTGATGCGTTTACAGATTCAGGTTAACGACGACGGCATTATCGAAGACGCCAAGTTCAAAACCTACGGCTGCGGATCGGCGATTGCGTCCAGTTCGCTGTTGACCGAGTGGGTAAAAGGTAAAACCCTGGATGAAGCCTCGGCCATCAAAAACATTGAAATTGCCGAGGAACTGGCATTACCGCCGGTGAAGGTACACTGCAGTGTTTTGGCAGAGGACGCCATCAAAGCGGCGGTTAAGGATCTCAGAGAGAAAAACGGGTAAGACAATGGCTATCAGTATCACCCAAGCGGCGGCGCGGCACGTGCGTCGCCAGCTCGATCAACGGGGCAGCGGCCTGGGTATTCGCGTGGGTGTGAAAACCAGCGGTTGTTCGGGCATGGCCTATGTGCTGGAGTTTGTTGATGAAGCTGAGCCGGAAGATACCGTATTCGAAAACGATGGCGTGCAGCTTTATGTCGACCCCAAAAGCCTTGTTTATCTCGACGGCACGGAAATGGACTACGTGCGCGAAGGTGTTAACGAGGGGTTTGAGTTTCGCAATCCCAACGCCACCGGCGAATGCGGTTGTGGTGAGAGCTTCACGGTATAAACGTGGATTTAAGCCAGAATTATTTTGAACTGTTTGGCTTGCCGGTGCAGTTTGAGCTTGATGAAAGCGAGCTTGGGCAGCGCTTCAGGCAGTTACAAAAAGCGCTGCACCCGGATAAATTCGCCAGCGCTGATGCCGCTTCCCAGCGTGTTGCCATGCAGTATTCCTCCAGGGTAAATGAAGCGTACAGCGTATTAAAGTCGCCTTTGCCACGGGCGCTTTATCTGCTGGAACTCGCGGGCTTTGATGGCGCCAAGATTGCCGAACACAAACCCGGCGGCGCGTATCTGATGCAGCAACTGGAGCAGCGCGAAGCGCTTGAGGGCGCAAGCACGGAAGCCCAGCTGATCGCGCTATTAGCGGATGCCAACAGCGTATTTAACCGCGAGCACCAGGCGCTTGTGCTGGCGTTTGATCAGCGCGATTACCCACGCGCCTGTGAACTTGCGAATCAACTGCAGTACAGTGTTAAGTTTATCTCTCAGATCGAGCAGAACCTGGCGGGTCTGCAAGACAGCAACTAAGGTTTTTTCATGGCGATAATGCAAATTGCCGAGCCGGGTCAATCACCCGAGCCGCACCAACAGCGTTTGGCGGCGGGCATCGATCTCGGTACCACATATTCCCTGATTGCCACGGTAAAAGAGGGCGGTGTCACCGTGTTGGCCGATGAGCACGGCCAGCAGCGTTTGCCCTCCGCGGTGAATTACAGCACGCCAGGGGCGCCTCTGGTGGGCGAAGCCGCGCGAGATTTAGCGGCATCGGCGCCGCGCGATACGCTGGTGTCTGCCAAGCGATTTTTAGGACGCTCCGCCAGCGAAATTAAAGCGGCGGCCAAGCGAGCGGGCTATCAACTTGAGGACGAAAATGCCGCCTCTGCCCAGTTCTTAACGGCAAGTGGGGCAATCAGCCCAGTGCAGGCCAGCAGCGATATTCTGAAAACCCTGTTGGCTCGCGCAAAGACCGATTTAGGCGGCGAACTAAGCGGGGTGGTGATTACCGTACCCGCCTATTTCGATGATGCCCAGCGCCAGGCCACCAAAGATGCGGCCACATTGGCGGGGGCAACCGTACTGCGTTTAATCAACGAACCCACCGCCGCAGCGTTGGCCTATGGTTTAGATCAGCAGACCCAGGATTTAGTCGCCGTGTATGATTTAGGCGGCGGTACCTTTGACGTTTCTGTGCTGCGCTTACAAGGCGGGGTATTTGAAGTGTTGTCCACCGGCGGCGACACCGCACTTGGTGGCGATGATTTTGATCACCTTATTGCCGAGTGGGCGCTTGCGCAAAGCGGTACCGACCTTTCTGCGGCGAATTACCGAGCATTATTGGACAGCAGCCGCCGCGCAAAAGAATTACTCACTGAGCAGGAGCAGGCCAGTGTTTACCTGCCCGATGGCGCAGAGCTGACCCTTGATCGCGAGCAGTTTAAAAGCTTGATCAGCCCATTGCTTGAGCGCACTGTAACCGCCTGCCAGCAGGCACTGCGGGATGCCGGCGTGACCGCAGAGCAGGTTGACAATGTGGTTCTGGTGGGCGGTTCCACGCGTTCGCCGGCGGTGCAAGAGGCAGTGACCGCGCTGTTTCAGCAAACCCCTCTCTGTTCCCTGGACCCCGATCAGGTGGTGGCCATGGGCGCCGCAATTCAGGCGGATATTCTGGTGGGTAATCGCCGCGGTGACGACGTTTTATTGCTGGATGTGATACCCCTGTCCCTGGGCATCGAAACCATGGGCGAGTTGGTGGAAAAAATTATTCCCAGAAACACCACTATCCCCGTGGCGCGGGCTCAGGAGTTCACCACCTTCAAGGACGGCCAGACCGCGTTGGCGGTGCATGTGGTACAGGGCGAGCGCGAGCGGGTCAGCGATTGTCGTTCCCTGGCGCATTTTGAGTTGCGGGGCATTCCGCCCATGGTCGCCGGTGCAGCGCGGATTCGGGTGACCTACCAGGTCGATGCGGACGGTTTGTTGAGCGTGAGCGCGCGTGAGGAAACCACCGGTGTCCACAGTGAGATTACCGTCAAACCTTCTTATGGCTTGGACGACGCCACCATTACCCAAATGCTGAAGGATTCCATCGAGCACGCCGAGGAAGATGTCGCCGCGCGCAAGCTTGCGGAACTGCGGGTAGAAGCCGGGCAATTGCTGGAAAACCTGAGCGCAGCACTCGCCGCCGATGGCGATGCGCTGTTAAACGATGCTGAGCGCGCGCAGATTGATAGCGCTATGGCTGCCTTACAAAACCAACTTGGCGGCGAAGATCCCGCCGCCTTGCGCCTTGAGATCGATGCTCTGGCGCAACAGACCGAGCAGTTTGCGGCGCGGCGTATGGATCGCAGTATTAAACAAGCCCTGGCAGGCGTCACCCTCGACAGTCTTGCCAACAAGGAAGAACATACCGATGACTAAAATTGTGGTGCTACCCCACGAAGAGCTTTGCCCCGAGGGCGCGATGGTGGAAGCCGAGCAGGGCGAATCGATATGCGAGGCGCTGCTGCGCAACGATATTCCCATCGAACACGCCTGTGAGATGTCCTGTGCCTGCACCACCTGTCACGTTATTGTGCGCGAGGGCTTTGATTCCCTGGAACCTTCGGACGAACTGGAAGATGACTACCTCGACAAGGCTTGGGGCTTAGAACCGGATTCGCGCTTGTCCTGCCAGGCAGTGGTGGCCGACGAAGATCTGGTGATCGAAATTCCACGCTACACCATCAATATGGTGTCGGAGCGACACTAAGAACTAAGACAGCCCGTTCTTCAGGTCGCGCTGCGTCCCGCGATATCACTCAATGACTGCGAATGCCTTTCAGGAACAGGGTAACTCCCAGGTCGACCTGCTTACCCAGCTCGATGTGACGCTCAAACAGCTCCGGTGAGTCGATTTGCAGCAATGCCAGGCCGTAGATGGACGACCACGCGGAGTTGGCGAGATAGTCCACATCTTTGTTGGTAAAAACACTGCCTTCTATAGCCTTGGCGACAATGGCGCGCACCAGATGAAAGGTGGCGCGGGTGATGTCGTGCAGCTCGCTCTCGGCATCGTTGGGCTCTAAAGAGGGGCCAAACATCAGCTTGAACAGCTCAGGATTATCCGCCGCATAGCGCACGTAACAAAGGGCAAAGGCGCGCATTTGTGCCTCGGGCGAGGCGTCGGCCTGCTGACCCGCCGTTTGCAAGGCGTCAAACAAATGGTGATAACCGTACGTGGCCAGGGCGATAAGCAATTCGTTTTTGTCTTCAAAATGACGATAGGGCGCAGTTTGCGACACGCCGATGTCGCGAGCGATGGCGCGCAGGCTTAAAGACTCTGCGCCGACGGTGTGCAGTTGGGTCAGCGCGGTTTCAATCAATTCGGCACGTAAGTTACCGTGGTGATAGGATTTTTCAGAATTATCGGGCATGATCTTTTGATAACAGCAAAAAGTAAAGCCGAGGCCGATGATCGGCCTCGGTGCATTGCGCTTAAGGCAGCAAATGCGCTACGGCATCGCGTTCCTCAGTCAGTTCCTGCTCAGTTGCTTTCATCTTGGCTTGGCTGAAATCGCCGATGTCCACACCTTCAACAATGCTCCAGTCGCCATCTTTACAGCGACAGGGGAAGGAGTAAATCAGACCTTCGGCAACACCGTAAGCGCCGTTGGAGTATACGCCCATGGATACCCAGTCATCGCCCTCTGTGCCCAGCGCCCAACTGCGCATATGCGCGATTGCGGCGTTGGCGGCGGAGGCGGCGGAGGAGGCGCCACGCGCTTTAATAATGGCCGCACCGCGTTGCTGAATGGTGGGGATATACTCGCCCTCGTACCAGTCCTGGTCTACCAGATCGATGGCTTTTTTGCCGTCAACCAGGGTGTTGAACAGGTCGGGGTACTGGGTGGCAGAGTGGTTGCCCCAGATGGTCATGTTGCTGACATCGTTGACCGTTTTACCGCATTTTTGCGCGATTTGGGTGATGGCGCGGTTGTGATCCAGGCGGGTCATTGCAGTAAAGTTGCGCGGGTCGATATTCGGCGCATTGCGCTGGGCGATCAGGGCGTTGGTGTTGGCGGGGTTGCCGACCACCAGCACTTTGATATTGCGGCTGGCATTGTCATTAATGGCCTTACCCTGGGCGGAGAAGATTGCAGCGTTGGCTTCCAGCAGGTCTTTGCGCTCCATACCGGGGCCGCGAGGGCGTGCGCCAACGAGCAGGGCGTAGTCGGTATCCTTAAAGCCCACGGCGGGGTCATCGGTGCAAACGATACCTGCCAGCAGTGGGAACGCGCAGTCTTCGAGCTCCATGCGAACCCCTTCCAGGGCTTCCAGGGCCGGGGTGATGTCCAGCAATTGCAGGATCACAGGCTGGTCTTCGCCCAGCATAGCGCCAGAGGCGATGCGAAACAGCAGGGCGTAGCCGATTTGTCCAGCGGCGCCGGTCACAGTAACTCGAACAGGTTGTTTCATGGAAAACGCTCCTTTTTTGGGTATGTCGTGAATAAAACTTAATCGCAATATTGTATTCCTCTGCTGCCATAATTGCTACTAGGCAATGCTGCGCGTAAAATTACGCTCATTTGAAATCCTACGGAATTGGCTACACTGTGCGCGAATTAAGTAAGAAAGAGCGAACCGAGTTCAATAAGCTGCAAAAACGTCTGCGCCGCAACGCGGGTAATGCGATTGCGGATTACAATATGATCGAGGCGAATGACAAGGTGATGGTGTGCCTGTCCGGCGGCAAGGATTCCTACGCCATGCTCGATATTCTCATCAGTCTGAGGCGTAATGCGCCGGTGTCATTTGAGCTGGTGGCGGTGAATCTGGATCAAAAACAACCCGGCTTTCCAGAGCACGTATTGCCAGCGTATCTGGATAATCTGGATGTGCCTTACTATATTTTGGAAAAAGACACCTACAGCATCGTAAAATCCGTTGTGCCCGAGGGCAAGACCACCTGCGGACTGTGTTCGCGCCTGCGCCGGGGCAGTTTATACGGGTTTGCCAGACAAATAGGTGCGACTAAAATCGCCCTGGGGCATCACCGCGATGACATTGTGGAAACCTTGTTTCTCAATATGTTCTTTAATGGCAGTTTAAAGGCAATGCCGCCCAAACTCTTATCTGACGATAAAGACAATATCGTGATTCGCCCCCTGGCGTATTGCAAGGAAAAAGACCTGGCGCAATACGCCGACTATAAAGCGTTTCCCATTATTCCCTGTAATCTTTGCGGTTCGCAGACCAATTTACAGCGTGTGGCGATAAAAAACATGCTTCTCGATTGGGAGAAACAATACCCCGGGCGTACCGAAACCATTTTTAAGGCGATCTCCAATGTCGCCCCCTCCCAGTTGGCAGATACAAAATTATTTGATTTTGCCGGGCTTAAAGCCACTGCACAGGACAGCGATTTACACATCAATGCCATTGCGGCGGTAAATCTTTAGGTTACGGGGTGTTAGCCGTCTCTGATCTCAGCCTTGAGCGCGGCGGCCGCTTGTTGTTTAGCGACTTGAGTTTTAGTGTCGGTGAAGGCGAGATGGTGCAAATCATCGGCGCCAATGGCAGCGGAAAAACCAGTTTATTGCGGGTTTTGGCGGGTCTGTCGCGCTGGGCCCTGCGCGGTGAGGTCAGGTTTTGCGGCGAGCCCCTGGCAAAATCCGCGGAATTTGCCAGACAGCGTTTATACCTGGGGCATCTCAGTGCCGTGAAGGGCGTATTAAGCCCCAGAGAGAATCTGCGCTATCACTTGAGCGGGCAGTTTTACCCCAGCTTGACGGCGATTGACGAGGCGCTGGATGCGGTGGGTTTGTACGGCTGTGAAGATGTGCCCTGTCACCATTTATCCGCCGGGCAGCAGCGAAGGGTGAATTTAGCACGGCTGTATTTATCAGATTGCAAATTGTGGCTGCTGGACGAGCCCTTTACCGCGATTGATGCGGCGGGTATTGCCGCACTGGAACAGCGCATGGCCGACCACGTTCGCAGCGGTGGAGCGGTGTTGCTGACTTCCCATCAAACCCTGGCTGAGAATGCTCGCAGTATTGATCTGCAGGGCGGGAAACAATGAGTTTGCTGGTCTACGCCCAGAGTATATTGGCACGCCAGCTATTGCTGGCGTTTCGCCGTCCCATGGATGTGGTTAATCCGCTGCTGTTTTTCGCCATGGTGCTGCTACTGTTTCCTCTGGGGCTTGGCCCGGACCCGCAACAACTGGCCCTATTTGCGCCGGGCATTTTATGGGTGGTGGCGCTGCTGGCGAATTTGCTGACCGCCGACAGTCTGTTGCGTTCGGACTACGACGACGGTTCGCTTGAGCAGTTGCTGTTAGCGCCTTATCCCTTGTATATCAGCGCTTTGTGCCGCTGTATCGTCCACTGGTTGCTGTGCGGTTTGCCCCTGGTGGTGTTGTCCCCCCTGTTTGCGCTGATGCTTCATTTGCCGGGCAGCGCAATTCCCGCGTTGATGCTCGCGCTGTTGTTGGGCACGGCGGTGTTGAGTTTTCTGGGAGCTATCGGCGCGGCGCTGACCGTGGGCTTAAAACGCGGTGGTATGTTGATATCCCTGATAATTCTGCCGCTGTATCTGCCAGTACTTATCGTTGGCTCGGCCTGTGTCGAGGCCGCCGTGCGGGGTGCGCCAGTACAGCCCTTTTTATTGCTGCTAAGTGCAATGCTCTGCCTGAGTCTGGCCCTTGCACCCCTTGCAGTGGCGGCGGGGCTTAGAATATCGGTGGAAGCTCAGTAGTAAGACTGTGCGAAAATACCAGAAGGAAGGAGCGACGGGAACGACACCCTGATAAAGACTGTCTTCTCATGACCTTAGAGACGATATTTGGCATAATGATCGTTTTATGTGCATACCCACCACGGTACGTTTTTATCCATGTGGACATTCTTTCATAAACTGGGCTCACCGCCATGGCTGTACGATTTCTCGGCCAGGGTGCTGCGCTATTTACTGCCGCTGACCCTGCTGGCGCTGGTGGTGGGCGCGGTGTGGGGCTTGTTGTTTACCTCGCCGGATTTTCGCCAGGGCAACAGCTATCGCATTATTTATATTCACGTGCCTGCCGCTCTGGTGGCGCTGGCGGGGTATTATGTCATGGCCATTGCCGGGGCGATCAGCCTTATCTGGAAGATGAAGGTGGCGGACATGGCGATGAGAAGCGCCGCTTCCAGCGGTGCGGCTTTTACCTTTATCGCCTTGGTGACGGGGGCTATTTGGGGTAAACCCACCTGGGGTACCTGGTGGGTGTGGGATGCACGCATTACCTCAATGGTGGTATTGTTGTTTTTGTATTTGGGCGTGATAGCGTTGTATCAGGCGTTTGACAACAAACAGGCGGCCAATAAAGCCTGCGCCATACTGGCACTGGTGGGCACGGTGAATATTCCGATTATCTACAAGTCGGTGGATTGGTGGTACAGTCTGCATCAACCGGCAACGATCAAGTTTACCAGCGAGAGCACCATTCACAGCAGTATGCTGTACCCGCTGTTGCTGATGATTGGCGCTTTTTATGCCTTGTTCGCCTGCGTAGTGCTGCTTAACCTGCGCACTGAGATTTTGGCGACCCAGGCGCGCAGCACCTGGCTGCGCAAATTGTTAGACGAGTCGTGCTGATGTATTTCGACAGCTTGCAGGCGGTTGCACAAATGGACGGTCACGGCGCTTTTGTGTGGTCGGCCTATGGCATTACCGCGGTGGTACTTGGCCTGCTTATTATCGTGCCTTTGCGGCGTCAGCGCGCGCTTGCGCGGCGCATTCAGGGTGAACTTCGCCGCGCCAGGCGCCAGCAACAACAGGCCGGGCACGCGAGCTAGACTTATGCATCCAGCAAGAAAACAGCGTTTGTGGGTAGTGCTGATGATCGTGGCGTTCTCAAGCGCTGCCGTGGGTCTGGCGGTGTATGCCCTGCGCGGAAATATCAATCTGTTTTATCCGCCAGCGCAGGTGATGTCCGGCGCCGCGCCCCTTGATACGCCGCTTCGCGTCGGCGGCATGGTGGTGGCGGGCAGTGTCAAGCGCAGCCCCGATACGCTCGATGTGGAGTTTCAAGTAACAGATTATAAAGCTGTCGTAACTATACGATATACCGGCATTTTGCCTGATTTGTTTGGCGAGAAACAGGGTGTCGTCGCCGCGGGTAAGCTAAACGCGGACAAAGTGCTTATCGCCACGCAGGTGTTGGCAAAACACGACGAAAACTATATGCCGCCAGAGATCACCGAGTCCCTGCAAAAACCTGCCCAGAGCGAGCAGCCATGATCGCCGAGATAGGCCACTTTGCGCTGATTCTGGCGTTTTTTCTGAGCGTGCTGCTGGTGGCGGTACCCCTGTGGGGGGATTGGCGCAACAATGCCGCCGCGCTGGCAATGGCGCCATCCCTGGCATTGGGCCTGTGTTGTATGCTGATGGTGAGTTTTGTCTGTCTGGCCACGGTGTTTTTGCGCGATGATTTTAGCGTGGCGCTGGTGGCGTCCCACAGCAACAGCCTGTTGCCCTGGTATTACAAAATCTCTGCCGTGTGGGGCAATCACGAGGGTTCGCTGCTGCTCTGGGTGTTGATTTTATCCCTGTGGATGAGTGCTGTGGCGCTGTTCAGCCCCGGCCTGCCGATGCTGATGCTGGCGCGGGTGTTGGCAGTGATGGGCGCGGTGGGTGTGGGTTTTAGCTCGTTTTCACTGTTTACTTCCAACCCGTTTTTGCGCCTGTTGCCCAATCCGCCCAGCGATGGTGCCGACCTGAACCCCTTGCTGCAAGATCCGGGGCTGATTTTTCATCCGCCATTGTTGTACATGGGGTATGTGGGTTTTTCTGTGGCCTTTGCCTTTGCCATCGCCGCACTGATGGGCGGGCGGCTTGATGCCGCCTGGGCGCGCTGGTCGCGACCCTGGACCAACGCCGCCTGGGCGTTTTTAACCCTGGGCATCGCCCTGGGTAGCTGGTGGGCTTACTATGAGTTGGGCTGGGGCGGCTGGTGGTTTTGGGATCCGGTGGAAAACGCGTCCTTTATGCCCTGGCTGGTGGGCACGGCTTTGATACACTCGCTGGCGGCCACGGAAAAGCGCGGCCTGTTTAAAAGCTGGACGGTATTGCTGGCGATTGCCGCTTTTTCTCTCAGTTTAGTCGGCACATTTTTAGTGCGCTCGGGGGTGCTTACCTCCGTGCACGCCTTTGCCACCGACCCCGCGCGCGGGGTGTATATTTTATCCTTTTTAGCGGTGGTCGTCGGTGGTTCGCTGACCCTGTACGCCCTGCGCGCTCCGGCGGTCAGCTCGCGGGTGAGTTTTCAGGCGCTGTCGAAAGAGTCTTTTTTGCTGGTTAACAATGTGGTGCTTTTGGTCGCCATGCTGACGGTGCTGTTTGGCACTCTGTTTCCGCTGTTTATGGACGCGCTGGGGCAGGGCAAATACTCGGTCGGGCCACCTTATTTCAACACTGTATTTGTGCCGCTGATGGCGGTGTTAATGCCGTTTATGGGTCTCGGGCCTGTGGCACGTTTTAAACGCGACACCGCTTCACGCCTCGCGGCCGAATTGTTTATTCCCCTTGTGGCGGCGCTGCTGCTTGGGTTTATTCTGCCCTTGTTTTTCGGTGCATCCTACAATATCTGGGCGGCGCTGGCGCTGGTGTTGGCGTTCTGGCTGATGTTCAGTTTAATACGCGATGCCCTGCGCAGGATGTACAGTGCCTCCTCCGTAGGGGCGGGCATTGCGCGTTTAACACCCAGTTATTGGGGCCTGCAACTTGCCCACTGGGGCTTTGCCCTGTGTGTAATTGGCGCGGTGTTCGTCAGCCAGTTCAGCGATGAACGGGATATTAAAATGAGCCCCGGCGATGCCCAGCAGGTTGCGGGCTTTAGCTTTCGCTTTGATGATTTATCAGAGCTGGCGGGGCCGAATTATCTGGCGATACAGGCGGCTTTTTCGGTAACAAAAAACGGCAAACTGATTACCACCTTAAAACCGCAAAAACGTCGCTACCTGGCGCGGGAAATGGAGATGACCGAAACGGCTATATACGCGACGGTCTTTTACGATATTTATGTGGCGATGGGTGAACCGGTGGGGACGGACGGCTGGGCCATACGCCTGCACTACAAACCTATGGTACGCTGGATCTGGTTTGGTGCGCTGCTTATGGCTGGCGGCGCATTTATCGCGATGGCAGACAAGCGCTATCGTCAGAGTAGGAACCCAGGAAAACGAAAGGAGGGCACACATGGCCAGACTTAAACTGTTTATTCCGCTGTCAATTTTTATCGCTATCGCCGCCTTTTTGCTGCGCGGTTTATACCTCGATCCACAGGCTTTGCCATCGGCCTTGATCGACAAGCCGCTGCCGGATTTTGAATTGCCCACGCTTGAGCGAGAAGAGCTGGTAAAGCGTCAGGATTTACTCGGTGAAGTGGCGCTGTATAACGTCTGGGCGACCTGGTGCGTAGCCTGTCGCACGGAACACCCGTTTTTAAACGAACTGGCTGATCGCGGCGTGTTGATTTACGGTATCAATTACAAAGATGACAAGCAGACCGCAAGGCGCTGGCTGGCAAACCTCGGCAACCCCTATCGCCTGAATCTGTACGACAGCGAGGGTGCGCTGGGCTTGGACCTCGGCGTTTACGGTGCACCGGAGACCTATTTTGTGGATGCCAGGGGCGTGATTCACTATCGTCACGTCGGCGTTTTGGATAAGAACGTATGGAAGGCGCAACTGCAAGCAGTTTACCAGCGGCTTGGCAGCGAGACGCCGCAATGAAAGCGATGGGGTTGGCGGCGCTGTTTTGTCTGCTGTTATCCTTTCCTGCGGTGGCGGTGATCGAATCTTACGAGTTTGAGGATGACAGCTTGCGCCTGCGCTTTCAGACCTTGAGCCAGGAGCTGCGCTGCCCAAAATGTCAAAACCAGAATATCGCCGATTCCAATGCGCCCATTGCCAAAGACCTGCGCGAGCAGTTGCACCGGCAATTGCAAAGCGGCGCCTCCGACGAGGCGATCAAGCAATATATAGTGGATCGCTACGGTGAGTTCGTGCTCTATCGACCCCGCGTCGAGGGCGTCACCCTGTGGCTCTGGCTGACACCGCTATTGTTGTTGATGGCGGGTGTTGGCGTGTTAGCCGCGGTGCTGCGCAGACCAAAACGCCCGCGTGGGCAGCTCAGCGAGGCGGAACAAGCGCGTCTGGATAAGCTGGTGGGTGACGAGCATAAGGAGTCATCCTGATGGGTGGCTTTGTCCTTTGCGCGCTTGCGCTGTTGGTTGTTGCACTGTTGTTTGTGCTGTTGCCAAAGCGTCAGACAAGGCCGGTGGGGCAGGATATCAGCGCCAGCAATGTACAGTGGTATCGTCAGCGCGAGCAGGAGCTGCTGGAATCAGCCCAGGAGGATTTACTGGATGATGCCCGCCTGCGCCTTTTGGAGGACGTGCCGGAAAGCAGTGCAAGCAGGCGTTACAGCACTCGCTTTGCGAAATGGCCGCTGGCACTGGTTCTGGTGCTGGGCGCAGTTGGCCTGTATTGGCATATCGGTGCGGCGCAGGATGTGGTGATCGCCAACACGCTGGCAAGTATAGACCACAGCACCAAGCCCGAAACACTAACAGCGCTGGTCGGCGATATAGAAGCCCGTCTGCAGCGGCATCCCGAGCACGAGCAATACACCTCGCTGCTCGCCCAGTACTATATGAATCAACAGCGCTACAGTGAGTCGGTCGGCCTGTATCGGCGTTTGCTGACACGTTATCCCGAGGACGACAGGCTGTTGGCAGCCGCGGCGCAGGCGCAATACCTGGCCGATGGCCGCAGCTTTACGTCCACCACCCGTGCCTGGTTAGAGCGCGCCGTCGCCCTCAATCCCCACCAGAGCACCGCGCTGAGTATGTTGGGTATGCTGTCCTTTGAAGCGGGGCAGTACGCCGATGCCAGGCGCTATTGGCAGCAGCTTGTGCGCAGCCTGGCACCGCAGAGCCCCGATGGGCAGATGATACGCGAGTTGATCGCGCTGGCTGAACAGCGTATCCGCGAAGAGGCAGAGCAGGCCAGCGAACCAGGCGGGATCGACGGTGTTGCTGTGCGTATCGCGGTGTCCGCACCGCAAGGCGCCATCAGCCCCGACGATAGCGTTTTTGTGTCATTGCGCCCCGCGGGCGTAGATACCCGCATGCCCATAGCCGTGCGGCGTTTCTGGGGGGCGAATCTGCCCCGTGAAATTGTGCTCGATAACCGTCATTCCATGAGCGGTCAGCAATTGTCCTCTGACACTCCCGTCACCGTTGCTGTACAGGTATCGCCCAATGGGCAAGTCGGCGCTGCCAACGCCACCTGGCAGGGGGAGATCGGCCCGGTGGCGCCTTCGCGTGTGCCGAAGTTGGTGACGGTGGTGCTGGCAGCAAGCCAATAAACGCGCCTCGCGGTGTCCCAGGACGCGCGATTCAACAGCTGGTGGCCGCCCTGCTTACGCCCGCGCGATCAGCCACAATAATTTGGATTTGCTCGCCCAGAGCATAGTGTTGTGCCTGCAACTGCTATACACTACGCCTCTTTTGTTCACGCCATCCCATGCTCCTTGGCTCAGCTTCGCGCTTTAAAGTGATATGCGACTAAAACTGATTAAATTACAAGGCTTTAAGTCCTTTGTAGACACCACAACGGTAAGTTTTCCCAGCAATATGTGTGCGGTGGTGGGGCCCAACGGCTGTGGCAAATCCAACATCATCGACGCGGTGCGCTGGGTGATGGGCGAAAGTTCGGCCAAAAGCCTGCGCGGTGAATCCATGACCGACGTGATTTTCAACGGCTCGGTCAATCGCCAGCCGGTGGGTCAGGCATCCATTGAGCTGGTATTCGACAACCACGACGGCAGTGTGGGTGGCGAATACGCGCGCTACTCGGAAATCGCGATCAAGCGCCTGGTCACCCGTGAGGGACAGTCGGAGTATTTCTTGAATGGCAGCCGCTGTCGGCGTCGCGATATCACGGATATTTTTCTGGGTACCGGTCTTGGACCCCGCAGTTACGCAATCATCGAGCAGGGTATGATTTCGCGCCTGATCGAGTCCAAACCTGAAGAGCTGCGGGTATTCATTGAAGAGGCCGCGGGCATTTCAAAGTACAAGGAGCGACGTAAAGAAACCGAAAGCCGTATGCGCCGCACCCTGGATAATTTAGATCGCCTGACCGACCTGCGCGAAGAAATGGAGCGCCAGTTGCAGCATTTGCAACGCCAGGCGGCCGCGGCGGAGAAATACGCCAGATTTAAGCAGGAAGAGCGCGAGCTGAGCGGGCAGTTATTAGCGCTGCGCTGGCGTGAATTTGATGAGCAGCTGCGCATCGCCAAGTCGGCTATTGGCGACTTAGAGGTGGAGTTGGAGTCGGTCAACGCCGAGCATCGTCGTATTGATGCGGCGATTGAAGAGCAGCGCGACTCGCACACAGAACTTAACGATCAGTTCAACAATGTGCAGAGCCTTTATTATGAGGTGGGTACGAAGGTGGCGCGCATCGAGCAGAGCATTGCCCACCGACGGGAGCGCGCCTCCCAGTTAAACGCCGATCTGGCGCAGACCTTGCAGAATTTAGAGCGCGCTCGCGAAACCCTGCAAACCGACGAGTCTCGCCTGCAAACCTGGCAGGAGGAAGCTGCACAGCTGGCGCCAGAGCTTGAACTGTTAAGCGCCGCCAGGGAAAACTCCAGCGAAACCTTGCAGCAGGCGGAAGAGGCCATGCGGCTTTGGCAGCAGCAGTGGGAGGAGTTTAATCTGGGCGCAGCCGAGCCCCGCCAGCAGGCGGAGGTACAGCAGTCGCGCATTCAGCATATGGAACAGTCCCTCGCTCGCATCGCCAGGCGCCGCTCGCAGATGGAGCAGGAACTCGCCGACATGCCCGAGGTCGAAGCCGATACCGAGCTGGAAACCTTGCGCGAGAATATGTTGATGCTGGAAGAGAGCATGGCTGAGTTGGAAATGCGCGGCGAAAGCCTGTCTTCGGAGGTGGCGCAGGTGCGTGAAGCCCACGCCAGTCGGGGTCGTCAAATCGACAATGCGCGCACTGAACTCGCTCGTTTAGAGGGGCGTCAGGCCTCTTTGGAAGCCCTGCAACAAGCTGCCAGAGACAGCGATGGCCAGGCGGAAATGGAAAACTGGCTGGCACAGCACGGTTTAAGCAGTCAGCCGCGTTTACTTGAGCACATTGAAGTCGACCCGCAATGGCAAAACGCGGTTGAGACGGTACTGGGCGGTGACTTAAACGCGGTCTGTGTCGATAGCTTTGCGTCCTGGGCTGAGGAGTTGCCCGCGCTCAAACAGGGTGCGTTGTTGCTGCTGCAACCCGGCAGCGCGCAGGATGACAGCGCTACCCTTGCCGCTAAAGTCAGCCGCGGCCAAAACTGGGTGGCGGCCAAACTGGGCAGTATTTTCACCGCAGACAATCTGGGCGAAGCCCTGGGCAGGCGCGAGCAGCTCAATGAGCAGCAATCGCTGATCACGCCGGAAGGCATCTGGATGGGGCGTAACTGGATTCGTATATCCAAAGCGGTGTCGGAAGAGGGCAGCGTGATCGCCCGACAGATGCAGCTCGATGAACTCACTGACACCCTCGCTATGCAGCACGAGCAGGCTGACCACCTGGAAGCCGACCGCGAGCAGAGCGCCCAGCGCCTGCTGGCGCTGGAAGAGCAGCGCCAGGACAATCAAAAGGAATTGCAGCGCGTCACTCGCGAGCACGCGGAGTTGAACTCCCAGGTCTCGGCACGTATGGCGCGTATCGAGCAGATTAACAGTCGCCGCAATCAGTTGAGCACCGACATCGCCGAGGTGGTGCAGTTGTTTGCCCAGGAGCAGGCGGGTATTGCCGAAGCGCGCCAGTTGTTATCCGCAGCGATCGAGCTGATGGAGGCGGATTCACAGCAGCGCGAGCAGTTGCTGAGTCGGCGCGATGAGGTTAACAATGCGCTTGACAACGCCCGTGCCAGCGCTCGCCAGGATCAGGACGCCAGCCACCAAATGGAAATGCGCTGCCGGTCTTTGGATACGCAAATTACCGCCATGACCCAGACCCTGAGCCGCACCCGCGATCAGGTTACCCAATTTCAGCAGCGCTACGATCAGTTAAGCGATGCCCTGGTGCAGGATGAAAGCCCGGAAAGCGACCTGCGCGAGGAGCTGGAAACACTGCTGGAACAGCGTCTGGTAGTGGAGGGGCAGCTGGCCGAAGCGCGGCAAAAAGTCGCGGATGTCGCCCATCAGCTGCGCGAAGACGAGCATCAAAGAACCGCGATAGAGCACAAGTCCATCGATGTGCGCAATAAACTGGAAGCCCAGCGCCTGGCGCAGCAGCGCCTCACCACAGAATGTGAAAACATTGTCGAGCAGGTCGATGCCGCCGAACAGGATTTAGATACGGTGCTGGCGAGCATTCCAGAGGAAGCCACTGAAAACGCCTGGCGCGAGCAAATCGAAAAAGTCATGGCGCGTATCCATCGCCTGGGGCCGATTAACCTGGCGGCGATTGATGAATACGAACAACAATCCGAGCGCAAGCGCTATCTGGATTCACAAAATGACGATTTAGAAGCGGCACTTTCTACTCTGGAAGGTGCCATCCGCAAAATTGACAAGGAAACCCGCGAACGCTTCCGAGATACCTTTGAACGGGTCAACAATGGCCTGCAGGCCCTGTTCCCGAAAGTATTTGGCGGCGGCAGCGCCACCTTGGAATTGACCGGCGATGACCTGCTCGATACCGGCGTGTCGATTATGGCGCGTCCGCCAGGCAAGAAAAACAGCACCATTCACCTGCTGTCGGGCGGTGAAAAGGCGCTGACGGCCATCGCCCTGGTATTTTCTATCTTCCAGCTAAATCCCGCGCCGTTTTGTATTCTCGATGAGGTGGATGCGCCGCTGGATGATGCTAACGTGGGACGCTACGCCCGTATGGTGAAAGAGATGTCAGAAAAAGTGCAATTTATTTACATCACTCACAACAAAATCTCCATGGAGCTGGCAGATCAGCTTTTGGGTGTTACCATGCATGAACCGGGCGTGTCGCGATTGGTGACGGTAGACGTAGAAGAAGCGGCGGAACTGGCCGCGAAGGTTGTTCAAACATCATGAAAAGCGTAGCGGTAGCTACGGTTTGAATGATTTTGGGCAAGATTCGAAGTCATTTTTTTCGAAAAACCATTTAGGTACAGTTTGTACATTGGCTTTTGTTGCTATTCACTACATAACTCATTGATAGTAAATAAACAATAGCGAAGTGGACGCCGTACTGGTGAAATATCCGGGCCAGATGGCACAAAACCACTAAAGGAGATAAATCGTGCTGGGCGATCTTACAATTCGAGATTGGATGGTCATTGTCGGGGTGTTGCTGATCTTTGCCGTGCTGCTTGACGCCTTTAGACGTGTGCGCGAGGAACGCCGCAGCGGTGTGCGCATCAGTCTGGGTAAATCCGTTGGTAAAGCTGCCGATGTCGATGACGACGATATTTTGCTGAACAGCGAATTGCCAAACGGCGGTGCCAGGGCGGTGGCGCGCGACCTTTATAAGCAAGTCACGCAAAAATCGACACCGGACACCGCTCAGGTGGAACACGAAGCCCCAGAGCCCGCCTACGATGACGACGATCTTATCGACGGCATCAGCGCCGAAGAGGAAGATCACAGCGCCATCCTCGCCGAGCGCGAAGAGTTGGATGATCTGTGCGACGAACCCCAGGCCGATACTCAGAAGGTAACTCTGCCAGAGGGCATCGAGCCAGAAATGTTTGTGCTCAATGTGGTTGCCCGCGACCCCGCTGGTTTCAATGGCGAAGATATTCTACATATTTTGCTGGCCTGTAATCTGCGCTTTGGGGAGATGGACTTTTTCCACCGCCACGAACAGGAGACCGGCAGGGGCACCATTCAATTCAGCGTGGCGAACATGATGCAGCCCGGCGTGTTTGACATCGACAACATGGCCGATCTGCGCACCCCGGGGCTGGTGTTTTTCCGCACCTTCCCAGGCCCCAAAAACATGATGCAGGCCTTCGACTATATGCTGGAAACCGCCAAAGCGGTGGCGAAAAACCTCAACGGTGATGTGCTCGACGAAAGCCGCTCCATGCTTACCCGCCAGACCCTGGAGCACGCCCGTTCGCGCATTCAGGATTTGGAGCGCCGCTTGATGGCCGCATCGGAACAGTAATCGTTTGCGGATGCGGTAAACATGCAGCCAGAGCTTGAGGCGAAACGATTGCGCGAGCAATTGCAGCGCTGGAATCATCAATATCACGTGCTCGATGAGCCCGCGGTCAGTGACAGTGAATACGACCGCAGTCTGCGCCGCCTGCAGGCGCTAGAACAGGCGCATCCCGATCTGGTCACCGCCGACTCGCCCACCCGGCGTGTTGGCGCCGCGCCCTTGTCGGCGTTTACGCAGGTGACCCATCAGGTCCCGATGCTGTCGCTGGACAACAGTTTTAGCGATGACGAATTAACCGCCTTTGATACCCGCCTGCACGATCGTCTAAAAGACGACACGCCGCTGGAATACGCCTGCGAGCCAAAACTCGATGGCATTGCCGTCAGCCTGTTGTACCGCTATGGTATTTTGGTGCAGGGCGCCACGCGCGGCGACGGCATCACCGGCGAAGACATCACCGCCAATGTGCGCACCGTGGGTTCGGTTCCGCTGCGATTATCTGGCGAAAACACACCGCCACTGCTGGAGGTGCGCGGTGAAATCTACATGCTAAAAGCGGGCTTTGAAGCCCTGAACGACAAAGCGCGCCAGGAAGGCGGCAAGGTATTCGCCAATCCGCGCAACGCCGCCGCAGGCAGTCTGCGTCAACTCGACAGTCGCATCACCGCCACCAGGCCACTGGAAATGTGCTGCTACGGTTACGGCATTGTCGAGGGCTGGGAGCTTCCAGATACTCACGATGAAGTGCTGCAACAATTTGCCGCCTGGGGTTTACGCGTCAACAGCGAATCTGCAGTGGTAACTGGCATCGCTGCACTGCATGAGTACTACCAGCAACTGGCGTTGAAGCGCGATGATCTGCCCTACGATATCGACGGTATTGTATTTAAGGTCAATCGCATTGATTTGCAGCAGAGCCTGGGCTTTGTCTCGCGCGCGCCGCGTTGGGCGATTGCGCGCAAATTTCCCGCCCAGGAAGAAATTACGCGCTTGTTGGCGGTGGATTTTCAAGTGGGCCGCACTGGCGCCATTACCCCCGTGGCGCGCCTGGAACCTGTAAACGTCGGCGGCGTAACAGTAAGCAACGCCACCTTGCACAACGCCGATGAAATCGCCAGGCTCAATTTAATGATCGGTGACACAGTCGTGGTGCGCAGAGCGGGAGACGTGATTCCCAAGGTGGAATCCGTGGTTGGCGAGCGTCGCCCAAAAAATGCCCGACCTGTGGAATTTCCCACACACTGTCCCGTGTGTGGCTCCCAGGTGGAGCGCGAGCCGGACGAGGCCATTATGCGCTGCCAGGGTGCCTTGGTGTGCAGCGCACAACAAAAAGCGGCCATCCGCCATTTTGTCGCCCGTCGCGCCCTGGATATCGAAGGTTTCGGTGAAAAGCTGGTGGATCAATTCGTCGATAAAGGTTTGTTGAAAAATGTTGCGGACATTTTTGAATTAAAAAATCATCAAGATGAGCTGCTGGCACTGGAGCGCATGGCGAGAAAATCGCTGGATAATTTATTGGCCGCCATAGAGAAAAGCAAAAATACAACACTGCCGCGGTTTTTATATGCGCTCGGTATTCGCGAAGTGGGTCAAACCACCGCGCGTATTCTGGCTGAGCATTTTGGCAGTTACGAGGCCTTGTTTGCCGCCAGTGAAGAGGAACTGCTTGCGGTGCGCGATGTGGGGCCTGTGGCCGCCGACCATCTGCGCCAGTTTTTTGATAGTGAGGCAAGCCAGAATATTGTAAAACGCCTTCGAGACAGCGGCGTAAACTGGCCGAATATCGCCGTAAAAAATCCCGCAGATTTACCCCTTGCCGGGCAAACCTGGGTTGTGACCGGAAAACTGGAAACGCTGACGCGCGAGGAAGCCAAGGAGCGCCTGATAGCGCTTGGTGCAAAAAGTGCTGGCAGTGTTTCCAAAAACACCACCTGCCTGGTCGCTGGCCCCGGTGCGGGTTCCAAACTCAGCAAGGCTGCGGAACTCGGCATTGAAACCATTGATGAAGCGGAGTTTTTACGGCGTCTGAACAAGCTTTAGCCCGGATGTTTCACCAGTAAATGGAGTTTTCGGACAAAAGGACAAAGAAGGTTGTTCAAACATCATGAAAAGCGTAGCGGTAGCTACGGTTTGAATGATTTTGGGCA
>PDWI01002440.1_pt1 | contig 27936 bp, 31 predicted proteins | sample 1430891 | NCBI WGS metagenome assembly PDWI01 (sample SAMN01162508, study PRJNA174530) | Oral metagenome, whole genome shotgun sequencing project. | biome: Marine environment; feature: Marine mammal; material: Swab sample of the gingival sulcus; isolation source: swab sample of gingival sulcus... | reverse complement strand
AAAGAAACAAAGTTTCAGTTTATCCTGCTTAATTTTTTTAGCTTACGTGCATTTTGCACGTAAGCTCTTTTTTTGTACAATCCCCTAAGGAATTATCAATGTTTGTAGACCATGTTAGCTTAACTTTAAGTAGCGGAAAAGGTGGTGCGGGAGCTGTTTCTTTTCGCCGAGAAAAGCATGTTATCATGGGAGGCCCTGACGGCGGAGATGGAGGTCGAGGCGGAGATATTTACTTTTTAGTGGATAATAATACTCATACTCTTTCAAACTTCAAAGGAAAAAGACATCTAAAGGCCAAAAATGGCAAACCTGGGGAAGGCAGAAAAAAATATGGCAAAAAGGGAGAGGATTTAATCTTAATAGTTCCCCCTGGTACTCAAGTTGTTGATAGCGAAAGTGGAGAAATTTTGTTAGATCTAGTAGAAGAGGGCGATAAGAGGAAATTTTTACAAGGCGGACTTGGTGGACTTGGAAATTTTCATTTTAAAAGTTCCACAAATCAACGCCCAACTTACGCCCAACCAGGACGTGAGGGTGAAAGCAAAGAAATAAGGCTAGAGCTTAAACTCATAGCCGATGTTGGACTTGTAGGCTTTCCAAATGTTGGCAAATCAACCCTTATAAGTACCCTTTCAAATGCTACTCCTGAGATTGCAAATTATGAATTTACAACCCTAACCCCAAAACTAGGACTTGTGGATGCGGGAGAATATAGTTCATTTATAATGGCAGATATTCCTGGAATTATAGGCGGGGCAAGTGAGGGCAAGGGCTTGGGATTAAAGTTTTTAAAACACATCCAAAGAACGAGAATTTTGCTTTTCATGTTAGATCTTGCCCATTATGAAAGTTTACAAACCCAGTATGAAACCCTAAAAAAAGAAGTGGAAAAATTTTCATCCGATCTAAATGGGAGAGAATTTGCCATAGCACTAACAAGGTTTGATGCGACCGATAAAAAAGAAGCCGATGAAAAAATAAATGAATTTTTCCAAACCCTAAAGCTAAAACCAACATCCTCAAAATACGGCTCACATGAAGACATAAAATGCTATTTTAAACAAGAAGAATTTAAAGAGCAAAAGTCAAAAAAAGAACCCCTGTTTGTTTTGCCCATTTCTTCAGTTGCAAGGATAAATCTAGATGCCTTGAAATTTGCTTTAAATGAAGCGGTTTTGGAGGATAAATAAAAATGGAAGTATCAAATAGTTTAGTTTTTAATTCAGATAATGAGCTAGAACTTAGTGTTAGACTGGAAAATGAAAGTGTTTGGTTAAATAGACAACAAATGTCTTTACTTTTTGACAGGGATGTTAAGACTATTGGTAAGCATATTGGAAATATTTTTAAAGAGGGTGAATTGAACAAAAATTCAGTTGTCACAAATTTTGCGACAACTGCCACCGATGGAAAAACTTATCAAGTTGAATTTTACAACCTCGATGCAATCATCTCAGTTGGTTACAGAGTAAAATCCCTAAGGGGAACCCAATTTAGAATATGGGCAACCAAAAGACTAAAAGAGCATTTGCTTCAAGGCTATAGCATAGATAAAAAAAGATTTTTGAAAAACGAGGAAAAGTTTTTAAAAGCCGTTGAAGAGTTAAAATCCCTTTCAAATTTCAAGATTCAAAGTGATGAAATCCTATCCCTCATCCAAACTTTTGCCCACACCTGGATAACTCTTGATAGTTACGATAAAAATGAATTTCCAAAAAGTGGAGACGTAAAGGATATAAAAATTCAAGCCATAGAACTTGAAAATGACTTGCAAATTTTCAAAAAAGAGTTAATGGGCAAGAGTGAGGCTACTGAACTTTTTGCACAGGAGAAGACAAAGGGTGCATTAAGGGGAATTTTTGGAAATGTTTTCCAGAGTGTTTTTGGTCAAGACGCCTATGAAAGTGTGGAAGAAAAGGCTGCCCACCTTTTGTATTTTATCGTCAAAAATCACCCCTTTAATGATGGCAACAAAAGAAGTGGTGCCTTTTCATTTATATGGCTTTTGAGTAAATTTGGTTTCAACTTTCAAGATAAAATTTCCCCCCAAACCCTCTCATCCCTAACCCTACTCATAGCCCAATCAAACCCAAAAGATAAGGATAGGCTTGTTGGGATAGTGAGATTGTTACTAAAGGAATCATAAATCAACCAAGTGGATATAAAATCTTATCTTGTATCTTTTTTACTTCCTCTAGTATCTCATTGCTAAGTACCAAATCCATAGCCCCCAAAGAATCATCTAGCTGCTCTGCCATGGTAGCTCCTATGATAGTAGATGCAACAAAATCATGTTGTTTGCTCCATGCTACAGCAAAGGTGACAGGATTTATTTCAAATTTTTTGCAAAGAGCTAGATATTCCTTGGTGGCCGCAAGGGTTTTTTCATTTACAAATTTTCTAGCTTGGGCACGGGAGCGGGGGTTTTCATTGTTGATATATTTTGCAAATCTTCCATTTGTTATGCCATCGTTATATTTGCCACTCAAAACCCCAGCGCCTATGGGAGAATAGGGCAGTAAGGATATTTCTTCTTTTTTGCAAAGATGGTCAAGTTCGTCAAAAAAGCGGGGATTTAGTAAGGAAAAATTATTTTGAATACTTTCAAATCTTTTGTATCCCCTATATCGTGAGCATTCGTTTGCCTTTGCAAGCTCATAGGCTTTGTGATTAGATGCACCGATATATCGTATCTTTCCCTCCCTTATAAGTTCATCCAAAACTTCCAAGGTTTCTTCTATGGGCACTATGGGATCTGGCCAATGGATTTGATATAAGTCTATATAATCTGTTTTGAGGTTTTTTAGTGAATTTTCAAGGGCTGATCTGATATGAAATCTATCAAGTGCACCCAATCTGTGTCTATTTGGAGCCGCAAACCACCCAGGGGCCGAGCCTACAACTTTTGAGGCAATGATAAAAGAGTCCCTAGGCTTATCCCTCATCCATTCGCCGATTATTCTTTCTGTTTCTCCCATGTACTCGGTCTTTGGAGGTACAGGATATAATTCTGCTGTGTCAAAGAAGTTTACCCCTTTATCTCTTGCCTTATCCATTATCTCAAAACTTGTTTTTTTGTCCGCCATGGTTCCAAAGGTCATGGTTCCTAGGCAAATGGGCGAAACCCTTAACCCTGTTTTTCCTATATATCTGTGCTCCATAAAGTATCCTTTTGATTTTTTTGTTTATTGTATCAAAAATTCTATTAAAATATGTAATTGTGTAATTTTGTTACATGTGAAAATTTTTATCCTCTTTTTTTCCTTATTTTGCACAAAGAAGAATATTTTATGTTATCATCTTCGTACAAATGTTCGAAAACAATAACAACTAAGGGTAAATATGTCAAATTCGCCACAAAAAAATTCAATACCTTTTATGCAAATTAGAGGAGGAAGCTCTAAGGGTATTTATTTTAAAAAAGATGATTTGCCCGCCCATGAAGAAGAAAGAAATAATATTATTCTTGATATTGTAGGTCGAGACGAGAGGCAAATCGATGGTTTAGGTGGGGCAAATCCGCTTACTAGCAAGGTTGCTATTATCAATAAATCAGAAGATGAAAACGCTCATGTGGATTTTTTATTTGTACAGGTTGTTGTGGGCGAAAATAGGGTTGATACATCTCCGAATTGTGGGAATATTTTAGCTGGAGTTGGAGTTTTTGCCCTTGAGAGTGGCATGGTTGAAGCTGAGGAAAAAACCACTAGTATTAGGGTTAAGATGCTAAATAGCGGCAATTACTGCGAACTCATCTTGCAAACTCCAAATAAAAAACTAACTTTCAAAGGCGATGCAAAAATCGATGGGGTTGAGGGAAGATCAGCACCTATTATTTGTAACTACATGAATATAGAAGGCTCAATTTGTGGAAAACTTTTTCCAACGGGCAAAAAAATAGATAATATAGATGGAATAAATCTTACGTGTATAGATAATGGCATGCCTGTGGTTTTGATTCCAGCATTATCTTTGCAAATTAGCGGATATGAAATCTGCGATGAACTCTCAAGCAATGAAATTTTAAGACAAAAATTAGAATCCATTAGGCTAAAAGCTGGCAAACTCATGGGATTAGGCGATGTTAGCAATAAGGTTATACCAAAAATGAGCATAATATCTCCTCCAAAGGGAAGTGGAACCATAAATACAAGAACTTTCATACCCCACAATTGCCACGCTGCTATTGGAGTTTTAGGGGCTGTTAGTGTTGCTAGTGCATGTTTATATAAAGAATGTGTTACAAATGGTATCGCCAAGGAGGAAAAATCAAAATTTTCAGTCCAGCATCCAAGCGGTGAATTTTTGGTTGAGCTCACAAGTGAAATAGAAAATGGAGAAATAGTGATAAAAAAATCAGGACTATTAAGAACTGCTAGGCTACTAAGTAAGGGAGTAGCCTTTTTAAAAGAATAAAAGGAGTTTAGATGGAGAAAAAAAGTTGTATGCCACCCATAAAGGAAACAAAAACACCCCATTTTAAGGTGCCAAAAAATGCCTGCGATGCCCATTGTCATGTTTTTGGTCCAAGGGATGTTTTTCCCTATTCTGATAAGGCTACCTATTGGCCTCCAGATGCACCAGAGGCCAATCTAAGGTCTGTTCATGACAAGCTTGGCATTTCAAGGGCTGTTTTGGTGCAAGCTAGTTGCCATGGGATTGACAATCGTGCCATGGTTGATGCTATACAAAAAAATCCAAAAAGATATAAGGGTGTTTGTATAGCAAATGATACTTTTAGTGATGAAGAGTTTGAGTATCTTAATGACAATGGCGTAAAGGGAGTGAGGTTTAACTTCGTAACCCATTTAGGTGGTGCTCCAGATTTAGCCATGATGGAAAATGTTATAAAAAGGGTAATTCCCCTTGATTGGCATCTAGTTATACATGTAAATGCGGAGGATATTATAAAATATTCGGATTTTTTTGCAAAATTTGATCTACCCATAATCGTTGATCACATGGGGCGGGTTCCAACCCTAGAGGGTGTTCATCAAAAAGCATATAAAATTTTATGTGAATTTATGAAAAAGCCAAATTGGTGGGTTAAGATTTCAGGAAGCGAAAGAATTGGTTTGCAACCCCCATTTTATGATGCTATCCCCTATGCCCAAGGCTTAGTTGCCATAGCCCCAGATAGGATTTTATGGGGTACGGATTTCCCCCATCCAAATATAAAAAAATACATGCCAAATGATGCGGATTTGCTTGATCTAGTACCCTTAATCGTTCCAGATAAAAAGTTACAAGAAAAAATCCTAGTGGATAATCCTGCAAGATTATATGGATTTGAGGAGTAGGAAATGGAAAACATTTTAGGTGTTGGGATCAAAAACATAAAAAGAGCTTCAAAAAAAACCATAAAAGAGCTTGAGGGATTTGGCTCCGCAACCGTTCATGAGGCAAATAAAAGAGCAGGGCAATTAAAGCCCTATTTAAGACCCATTTACAAGGGAAAAAGGATAGCAGGAAGTGCCATAACCGTTCTTTTGCAGCCTGGAGATAATTGGATGTTACATGTGGCAATGGAATTAGCCCAAAAGGGAGATATCATAGTGGCATCTTGTACCACCGAGAATGATGATGGTTTTTTTGGGGATTTGCTTGCAACTTCTGCCATCTCTAGGGGAGTTAAGGGCTTAGTAATTGATGGTGGGGTTAGGGATGTTAAGGATTTAGAGCAGATGGATTTTCCTGTTTGGAGTAAGGCAGTTAGCATAAGAGGAACGGTTAAAAATACTCTAGGATCGGTAAATATTCCCATAATCTGCGCTGGACAAAGGATAAATCCTGGTGATGTTGTGGTTGCCGATGATGATGGAATTTGTGTAGTTAAAAGAAAGGATGCCAAAAAAGTTGCACTAGTTGCAAAAAAACGAGAAGAATATGAGGGCGAAAAAAGAGCAAAATTTGAAGCGGGAGTTTTAGGGCTTGATCTATATAAGATGCGAGAACCATTGAAAAAGGCTGGATTTAAATATTATGATAATTTAGAAGATTTGCAAAAGGAATTAAAATGATAATCGATTGTCATGGACACTACACCACTGGGCCAGATGAGCTAGGAAGGTATAGGGAAAAACAAAAAGAAGAGTTAAAACTTGATAAAAACTTTAAACACCAAAAGGGTATTTTAAATATCACAGATGAGCAACTGGTTGAGAGTATAGAGCAAAATCAGCTTAGACTTCAAAAAGAAAGGGGAGCTGATCTAACCATTTTTTCTCCAAGGGCTAGTTGGATGGGGCATCATATAGGCAACATAAGCACTAGTAAAAATTGGAGTGAGCATTGCAATGAGCTTATTTATAGAATAGTTGAACTTTTTCCCAAAAACTTTGTGGGCGTTTGTCAGCTTCCCCAATCTCCTGGTTTTGGTATAAAAACCAGTGCAAAAGAGCTAGAAAGATGCGTAAATGAATACGGCTTTATCGGATGTAATCTAAATCCAGACCCAAGCGGAGGATACTGGAATGATGCACCAAAGCTAGATGATGAATATTGGTATCCATTATATGAAGTTATGAGTGAGTTAGAAGTTCCTGCCATGATACATGTGAGTGGGTCTTGCAATGATAGATTTCATGCTACAAGTTCCCATTATCTAGGGGCTGATACCACAGCTTTTTGTCAGCTTATGATGAGCAAAACCCTTTTTAAAAGGTTTCCAAAATTAAAATTTGTAATTCCCCATGGAGGCGGTGCGGTTCCTTATCATTGGGGGAGGTTTCGTGGGCTTTGCGATATGCTTGAATTACCCGAGTTAAATAGCATTATAGAAGATAATATTTATTTTGATACCTGCGTTTATCATCAAGAGGGAATTGACTTGCTCTTAGATCTAGTCCCAACCCAAAATATCCTATTTGCTTCAGAAATGATAGGGGCCGTTAGGGGAATTGATCCACTTACTGGGCATTATTTTGATGATACAAAAAGATATATAGACAAGGCAAAAATCAGTGATAAAAAGAAAAAGATGATTTTTGAAGAAAATATAAAACATGTATATCCAAGGATAAATAAACACTTGCAAAGGATACAAAATGGCTAAAGATTATGAAGATATACCAGGAACCTATGTTTTTGATTTGGAAAGTGCTCAGATGGGCTATCCTGTAAATAAATTTTGTGAAACCCTAAATCGACCAGAGGGCAGAGAGCAATTTTTAAACAACGAAGATGAATATCTCCAAAGTTTTGGCATGAGCGATGAGCAAATCCAAGCCATAAAAAAGAGAGATTTTAATAAATTATTATCTTTGGGTGGAAATATCTATTATCTTTTTAAAATAGCTGCAGTTTTGGGAAATAGCATGCAAGATTTGGGTGGAATGATGGCAAATCCTCCCATGAGCGGTGAAGAATTTAAACAAATGATGATAGATGGCGGACGAAGCATAGAGGGAAATAGAAGCAAAAAGGAGAATAAAGATGGCTAAGATAATAGGAGGCATAGGAACATCACATATTCCAACTATTGGTATGGTTATGGATACTGACCAGATGCATGGGGCGTATTGGGAAAGATTTGCCAATGGCATAATACCAGCAAGGGAATGGATGAAAAAAAATAAACCCGATGTTTGCATAGTGGTTTATAATGACCATGGCTCTAATTTTGGTATAACTTTGAAAAATGTTGTCCCCTTTGGTATAGGCATGGCAAAGGAATATCAACCAGCCGATGAGGGTTTTGGAAGAAGGGAAGTCCCCTCATGTAAAGGAAATCCAAAGCTTTCAGCCCACATAGCAAAATCCCTACTATCCGACGAATTTGACATAGTTCAATCTTATGAACTTGATGTGGATCACGGAGTAACAGTTCCCCTATCTATCCTCTTTGGACAGCCAGAAGAGTGGCCATGTCAGGTTATTCCTTTATATGTTGGAGTTATTCAGTACCCACAACCTAGTGGAAATAGATGCTATAAATTAGGACAAGCTTTAAGAAAGGCTATCGATAGTTTTCCTGAAGATATAAAGGTGGCAGTTTTAGGAACTGGCGGTCTTTCCCATCAGTTGCAAGGGGAGAGAGTTGGACTTATAAATGTTGATTATGATTCAAAATGGTTAGATGCCCTAATACATGAGCCCTTAAAAGCAAAGGAGACTTCTTTGGTGGAACTCATCAGAGAAACTGGAAGTGAGGGGGCTGAGGCTGTAATGTGGCTTGTCATGAGAGGAGCTATGGATGAGGAAGTGAAGCAAGCATATAGGTTTATGCATGCACCCGTTTCAAATACAAATTATTCTTTAGTAATTTTAGAAAATAAAATCCAAAAGGAGTTAGGATGAAAATATGCGTTATAGGTAATGGTGCATTTGGAGTAAAACACCTCCAAGCCTTACAAAATATAGAAGAAGCAGATGTTGTTTGTGTGGTTGGCTCACGGGATGAGAGTGCCAAAAAAACAGCAGATGAATTTAATGTCCCAAATTATACAGGAGATCTAAATAAAGCTTTGGAGATGGATTTTGATGCGGCTATCATAGCTAGTCCAACTCAAATTCACGCCGAACAAGCTCTCTCTTGCATGGATGCGGGTAAGCATGTCATGATAGAAATTCCCATGTGCGATAAGATAGAGGATGCAAAAGCCTTAGTCCAAAAGCAAAAAAGTACCAAACTTGTTGCCATGGCAGGACACACAAGGAGATTTAACCCATCCCACCAATGGGTACACAATAAAATAAAAGCAGGAAAGCTAAATATCCAGCAAATGGATGTGCAAACTTACTTTTTTAGAAGAACAAATACAAATGCCCTAGGTAAGCCACGAAGTTGGACTGACCATCTTTTATGGCATCATGCTTGTCATACTGTTGATCTTTTTGCCTACCAAACAGGCGAAGAGATAGTAAGTGCTTATGCTCTTGAGGGTCCAAAGCATAAAGAGCTTGGAATTGCCATGGATATGAGCATAGGGCTTAAAAGTAAAAGCGGAGCTATTTGCACCCTTTCGCTTTCTTTCAATAATGACGGACCTTTAGGAACCTTCTTTAGATATATTTGCGATAATGGAACTTATATAGCAAGATATGATGATCTAGTTGATGGCTATGAAAAGGCGATAGATGTGAGCAAGGTTGCAGTTTCCATGAATGGTATAGAGCTTCAAGATAGGGAGTTTATAGCTGCTATTAAAGAAAAAAGAGAACCAAATGCCAGTGTTGCACAAGCATATTCGGCCATGAAAGTTCTTGATAGTTTAGAAAAACAATTAGAAAACAAATAAAAGGAGACATTATGAAAAAAATTATTTTAAAAGGTGCAATAGCACTTGTTGGAAGTATGGCTTTGGCTACTGGCTCAATGGCAAAAGAGAAAAAAACAACCCTTTTAGTACATCACTTTTTAAGTTCTAAATCACCCGCACACACAAAATTTATAGTCCCATGGGGTAAAAAACTTGAAAAACTTTCCAACGGAAAAATAAAGGTTGAAGTTTATCCTTCCATGAGTATGGGTGGAAAACCAGGGGAGCTTTATAAGCAGGTTCGAGATGGTTCGGCTGATATAGTTTGGACCGTTGCTGGATATACTCCAGGGGTTTTTCCAAGAACCGAAGTTTATGAATTGCCAACGGTTCACATTGGAGATGCTGTTGCCACAAATGTTGCCATTAGGGAAAATTTTGATCTTATCAAAAAAGATTTTAAAAATATAAAGCCACTTTTGATTCATGTTCATGCAGGAAATGCTTTGCATACAGTTGATAAAAAGGTAACAAAGGTGGAAGATTTGAAGGGTTTAAAGCTTAGAACTCCTTCTAGAGTTGGTGCTTGGCATATAAAAGAAATGGGAGCAGAACCTGTGGGCATGCCTCTTCCTGCCTTTCCTCAAGCTCTTTCAAAAAAGGCCATAGATGGAGGATTTATACCCTTTGAAGTATTTCCACCATTTAAATTTCAACAATTAACAAGATATTCAGCCGAGGGCGTAAATGGAGAGAGATTTGGTACTTCTGTATTTTTATTTTTGATGAATAAGAAAAAATTTGACAACCTTTCCAAAGAATTACAAGATATTATAACAAATAGTGTAAATATGGATATGTTAAAAGAGATTGGAAAAGTATGGATGGATGTGGAAAAGCCAGGCATGAAGATGCAAAAAGAATCTAAAAATAGCGAAATTGTTAAGATTTCCGAAAAAGAGATGGAAAAATTTAACGCAGTTGGTCAAAAGGTTGTTGATAAGTGGATAAAAGAGGCAAGTGCTAAGGGAATAGATGCTAAAAAACTTGTAAAAACAGCTAGGGAAGCCATAGTCAAAAATACTAAATAAAAAGGATATTTTATGGAGGCTTGGATACGAAAAAGTTCGCTTTTTTTGGTCTATCTGGCTAGTTTTTTACTCATACTTGTCATCATAGTAACGGTTTTAAACATAGGTGCATTTGGGCTTGATAAGTTAACTAGAATGTTTGGATACAATGTTGAGGGGCTTGCTGGATATGAGGATTTTGTGAAGCTTTGTATCAGCTCTATTGCACTGATGTTTTTTCCTTGGACCCAATACGAAAGGGGACATGTGTCGGTTGATTTTTTTGCTGATAAATTATCAAATAAAATCCAGATCTATCTGGATAAAATATGGCTTATCGTAACATTTTTCTTTGTTTTATTTTTGGCTTATTTTATGTTTTTAGGGATGTTAGAAGCTAGGGAGGATGATGCAATGTCGAGTATTTTGGGTTGGAGTATATGGCCCTTTTATGTTCCAGGCATTATCTCCCTTATTCTTTGGGCGATTATAATATTTTACCAAGTGTTATTTAAAAGGAGTGCATTAAATGATGGATAAAGAAATGATTGGAATTTTGGGATTGGCTGTCTTTTTTGTACTTTTGATGCTCAATACCAGGGTTGCCCTTGCTATGATAATAGTAGGAATTGGTGGAACATATTTGCTTTCGTTGAAATTGCCCTATATTCGCTTTGAGCCCTATATCATGCAGTTTAAGAGTTTATTGTGGGAAAATTTTGCAAATTATGAATTGTCTGTTATTCCACTTTTTATTCTCATGGGGTATTTGGCAAGTCATACAAAATTAGCAACGGATCTTTTTCAAGGAATGAATGCCATACTTGGAAGATTTAGAGGTGGACTTTGTATAACTGCCATTGGCTCATGTGCTGGTTTTGGGGCAGTTTCAGGCTCATCTTTGGCGACTGCTTCTACCATGGGAAAGATTGCTCTGCCTGAACTTGAGAAAATGAACTATTCTCCTAGACTTGCCACTGGAACACTAGCGGCTGGGGGAACATTGGGGATTTTGATTCCCCCTTCAGTTGCTTTGATTATCTATGCTATCGTGGTTGAAGCCTCCATCATAGAAATGTTTCAAGCAGCGGTTTTGCCTGGGATTATAGCGGTTTTATTTTTTATAGCAGTAGTTGCTATCGTAGTTAGGATAAATCCAAAATTAGCACCCCTTTCAAAACCTCTAACAAAGGAAGAAAGAAATAGGGCGCTTGTTAGGCTAATTCCTGTTATATTAACCTTTGCAACTATTATATTAGGTTTAGGTTTAGGCTTTTTTACCCCAACCCCAGCGGCGGCTTTTGGGGTGTTTGTCATCTTTGGATATGGGCTTTTTTTAAGGACAAGGGGTCCTGGAGAGGGGCTAACGCTAAAAAGGTTGAAGGATAGTTTGGTTGAGACGGCAAGTGCTAGTGCCATGATATATTTTATCCTCTTTGGTGCTGAGGTGCTTAAAGGTTTTTTTACTAGATCGGGTCTGCCCCAAGCCATAGCCGAGTGGGCTGTAACTTCAAGTTTGGATCCTTGGGTTATTCTTATTGGTATTTTAATCATCTTTATAATTCTTGGTTTTTTCATGGATTCACTTGCCATGATTTTGATAGTTATACCATTTATTTGGCCAGTACTTATCACTATCAATGGTGGCGAATATGCAACTGCGGCAGATTCTGCCTTTGGTCTTAGTTTGGATGAACTTAAAATTTGGTTTGGGATACTCTCACTCATAGTCATAGAGTTAGGACTCATCACGCCTCCTGTTGGTTTGAATGTTTTTATCATTTCAAAACTATCAAAGGATGTGCCAATGATGGAGACATTTATAGGAGTTTTTCCATTTTTTGTAGCGGAAATTATTAGAATTGGCTTATTGCTGTTGGTGCCTTCTTTGGTATTTATCATACCTAGATGGCTAAATTGATTTATAAATAAAAAGGAATAAATATGAGAGCGATTACTCACCCTACGGGAAAATTTAACAATCACGCAAAAGACTATAAGCACATAAAATCTCTACCCATAGCAGCGGCTATGGGTGCTGAGATAGAAGGGGTTGATCTATCAAATGTTAGCGATGAGGCATTTAAGGAGATAGAAGATGCCCTATATCATCACAAACTTATCGTTTTTAGGGATCAAGATATAAGTTTTACAGATCATGAGAATTTGGTTTTAAAATTTGGCGAATTTGGAACAGATGCTTATACTACTGGGGTTGAAGGACATCCAAATATTCAGCCTGTTATCAAAGAAGCCAACACTAAAACAAAAATGGTTTTTGGAAGTGGTTGGCACACAGATTCAGTTTTCTTAGAGCGTCCACCTTCCATCGCTATAAATTATGGAAAAGATATGCCCCCATACGGAGGAGATACCATGTACACTAATATCGTTTTAGCGTACAATAGTTTAAGTGAGGGTATGAAAAAGCTTATAGAACCCCTTGAAGTTTGGATGAGTGCGAAAAATGTTGTACAAGCCATGATGGCTGAAAAGCAAGGTAGTGGCAAAATAAATAGTTTAGGAAATATCGAACTTGATGTGGATACTCAAAAAATGGTTGAGGGCTCATACCATCCCTTGGTTAGAACCCACCCAGTCAGCGGAGAAAAGGCACTTTTTGTGGATAAAACTTACGCATGTGGTATCAAGGGTTTAAGCGAGGCTGAGGCTATGCCCCTTTTAAATTATTTAGCCGATTTTGCTACGCAAGAATCCTTTACATGTAGGCACAGATGGACAAGTAAAACCGTTATCATGTGGGATAATCGAATATGCCTCCATCAAGCTTTTAATGATTATGAGGGTTTTAGAAGGGAAATGTATAGAGCAACCGTCATGGGCGAAAGACCAAGATAGGGGATTTTGATGGAAGATATTTATACTAAAAAACAAATTCCCCAAGGATATAGTAAGGAAGAATGGAAAGCAAGGGTTGATCTAGCCCTTGCTTATAGAATGGTGGATTATTATGGATGGACAACCCAGGTTTATAACCATATATCCCTTAGGATTCCTGGAACCAATGATTTTTTGATAAATCCTTTTGGGCTTTTATATGGCGAGATAAAACCATCAAATCTAGTGAAAATAAACATAGATGGGGAAAAGCTAGACGATAGCCCATATCCAGTAAATAAGGCAGGATTTGTTATCCATTCAGCCATACATAAAGCTAGAAAAGATTTGCATTGTGTACTTCATACCCACAACCCAGATACCCAAGCGGTTAGTTGTTTAAAGGGTGGATTTGTGCCACTAATGCAAGAGGCTTATCAATTTTATGATAGGGTTGGTTACCATGATTTTGAAGGTATAGTGCTTGATGGTAGCGAGCAAGAAAGATTGGTAAAATCCCTTGGATCTACAAATCACACCCTATTTTTAAAAAATCATGGGGTTGTAACGGCTGGATCAAATGTGGCATGGGCATTTGTTAGGATGTATAATATCATACAAGCTTGCAAGGTTCAGTTAAAAGCCATGGCAAGTGGAGATGAGATAATCCAAGCAAGCAAAGAAGCCATGATAAAAACCAGAGAGCAGTTTGAGGGCGGAGATGCTCAAGCAGGAGCCCAGGTTAGGCATCCAGAGTGGCCAGCTTATTATAGGCTAATGACAAAATTAGATCCAAATTGGGATAGCTAAGGAGAGAGACATGAAAATCAAAAAAACACAGGTTGCCATTATCGGTGCGGGACCTTCGGGACTGCTTTTGGGATTGTTGCTAGATAAGCAAGGCATTGATAATGTTATACTTGAAAGGGTAACAGGAGATTATGTACTAGGAAGAATTAGAGCAGGAGTTTTAGAGCAAGGCTTTGCAAAACTAGTTCGAGAAGCTGGTGCGGCACAAAATATGGACACAAAAGGTGAGGTTCACCATGGGGTTGAGATAGCATTTAATGATGAGAGAATACCCATAGAACTTACCGAATTAACTGGAGAGAGTGTTATCGTATATGGTCAAGTTGACATTACAAAAGATATGATGGATGAGAGGGCAAAAAGGGGATTAGAGACCGTCTATGAAGCAAGCAAGGTTCAACCCCACGATGTAAAATCAGACAATCCTTATGTAACATACGAAAAAGATGGCGTTGAATATAAGCTAGAATGCGATTATATAGCTGGATGCGATGGCTTTCATGGAGTTTCAAGAAAAACCATACCAGATAGTGTAAAAACCGAATATGAAAAGGTATATCCTTTTGGCTGGTTGGGTCTCATGAGCGATACAAAGCCTATCAATGATGAGCTTATATACGCAAGGACTGATAGGGGATTTGCCCTAGCTTCCATGAGGTCTCAAACTAGATCAAGATACTACATCCAAGTTCCATTAACAGATAAGGTTGAGGATTGGAGTGATGAGAAATTTTGGGAAGAATTTAGAAAAAGAATGCCTAAAAGTGCTAGAGATAATCTCATAACAGGCAAAAGTATAGAAAAAAGTATAGTTCCTACACGATCTTTCATCTGCGAACCCTTGCAGTATGGAAATTTATTTTTAGTTGGCGATGCAGGACACATAGTTCCCCCAACGGGTGCAAAAGGGCTCAATCTTGCAGCATCTGATGTGGCAACTTTATATAAAATTTTAACTAGAGTTTACAAGCAAGGAGATAAAAAGTATATAGAGCAGTATTCTCCAATAGCCCTAAGAAGAGTGTGGAATGGGGTTAGATTTTCTTGGTGGCTAACTGATTTGTTGCATGATTTTGGAGATACTAAGGATGTATTTGATAAAAAAATGGAAACATCAGAGATACATTACTTTTTAAAATCAAAGGCAGGTCAAAAGGTTATAGCCGAGCAGTATGTGGGCTTACCTTATGAGGATTTGCAGTAAAATATAAACTTAACATGTAGGGGAATTTGTGGTACTGACTTTTTAGTCGGTGCTGGTTCTTCCTGCATGTGAAATGTTTTTAATCTATTAGATTAGAAATTTATCTTATTTATAGTAAAATCTATCTAAAAAACAAACAAGAAACCATGGAAAAACTAAGAAATAATGTAAATAAGGGCATATTTTATATGCTAATTTCATCGGCAAGTATGACTATCATGAACGCTTTCATAAAAGCCCTATCCAATGAAATCCCAACCATAGAAATGGTCTTTTTTAGAAATATAATAGGCGTTTTTCTCATCTGCCTCACATTTTTAAAAGCACCCATTAGACAAAAAGGTGGAAAACCTTATCTTTTGCTTTTTAGGGGAATGGCGGGTTTTATAGCTATGCTTGCATTTTTTTACAATATTTATCATATTCCCCTAGCAGATGCGGTAGCGTATTCTAGAACATCTCCGATTTTTACGGCAATTTTTGCTATGATTTTTCTAAAAGAGAGCTTAGGAAAAAGGGGCTGGTTAGCCATAGGGCTTGGATTTTTAGGTATGCTTTTGGTTATGCAACCTAGCTCTGGTTTTACAAAGGATCATATTTTTGGCTTTGTAAATGCTATCTTTGCTGCCCTTGCTTTTACGAGCATAAGGGAGCTTAAAAAATATTATGATACTCGCTCCATTGTTCTTGTTTTCATGGGAACAGGAACCCTAGTTCCAGTAATCCTTATGATCTTATCCCAATACACCTATAATCCATCCTTTGATTTTATGTTAGGAAAATTTCAGATGCCCCAAGGAATAGCTTGGTTTTATCTTCTAGGAATGGGAGTTTTTTCCTCTTTAGGACAAATATTCATGACAAAGGCCTACGGAGAAACAAAGGCTGGAATCGTTGGAGCCATAGGGTATAGCATTATAGTATTTTCTATTGTAGTGGGAGTTTCGATGGGTGATGCTTTGCCAAATCTTTTAGCTTTTATGGGTATATTTGCGATTATTGGGGGCGGTTTATTAAATATAAAAGGACGAAAAAATTGAATGATTTAGATAAAAAAGACTTTGTACTTGCCCTTGCAAAGGGGTTAAGCGTCATAAAAGCATTCGATAAGGAAAATACCCACATGACTTTAAGCGATGTGGCAAAAAAAGTAGATATCACAAGGGCAAATGCAAGAAGGTTGCTTTTAACTTTGGAACATCTAGGCTACGTGGCACATAGGGATAACTTTTTTTATCTGACTCCTAAGATTATAGAACTAGGGTATAGTTACTATGCATCCTTGCCATGGACAGATTTAGCTTACAAAAACCTAAAACAAGTGGCAAATGAATGTAAACTTTCATGTTCCATATCAATTTTAGATCACATCCACATCATTTGTATCATGCGTATAGCAGCCCAAAGGGTTTTAAGCGAGGGAATACATGTGGGAACTAGATTGCCCACAGCTTATACGGCAACAGGGCGGGTTTATCTAGCCCACATGGAAGATAAAAAGTTAAAAAAATTCATCAAAAAATTACCCCTTAGGGCATATACAAAAAATAGTATCACAAGTTGTGAAGAATTATATGAAAGGATAAAAGCCACAAGAAATCTTCCCTATCAAATCGTCCAAGAAGAGTTAGAAGATGGGCTCATAGCCATCGCATCTCCCATTTACAATAAAGACAAAGAAATAATAGGAACCATGAATATAGGCTCTCACATAAGCTACAAGGATATCCAAACTATAAAAGAAGAAGTTTTGCCAAGATTGCAACAAGCAGCACAGCAAACAAGTGAGATTATAACTTTGTTACAGTATTAGTTCTATGTTGGGCAAAATGTAATGGAAAAAATTCTAAAGAATAAATATTTGATTGATGGTCGCTTGGAAAATCTCCAAACAACCATCTAGCATCTAGTATTTTATGTTTTATTTAGTAATCAAACCATACTTTTCGATCTCTTCTTCGCTCATCCAGTGAATACCCTTAGCTGGTGCAGAATAGATGGTAAAATAGTAAAAATCCTCAGCCCATTTTTTGCTAAAACCAATGGAGACATAATATTTGATATAAGGTAGATGGTTTGCATGTCCTCTTGGAAAATCTGTTGCCCTCTCCCCATCTCCTGACCATGCATGAACACCTATTTTTGTATTTTCTCCCTTGCTTCTTTTAACTCCTGCTAAGAAAAAATCAACACCGCCCGAAGCGATTTCTCCATTATCCATCAAGTGGATTTTGATATCTCTTTCATGTACTTTTTTTGATAGCTTAAAATTGCTCTCATCGTCTAATGAGCCAGGGCAATTTACGATATTGATAGTGTCGATATTTGGAAAGGCTTGCAATAGCCTATCGAAATTATCAGGAGTTTTGCGTTTTATGTCCCCATCCATTTCAATGGTGCGATTATCCCCAAGCACTTTAAAGATTCCAAATTTTCTCTTCGTCTCTTGCACTTCTTTTTTGTCTGTGTTTGTTGTTTGGGCCTTACTACTTCCGCCACCACAAGCTATAAATGTACTAGATGTTAGCAGTAAAGCGATTATTAAACTTAATTTTTTCATAATTTTCCTTTATAAATATTTTTTAAGACAATAACAACATTAATCCTAAAATAAACAATACAATAATCTTACTCCATTTGCTTATATTCCAAAAGCGAGGACTATTTAGGTACTTTGTCAATCTTCCAGCTAAGATCGATATACTACTAAAAACCACAAATGCTTGTATCATGAAAATTAGTCCTAAGATGAGCATTTGTAGCATTATGTCAAAACCATTGGGGCTAACAAATTGGGGCAAAAAAGCGATAAAAAATAGCGTAACTTTGGGGTTTAATACATTCATCAAAAACCCTTTTCTAATCAAAAAAACCAATCCATCTTCTTTTGTTTTGCCATCATTTTCATCCATGCAAATTGGTTCTTCTTTTGTTGCTAAAAACGCCAAATAAAAAAGATAAACCGCACCTAAATATTTGACAACCAAAAAGGCAATGTGGGATTGTTTTAAAACTATCGAAAGCCCAGTTGCCGCAGCTGTTGTATGCACTAAAACTCCCAAACTTAGCCCAAAAGAAATGGCTATACCATTTCTTTGTCCTCTAGTTAGACTTTGGGTTAAAACAAAAATATTATCAGGTCCAGGCATTAGTGCTAAAAGCACCGATGCTCCTAGGAACGATAGAACTAAGCTGATGTCCATATTTTATAGATCCATAGTTTTGTCGTTAAATTGTAATTTTTCTATACTATATAGCTTATTTTTCCCATCTCTTCCCAAGTTGTCTATGATTATTGCTGTACCATCTGAGCTTTTACTCATATCATATTCGCTAGAATTTCCTGAAAAAATAACCGTGTTTATTCCCGAATTTCCCGTTATAATGTTGTCTAGTTCATTTACGCTGACGCTATTATTGTTTGAGCCCAAAAGTGTTACATCTTTTAGGTATCTTGAGTGGTTAGTATAGGGTTTTAAGCTGTCAAATTTTAGGGAAAAGTTTCCGTTTAAACTCGCTGAAATTTGTGCATTGTAGGTTATATATGGATGAAAAAATTGCCCCATTAAAGCATAGCCCATCGGGTCGTCTGTTTTTGTATCTTCTCTAGTTTTTCCTACATACATTCCCCACATGCCATTACTTCCACTTTGCGTGTATGCTCCCCAAAGTCCGTAGTAGCTATCCACAACAGAGGCTAAATATTCTTGGCTTAGGCTATTTTCATTTCTCCACTCTGTAATTTTACTAGCTTCAGTTCCTATTGCCCATAGATTATTTGTAAGTGCATTTTGTTGTGCCTCTCTTATCTTGGCTTGATATTCTGGTGCTGCTCCTATACTTCCACCTGCTCCATCCACTCCAATCCCCTTATCATGAACTAAATGTAAAATCTCCTCATATGCCGCGTCTCTATGTTCATAGTTTTGAGCCATGTACCAAGCTCCACCCTCGACTTGGATTTCGTTTTGATATAAAGGTTGCCCCGTTACTTTGGTTGAAAGCGGATTGCTTCCGTCATCTTGTCCGTTTAGTAAAGCCAAAATTGCTCCGTTTTTGGCCATGTTATTTGCAATGGCTGATTTATCTGAACCATACATTGAGCCTTTAAAATCTGTTAAATAATGCTTTAAAATGTTTCTGCATCTTATTATTTGTTCATTTGTGATCTTATCTTGTGCAACTATATGTATGCTTCCTCCATTTGGAGTTTTTACGCTTGTGTAGCGGTTGAAATTTGTGGAGTTGTAAACTGCACCTAGGTTTGATGGGATGGTTGTGCTGATGGATGTGCCATCTTTTTTGACTTGATTGTCTGTGCTTGGTGTTGTGGGGTTTGGTTGAGTGTTTTTATTTTCTTTTTGTGTTTTTGGTGATTGATCTACCTTTTTATCGCCACCACCTCCGCATGCTACTAACATAAATGAAGCCAATGCTATTGTGATTGTTTTTTTCATTTTTTACCCTTAATTTTTTGATTGAAGCATTATATGGGTGCTAGATGAATGAATGGTTAATATTAACAATTTGTTTAAAATTTTTCTAAGCTTACATGGCACTGACTAAATAGGGATTTAGTCAGTGCCGAAAACGGATTACGGATTACGGAAAACAGATAACTAGTAAAGTAAGCATTTTTTCAAAATGCTTTTTATTTTTATTTTATTTCGTCAGTGCCGCTTATATTTGAAATGGTAATTTAAATTTGATTTGCTATAATATTTTTATGAAAAATCAAGAAAGAAAAAAAAGAATAGTCATAAAAGTCGGCACCCATGTTTTAAGTCAAAATGGAAAGCTTTGCAAAAGCAGATTTGAGGCTTTGTGCGCTTTTTTGGCTAAGTTAAGCGAAAAAAATGAAGTTATTTTAGTAAGTTCAGCTGCCATTGTTTCTGGATACAGTAAGATAAGATTAGATAAAAATATCCTTGCAAATCGCCAAGCTTTAGCTGCTGTTGGTCAGCCTGAACTTATGAGAACTTATAGTAAGCATCTTAAAAAGCATGGTAAATTAGCCGCACAAATTTTGATAAGTGGACATAATTTTGATTCACGCTCTGCCACAGCTAAGGCAAAAAGTGCTATTGACGCTTTGCTAAAAAACGGGATAATTCCCATCATAAATGAAAATGACGCCACAGCGACAGACGAGATAGTTTTTGGGGACAATGACCAACTTTCATCCCGCGTGGCATACTATTTTGATGCTTACATGCTTGTGATTTTGTCAGATATTGATGGATATTACGATAAAGATCCAAAAAAGTTTAAAAATGCAAAAGTTAGAAAAATTGTCTCTTACATAAAAGAAGAGGAGTTAAGATTGCCAAGTGTTGCAGGAAGTGAATTTGGCACAGGTGGAATAGTTACGAAATTAAAAGCAGCCCATTTTCTTTTAAAAAGAGGCAAAAAGATGTTTATGAGCAGTGGCTTTGATCTAAGTGATATTGAAAGTTTTATGTTTAAGCATAAGCATAAAGGCGGGACTTTATTTGTTAGGAAGCCCTCATGAGAATAGTTTTTATGGGAACTCCCGCATACGCCACGAGGATTTTGGAGGGACTTTTAAGAGATGATAGTTTTGAGATTGTGGGGCTTTTTACTCAAGCTGATAAGCCTGTTGGTAGGAAGAAGATTTTAACTCCTCCGCATATTAAGGATTTTGTTTTGAAAAGCGGATATGAGATACCGATTTTTCAGCCAAAAAATTTGCGTGGTGATGGCATAGAAGAGCAAATGCGGGATTTAAAACCAGATTTTATAGTCGTAGCAGCCTATGGGCAGATTTTGCCAAAAAATATTTTAGATCTTTGTCCTTGTATCAATCTTCATGCCTCCATTTTGCCAAAATACCGCGGGGCAAGTCCTATACAATCGGCGATTTTAGCAAATGAAAAACAAACTGGAGTAACTTCCATGCTTATGGATGAGGGTTTGGATACGGGTGATATTTTGGGTTTTTCTTATGTGGATTTGGATGATGAGGTAACTTCTTTAAATCTTTTTGATGAGCTCTCAGATATGGCTAGGGATCTTAGTGTAAAGACTTTGAAAAATTTTGAGAATATCTTGGCTTTGCCTCAAAATGATACAAATTCTTCAAAATGTTCTAAGATTAGTAAAAAAGATGGCAAGGTTGATATTTTAAGTCAAAGTGCCTTTGAAATTTACACAAAATTTCGTGCCTTTACCCCTTGGCCTGGGATTTTTTTAGAAAGTGGATTGAAATTGATCAATGTAAAGTTAAAAGATAAGGCATCTAAAAAAGAACCCGGAGAAATTTTGGCTATAAATAAAGACGAGACGCAAATAGCTTGCAAGGAGGGAATTTTAAGCATTTTTGAAGTTCAACCACCCACAAAGCAAAAAATGAGCGCTTACTCATACATGCAAGGATTAAGGAAGAGAGTTGGAGATAAATTATATTGAAAATATCCCATCTACCCATCTATATGTTGTGCAGGGCTTAAAAAAAGGCAACATAAAACCACCATATTTTTTATATGCTAACAACCAATATGAAGGAATAGGAAGTAGATCTAATGCTTGGTTAGGGGAGAGGGGAAATTTGTATATGAGCTTTTGCATAGAAGAAAAGGATTTGCCCAGCGATGTCCCAAGCCCCTCGGTTTGCATATATTTTGCTTGTATAATGAAAGGGGTTTTAGAAAATAAAGGTTCACAAGTTTGGTTAAAGTGGCCCAATGATTTTTATGTGCTAGATAAAAAAATAGGCGGGGTAATGAGCTCTAAAATAGGCGATAAATACGTAGTTTCAATGGGTTTGAACCTCTTATCTAGTCCTAGTGAATTTGGTATTTTAGATGTGAGGGTTACAAATGGTGAATTGATGAAAAAATTTTGCCAAGAATTGAAAATAAATTATTCATGGAAGCAAGTTTTTAGTAAATTTAGGATAGAATTCCAGAAGAATAAGAATTTTACATTTCATAAAGACGGAAAAGTGTTCTCTTTGGAAGAGGCAGTTTTGTGTGATGATGGTTCTATAAAATTAAATGGAAGAAGGGCGTATGGTTTAAGATGAGTGAAATAATTTCAATTGCTAATCAAAAAGGTGGCGTTGGTAAAACTACTACGGCTATAAATCTAGCTGCATCTTTGGCTGTGGAAGGGAAAAAGGTTCTGATTATAGATATTGATCCCCAAGCAAATGCCACAACAGGACTTGGGTTTAATAGAAACGAATACGAATTTAATATATACCATGTTTTGATAGGCAGTAAAAAACTTTCCCAAATCATTCTAAAAACCTCTCTCCCAACCCTAGATCTAGCACCATCAAACATATCCCTTGTGGGACTTGAAAAGGAATTTTATGATAACAAAACCAAGGGAAGAGAATTGGTTTTGAAAAATAAAATCAAAGAAATTGAAGGCAAATATGATTATATCATCATAGATTCTCCTCCAACCCTTGGAAGTGTAACCGTAAATGCCCTTAGTGCTTCGGATTCTATTATCATACCAATTCAGTGTGAGTTTTTTGCCTTAGAGGGATTGGCCCAACTTTTAAATACCGTTAAGCTTATAAAAAAGCAAATAAATCCAAATTTGAAAATTAAAGGATTTTTACCCACCATGTATAGTACCCAAAATAACCTTTCAAAGCAGGTTTTTGCAGATCTAGAACATCATTTTAAAGCAAAGCTTTTTTTGGATAAAGATACAAGCTCTTATGTGGTAATTCCAAGAAATGTAAAGCTAGCTGAAAGCCCTAGCTTTGGTAAGCCAATCGTTTTATATGATGTAAAATCTCCAGGTAGCCAAGCTTATCAAAATCTAGCACATTCCATTATGGCGAGTTAAACATGGCAAAAAAAGCATTAGGAAGAGGTCTAAGTGCCATCATAGAAGACGTTGAAGAGAGTTACAATAAGGATTTAGAACATTCAAGAAACACCCATCTCATACAAGATCTAGATGTGGAGCTTATAAAACCAAATCCATATCAACCCAGAACCCACTTTGATAAAAGTGCCCTAAAAGAGCTTTCTGCATCCATCAAAAAGCATGGACTTTTACAACCAATCATAGTTTATGAAAAAGATGATGAATACATTTTATTAGCCGGAGAGAGGCGTTTAAGGGCAACAAAATTAGCTAAAATAAAGACCATTAAAGCCATAATTGCCGATATCACATCCCAAAATCTAAGGGAGCTTGCCCTAATAGAAAATATCCAAAGGGAAGATCTAAATCCCATAGAGCTTGCTATTTCTTATAAAGAGCTTATAAATGAATATAAGGTTACCCAAGAAGAATTGTCTAAAATCATACATAAAAGTAGGGCCCAGATAACAAATACCATGAGGCTTTTAAATCTTGGTGAATTTACAAGAAATCTTATAGTTGAGGGTAAACTTTCCCAAGGACATGCCAAGGTTATAGTTGGCTTGGAAAAAGATGATGAAAAAATGGTGGTTGATACTATTTTAGGTCAAAAACTGAGTGTTCGCCAGGCTGAAGATTTGGTTAAAAAAATGCGAAATTCCCAGGATAAACCTTTACAAACAAAAAAGGAAGTTGAGCCTTTTGAGAGTTTGCAAGATGCAAAAGATATTTTAAAGCAAATGGGAATAAACGCAAAATTGCAAAAAAAATCTTTAGTTTTACAATTTAAAAACGAAAAGCAGGTTGAAGAGTTTATCAAAAAAATCAACAAGTAATTATATATTTAATCTAACTTTTCATATTGATATGATAAAATAGCCCGATTAACGATATAAGTAGTCGTAATATAAATTAAAACAAGGAGTTTTAGTATATGCTAGATATATCCCCCTTATTGTTGCTTTTTACAGCAGTTACATTCTTAGCCCTTTTGGTTTTTTTAAATAAATATTTATATAAACCGCTTCTGGATTTTATGGAAAATCGCGATAAAACCATAGAAAGAGATAAGAAAAATGCCAACAAAAATGATGGCGATGTGAACTCTTATGAAGAAGAAGCAAGAGCCGTTATCCTAGAGGCAAAATCCCAAGCATCTAAACAAAGAAATGAAGTTTTAGAAAAGGCAAAAAAAGAAATATCTGTAAAGCTTGAAGAGAAAAAAGCCCAGCTTGATGAGCAATACGATGTATTTCAAAAAGAAATTGAAGACAAAAAAGTTCAATTAAAAAATGGTTTATTGGCCCAGATGCCTCTTTTTAGAGAAGGCATTAAGGCTAAATTAAATCAGCTGTAAAAGGAGTTAGTGTGATTTGGCGTTATATGTTTTGTTTGTTTGTACCCCTTGCCTTATTTGCAAGTTCAGGTGGAGGAACAGATTATGATATAGTTGAGAGAACTATAAACTTTTTGATATTTTTTGGAATTTTGTTTTATTTGATCTCAAATCAAGTTAAAACTGCTTACAAAGAAAGGATAGCTTCCATAGCCAATAGGCTAGAATCGGTTCAAGTTGCCCTAAAAAATAGTGAGCAAAAGAAAGAAACAGCAAAGAAAAAACTTGAAAAAGCAAAAAAAGATGCAAAAGATTTGCTGATAACAAGCCAAAAAGAAGTTGAGATTTTGGTTGATAAACTAAATGAAAATGTCCAAAGCGATGTTGCAAATCTTGAAAAATCCTATAAGGATAGGATGTCCATAGAAGAGCGACACATGAAAAGAAAGGTTATATCCGAAATCTTAGATGAAATGTTTGATGGAAAATCCTTGGCTGTGGATAGGAAAGAGTTTGTAAATATAATTCTCAAAAAGGTTGCCTAATGAAAGAAATGATAGTTAAAAGATATGTAAAGGCACTTTTTGAAAATTTTGGAGATGATAGGTTAAATGACTTTCTTTCTTCTTTAAATAAAATAAGTTCTTTGTATGGGATGGAAAAGTTTAAAACCATCTTGCAATCCCCTGATGTGGAGAAGCAAACTAAGGAAGAGTTTGTTTTATCATGCGTGGATCAAAAGGATAAGGAAGTGGTAAATTTTATCAAACTTCTTAGCTCCAACGATAGACTTTTGCTCATCCCAAATATAACAAAAGAGCTTCAAAGAAGGGTTTCTCAAAGGGACAATATCTATGAAGGAGAACTTATATCTGATTGGGATATATCAAAAGAAGAAGTGAAAAAACTTGAAAATGGTTTTGGTAAAAAATTTGGTGCAACGGTTAAACTAAATGTGAGTAAAGGCGATTACCCAGGGATCAAGATAGCCATAGACGGCTTAGGGGTGGAAGCTAGTTTTTCGGTTGATAGATTGAAAGCTCAGATCACTGAGCACATTTTAAAAGCAATATAGAGATTTAATAAGGAGAGATGAGTGGCTGCAAAAATTAAAGCTGATGAGATTAGCTCAATCATAAAAGAACGTATAGAAAATTTTGATCTAAACGTTGATATTGAGGAGACAGGAAAGGTTATTTCAACTGCCGATGGTGTTGCCAATGTTTACGGACTTAAAAACGTCATGGCTGGCGAAATGGTTGAGTTTGAAAATGGCGAAAGGGGAATGGCACTTAACCTTGAAGAATCAAGTGTTGGTATCGTTATCCTTGGAAGTGGAACTGGCATATATGAGGGTTCATCCGTTAAGCGTTTAGGAAAACTTTTGCGTGTTCCTGTTGGGGATTCTTTGATAGGAAGAGTTGTAAATTCCCTTGGCGACCCCATAGACGCCAAAGGTCCAATCGAAGCTAGTCAGACACGTTTTGTTGAGGAAAAAGCACCAGGAATTATGGCAAGAAAATCTGTGCATGAGCCTTTACAAACCGGTCTAAAAGCCATCGATGCCCTTGTGCCAATAGGACGTGGACAGCGTGAGCTTATTATTGGCGATAGACAAACTGGTAAGACAACAGTTGCGGTCGATACTATCATCAACCAAAAAGGACAAGATGTTGTTTGTATCTATGTTGCCATCGGACAAAAACAATCAACAGTAGCTCAAGTGGTTAAAAAACTTGAAGAACACGGAGCCATGGATTACACCATAGTTGTAAACGCAGGTGCTAGTGATTCTTCAGCCTTGCAGTTTCTAGCCCCTTATGCTGGTGTTACTATGGGAGAATATTTTAGGGATAATTCTCGTCATGCGCTTATAGTTTATGATGATTTGTCTAAACATGCTGTTGCATATCGTGAGATGAGTTTGATCTTGCGTCGTCCTCCAGGTCGTGAGGCGTATCCAGGGGATGTTTTCTATCTTCACTCACGTCTTCTTGAGAGGGCATCTAAGGTAAATGATGATCTAGGAGCAGGTTCTCTAACCGCACTTCCTATCATCGAAACCCAAGCGGGAGATGTTTCGGCTTATATTCCAACAAATGTTATTTCTATTACAGATGGACAGATTTTCCTAGAGAGTGATTTATTTAATTCAGGTATTCGTCCAGCTATTAACGTTGGTCTTTCGGTTTCTCGTGTTGGTGGTGCAGCCCAGATCAAGGCTATTAAGCAAGTTTCAGGAACCCTAAGACTAGATCTCGCCCAATACCGCGAACTCCAAGCCTTTGCCCAGTTTGCAAGTGATCTAGATGAGAGCAGTAGAAAGCAGTTAGAACGTGGTCAAAGAATGGTTGAAGTTTTAAAGCAACCTCCTTATTCTCCACTTCCTGTGGAAAATCAAGTAGCGGTTATTTATGCTGGAAGTAAGGGATTTTTGGATGATGTTGAGGTTGAAGATGTAACCAGATTTGAAGCTGAACTTTATCCTTTCTTGGAAGCAAAATATCCAGACATTTTGGAGCAGATTAGAACAAAAAGAACACTTGATAAAGAGATTGAAGATTTGTTAGATAAAGCATTAAATGAGTTTAAATCTACTTTTTCAGTAAAGTAAAGGATGATTAATGGCTAACTTAAAAGAAATAAAGCGGAAAATCAAAAGTGTACAAAATACACAAAAAACGACCCGTGCTATGAAGTTAGTATCCACAGCAAAACTAAGAAAGGCCGAAGAGGTTGCTAAGCAATCAAGAATTTATGCCGATAAGATAAATGAGGTTTTGTCTGAAATTGCCTATAAGATAAATCAGTACAAGGTTGGTGGAGTAAAAAATAGATATTTTGAAAGTGGAAAAACTCCTTCCAAAGTTGATCTGATCTTTGTTACGGCAGATAAGGGTTTGTGTGGAGGATTTAACATCCAAACTATAAAAGCGGTTAAGGGCTTATTGGACGAATATAAGGCTAAAAAAGTAGGCGTTAGACTAAGGGCTATTGGAAAAAAAGGTATAGAATTTTTTAATTTTCAAGATATTGAATTGCTCAAAGAATTTAAATCCGTTAGTTCTGCTCCAACCTATAAAAAAGCTCAAGATATCATAGCTGAAGCTATAGAGGATTTTGAAAGTGGGGCGACCGATGAGATTGTTTTAATTCATAATGGTTATCTAAACATGATTTCCCAAGAATTAAAGATAAACAATTTAGTTCCGATTGATCCCATAAAATATGAAGGCAAACAAAAAGAATCTTTAAAATCTATGATGGTTTTAGAGCCAGAAGATGATGATAAGATTTTGGTTGAATTGTTAAAAAAATATTTTGAATATAATATGTATTATGCATTAATCGATTCCCTAGCAGCCGAGCATAGCGCTAGGATGCAAGCTATGGATAATGCGACAAATAATGCAAAAGAAAGAGTTGAATCTTTAAATATTGCTTATAACAAAGCAAGACAAGAATCTATAACCACTGAACTAATAGAAATTATCAGTGGCGTTGAATCGATGAAATAAATGAAGAAGCTAAAGGAGAATATTCGATGAATGGTGTAGTTAGTCAGATAATGGGACCAGTAGTTGACGTTGATTTCAACGAAGATTACTTGCCTAAGATCAATGAAGC
>PDWI01002458.1_pt1 | contig 27945 bp, 9 predicted proteins | sample 1430891 | NCBI WGS metagenome assembly PDWI01 (sample SAMN01162508, study PRJNA174530) | Oral metagenome, whole genome shotgun sequencing project. | biome: Marine environment; feature: Marine mammal; material: Swab sample of the gingival sulcus; isolation source: swab sample of gingival sulcus... | reverse complement strand
GCCAATCAAGGAGGCGTTTTTTTGCTGACAAAGCCTCAAGGGGAAAAAGACGAACAGCTTGAATTGATTGCAAGTTATGCCTACAACAAAGAACGAAATTTGAAGAAAACCTTACATGCAAAAGTTGGCTTGCTCGGCAGGAGTGTCATTGAGAAAAAGATTTTGCATTTTACGGAAATACCGGACGATTATATTCAAATAACCTCAGGACTTGGAGGAAGCAATCCGACGCATTTGGTAATTATTCCTTTGATTGAAAACCAAGAGGTTTTGGGCGTGATTGAAATTGCTTCCTTCGTAGAAATAAACAAAGTGAAGTTGCAATTTATCGAAAAAGTTTCGATGAGTATCGCCAAAACTATTGCTTCGGCAAAAATAAACGCCCAAACAGCCAAACTTCTTGAAAAATCGCAAGAACAAAGCGAAGAATTGGCTTCGCAAGAAGAAGAAATGAGGCAAAACCTTGAAGAACTCCAAGCGACACAAGAAGCATCTATGCGCCGCGAGACAGAACTCAGAGGCTTGTTAAATGCTCTGAACGCCTCGACGCTTGTGGTTGAATTTAATATGGAAGGGAAAATTTTAAATATCAATGAAAATCTTTTGAATTTATTAGGTGTGCAGCAAGAACAAGTGATTGGAAAAAAACATGAAATGTTCTTGTCTCACGAAGAAAAACAAGAGTACGAGAGAATAAGAGAACAATTGAATGCCGGAGATACAGTCAAAAAAACAACGCATCTCGTTTACCTAAACCTTGACATTTGGTTGTCGGAAACCTATACGCCAATTCTTGACGATGAAGGAATCCCGTACAAATATATTGATATTGCAGTAGATATAACGGAAAATATCGTTTACGAAAAAAAACTGCAAAAACAGAAAAACCAACTCGAAAAGCGCGACAAAGAACTCGAAGAACAGTTTGGACGGATTCAGGAATACAAAGTAGAACTCGAACATAAAGAAGCCGAAAAAAACAGAGTGATTGAAGCACTCTACGAATCAAGCCTGATTGCAGAATACGACATCAACGGTTTTGTAACAGATATGAGCACAAGTTTCTTGAAATTGTATGAAATAAGCAAAGAACAAATCAAAGGCGCACATCACAGAGATTTTACAAGCATGGGCGAAAAATCAAGAGCTTTCGCCGTTTTTTGGCAAGACCTCAGAAAAGGAAACAAACGCACACTTGACGAACTCATCAGATTGCCAAGCGGAAAAAAATTCTGGATTTCGCAAAACTTTACGCCCATCTTTGATGAAAACGGCAAAGCCTATAAAATTTTAAATATCGCAATTGATATTACATCAAAAAAAGTAGCTAATGTGTAGCTGAAAAAGTAAAAGGCAAAAAACAGATGAAACACCCATGACTGCAAAAAAGACACACAACGGCATGATTATAAGGATGGAAGTTAAGCGAAAACCTTTGGCGTAAGCAAATCACCCATCACTAATCACTCATAAAAGTATAAACAGATGAAACAAGGACGAAAAAAAACATTTAAAACCGCGATTTTAAAAAACGTATCGTTTATCATTTTTGCAATCATTGCACTGATGACAGCTTATGTTCTTTTTACACATTATAACAATGCAATGCGTTCTGAAGAAGAAAAAGCGAAAAAATTTGTCTTTGAAATTTCAGAAAAAATAAATAAAGAACTCAGTAAGGCTTTTTATACTTCCGAAACAATAGCACACATATTATCATCTGTTAAAAACGAAGAAAATCCCTTAATACTCAAAAGAGAACAAGTGTTTTCTTTGCTCTCAAACGTATTGTTAGAAAACAAAAACTACCATGCTGTCTTTACCTTGTGGGAAAAAGATGCTTTTGATGCAAACGACGATGCCTACAAAACACAAACCGAAGACCACGACAAAACCGGAAGACTGATTCCTTATATTACAAAAACTAAAAACGGAAATTTCACAGTAGAACCTTTGCAAGAATACAAAAAAAAAGGCGCGGGAAACTACTACCGATTGCCAAAAAAACTAATGACAAATGTAGTAATCGACCCTTATATTCACCCTTCAAAACACGAGAACGACACGGTAGTTTCCTTTGTTTCTCCAATAGAATACAAGCACTATTTTTTAGGCATTGCCGGAGTAAATATTCGCCTGCATACGCTCCAACAATTGCTGCATGAGTTTGACCAAAACGAATATTCCGCCAAAATAACATTGATTGCATTCGACGGAACTATTGCCGCATACTCATCGCAAGATACCATGAAATTCCAAAATATCGAAAAATTTTACGATGACGAAACATTCAAAGAAGAACTCTCTGACATTCAAAATGGCATATCAAAAATAGAGCTTGAAAACAATGCCTATCTGATTAAAGCCCCAATTTACATTGGCCAGACAAACCGTCCTTGGCAACTTCGGGTTATGATTCCTGAAAATCAACTTCGTAAAACCTTTGCCGAAGAACGAAATAATGTCATTCTGTTCGGGATATTTATTTTTATACTATCCTTTATTTATTTGAGAAATTATTTTACCCAAAAAACGACTCCATTAAATGTTATATTAGAAGCAGCAGACCGATTCTCCATCGGCGACTTGGATATAAAACTCGAACTGAAAACAGACGATGAGTTTGAAGATTTGGCATTGTCGCTGAACAAGCTGCTTGACGGGTTGAAAGAAATCTCAGAGGTTGGCTTGGCTGTTGCCAACGGCGATTTTAGTAAATTTGTCAGTGTGAAAAGCGAAAACGACAAGGTTGCAGAGGCGATTAATGGCATGAATGTAAACCTGAAAAAAGCCGAAGAAGAAAATGAATTCCGACGAAACGAAGCCACACTGCGAAACTGGACAAGTCAAGGAATTGCCGACTTGGGCGATATTCTACGCAAAAGATTCCTTGATATTGAAGATATGGGAGTGGCAATTTTAAGCAAACTCGTAAATCATCTTGGAGCAGCACAAGCCGGATTGTTTGTTATTAACGACAGAAATAAAAAAAATATTTTCATCGAACTGATTGCAGCATTTGCTTACGACCAAAAAAAATACCTGAAACGAAAACTTGAAATGGGCGAAAGCCTCATCGGAACATGCGCCATAGAAAAAGAAACCATTTTTCTGAAAAAAATCCCTGATGATTACATACAAATAACCTCCGGATTGGGACAAAAAAAACCGACAAGCTTGGTCATTGTACCCTTGAAGATTGAAAATGAAGTTCTTGGTGTTCTTGAGATTGCTTCGCTAAAAGTAATAGAAAAACACGAGATTGAATTTGCCGAACGCGCTGCTGAAAGTATCGCCCTTACTATTTCGACCCTAAAAGTAAACGAAAGAACAACAATGCTGCTCTCTCAATCGCGAAAACAAGCCGAAGAATTGGAAAATCGAGACCGAGAAATGCAACAAAACCTGCGCGATTTGAAACTTGTACAGCAAGAGTCAAACAAACGTGAAGCCGAAATGAGCGGCGTTTTGAAATCTCTTAACGCCTCGTCGCTCGTTGCCGAGTATGATATGAACGGAAAATTTATAGGTATAAACGACGAATTTCTGAGACTCTTTGGCATGAGTAAAAAACAGATACTCGGAAAAAGCTTTATTTCTTTGGGACTTCTGGATATGTCGCAAGACGAATACGACATCTTGTGGAAAAACCTCCGACTGGGAATCAATAAAAAAGCCCTTGAATATCACCTGAAATTCCCTGACGGACAAGAATTTTACCTCACACAAACATTTACTCCCATTCTTGATGATCACGGAAATGCTTATAAAGTATTGGTTATTGCTTCTGATATTACAAAATTAAAAGTTCAGGAAATTGAACTTTCGGAAAAAGCCGAAATTTTACAAACTCAAAAAGAAGAATTGCTGAAAAAAGATATTGATACAAGAGCTTTGATCAATTCAATTGACTATTTCTTAATGTCGGCAGAATATTTGCCTGACGGAACAATTTTAAGAATGAATGATAATTTAATGGAAAAAGCAGGATATGCAAAAGAAGAACTGATTGGGAATAACCTGTTTGACTTTGTCTATGGTGTCGAGAAAAAACGCTTTATGAAAATGTGGCAAGGTCTGTTGATCGGAAAATCCTTTAGAATTACTGTCGAGCGAAAGAGAAAAGACGGAACAGGCGTTTGGGCAATGTCGGCTTATGTGCCAAGCCTCGACAAAAACGGAAATGTTTATAAAATCATAGCATTAGGCATCGATATTACGGAATATAAAGAAAATGAGCAGCGTGCAATTCAGAAACTCAATGAATTAAAGCAAAGTATAGAGCAGAAAAAATCATAAGAAAAACAATCATAACCAGAAATGGTAATAATCGTATTCATGAAGTTTTGAAAAACCGTTTTTCTCGTAAAAATGACAAGCTTTGCTGTTTTGGGCTTGCGTAATCACGTGCAGTTTGTTGCAGCCCTGCGCAAGGGTGAAATGTTTTGCTGCATTCAACAAATCTCTTCCGATATTTTTGCCTTGCAAGGCGTTGTTTACTGCAATAAGACCAATCTGGCAATGCTTTCGTTCTTTTTTCACCGTAAGCATTCCGCGAATAAGATTGTGGCAAGTGTAGATGAATGTTGCATCAGCAATTTGTTTGCTCACAGATTTTTCAATCCATGTTTGGTATAATTTTTTAAATTGCTTTTCGGTAAAATGTTTATCGGTTTTAAACCTTGAAAATTTGCCGCTTTGCCAAGCAAGCCGAATCAGTTCCGTGTTTGCGCTGACAGCCGAATATTCCGAGATTTTTTTCGGAGGCGAGAATGCAAAATCAGGCTGTATAATTTGCTCATAGCTTCGTTTTTTATCTACCAAAATGCCATTGAAATCGTCCGCAGCTTGCTTTGAAATGGCATCAGGCGCAGCTTCCCAATAGACAAGTTTGTAGCCTTTGCGGGATAATTGCCTCATCAATTCCAAAAAAATAGCCTTGTTCGGATTGTGACTTAAAATTTTTGCAATCTTAAAGCCGAAAAAAGCAGAATCCCAATCAAGATGTTGATAAATTTTTTCCTCGTGCATTATAAATTAACTTTATCTCTGATGATGTATAGAGGTCTTTCTTTTACTTTTTCGTAGATTTTACCGATGTAAATACCAACAATGCCAAGCACGAATATGATTAGTCCGGACAAAAACCATATGGAAATGATAATGCTTGCCCAACCGGTTTGGGTTATATCTCCCTGAAAATAAAGGAATAAATTGTAAATGGCAAAAAGAATCGACAGCAAAGAAACGAGCAGCCCCAGTTTTGCCGTCAGGCGCAAGGGTTTGTCGGAAAAAGCGAGCATGACATCAATCGCGAGTTTTAGCATTTTTTTAAACGAATAACTTGTTTTTCCGATGCTTCTTGCGGCGTGTTCAACTTTTAATACCGTCGAATTGTAGCCCACCCATTTTGCCATTGTCGGGAAATAGCGTATGGCATCTCCCATTTCGTTTATTGATTGTATAACCTCTTTCCTGTAAATTCCAAAATTTGCAATACTGAAATCTTGCTTTGTATCGGTCAGGTAGCCAAGTATGTTGTAAAACAATTGCGAAAATGCTTTTTTCAATGCACTGTCTTGTCGGTCGATGCGTTGTGCCAGAACCATGTCGTATCCTTCACGCGCTTTTTTGTACAGCTTGGCAATCTCTTCTGGCTGATCCTGCAAATCGCAATCCATAACAACAAGCCATTCGCCTTTGGCAAATTGCAGTCCTGCCGCAATGGCTTTGTGTTGCCCGAAATTTCTTGAGAAATTTATGCCTTTTACACGTTTGTCGGTTTGGGACAACAAGCTTATTGTCTCCCACGATTTATCCGGGCTGCCGTCGTTGATGAAAAGAATTTCAAAATCGGAACTTATCGGCTCTAAAACACAACGTATTCTTTCATAAAGCTGTACGAGAGATTTGTCGCAAGCATAAACCGGCGAAATTATTGAAAACAACATATTGCAAATTATTTTTTCTGATTAAATAGAACCAAATTTAATAAAATATTTGTTAAGTTAAGAAGTAAGAATTATGAGTTAAAAGTTAAGAATTATCTTTTTTAATAATCAAAAGTTTTCAATTCTCAATTCTCAACTTACAACTCAATAATTCGGGGAAATGCTTGAGCGATGATTAATATTTAATTCTCCGCAAGGTAAAAAAAGGTTTTTTGTGTAAAATTACTGAATTAATTGTTTGAAAAATAATTTCTTATGAAGAAGCAAGAAGGGAAAAAAATGTGTTGCTTTTTTTTGAATTATAGCTAAAAAAACAATCAAAATATTACTTTTGTATGCTTTGATATTGAAAATTTAATTCCCTTATGATTTCTCGCAGTATTTTTACGTCTTGTATTGCTAAAAAATGCTGTTTTTTTGTGATATTTGTTCAGAATAAGCTTTAAATACGATTAAAATGGATTTATTATTAAACTCTTTTACGATAACATTTTTGTTTATCATTTTATCAACGCTTGTTGCCGCTTTTTTCAGGAAACGAGGCAGAGACAAATGCTTGATTCATTTTGAAGACGATCCGATTGTGCTTGAGAAAACCAACGGCGATTTGATTCCTTGCGGAAATTTGCATGTTGAAAACACAGGTCTTGAATTTGTTTTTAAAGAAAAAATACGAGGCGATTTTGGTTTGCTAAAAACCACCTATTTGCTTTATAAATACGAATTTCCACAAATTCAAGCATTGATTCGCTATCACGACGAGCTGAGCAAAGAAGAACAAGAAAAACGCCTGAACGAGATAAAAAAAGTGTATCATCCGCGATTCAGAAGAAGAACATGGCGGAAAATTCAGAATATATTCAAAACCATAAAAGATTCGTTTGCCGAAATTCTTACGTTATTTATTACGCATATCCAAAAAGTCGGGACAACAGGAAAAATCATAAAAGACCAAAATAAATACGTAAACCAAATGAAAAGCAATCTGATAGAATCTGTTGGAACTGCTTATGAACCTTTGCTGGAACAGTATATCGGGAAATTGGTCGTTTTTGAACTGATTCGCAACGAAAGTGTCGTAAAATTTAAAGGAATATTGAAAGATTACACCGTAACATTTATTGAAATATTAGATGTCGATTACGCATTGAGCGACGAAGAAAATACGCGAAGGGCAGATTTAATTCTCCCCCAAAAACTGTGTATAATTCGCCATTTAGGCGAAGTAGATAAGGACTTTTCTATTTTGAAAAAAATAAAAGATTTCGTACCTTTAAAAATAGGCAATGAAAAAACGGAAAACGAAGAAAACGACCCGAAAAATGAAGAAAACACAGGAAATACAGAAGAAAACACAGGAAATACAGAAGACAAAACCTGAACGTTGAATGAAGAAATTACAAGCTGAAAAAAACAACAGAAAAAGCCAACAGACAAGATCCCAAAACCGAAAATACACAAAACTTAACACATAAAACCATGAAAAAGATACGATTAATACACAAGATTATTTGCACGATTATTTTTTTCTTTTTCCTTTCTCTTTCGTTGGTTCATGCGCAGGAAAAAGATTCTGTCAGGATTTCCGGAGTTGTTTTTGCGCAAGACAGTTTGCACCATTTGTTTGGGGCAAACATTATTCTGAACAACAAAAAAGGAACAATTTCCGACCTGAAAGGGCGTTTTGAATTTTGGGCAAGTCCGCTCGACACTATTTTGTTTTCTCACGTTGGGTTTCAAACGCTCAAAGTTGTCATTGCCGACACCATTTCAATGGGCGATTTTGCCTTCGGTGTATTTCTTGCAAACGACACTGTAAATTTGAGCGAAGTTGTTGTTTTTCCGCGCAATATACAGGAAGAAGCAAGAATGAAATTTAAAAATCATCGTCGGGATAAAGAAACCCGATACGCTTCAAAAAATTTACAAATGGCAGCCTACACGGCAACAACACGAAGCGACAATACGCCTTGGGACGCTGAGATGAATCAGAAATTTCAGTCGCAACGCTTTAAAACAAAAGCTATCGGAGCAGGACAAATCTCAGACGACCAAATGATTAGTGGCAATGTGTTTGCTCTCGTATCTTTGGCTGTACACGGAGTGAAAAAATGGCAGGGAATGGATAAGCCCAAACCGAGTTTTGCGCTCACAAAATACGAGGAAGAAGCCCTTATTGATTTCTACACACAAGGCAAGAAAAACAGAAAAGACACAAAAAAGCAAACGCGATAAAAAAACATGAAAACCCAAAGAGCATCGGGGCGAAACATCTTGTGTCCCGACGCTTTTCCTTGTTTGCCATAAGGCAAAAGGCGTTTGGCAGCTTCGTGTTTGCAAGGAATGCGATTTTATCCTTTGAAAAACACGGCTTTGACAATATGGCTTGCCATTTTGGGATTTTCTTGCAACCTTCGGGTTGAGTAACCGAACCAATCTTTCCCGAAAGGAACATAAACGCGCATTGTATGCCCTTTATCCAAAATAGTTTGGCGAAGTTTCGGCGTAACACCATAAAGCATTTGAAACTCGTACATATCTTTCGGAACTTTGTATTTTTCGAGCAATTTAAACGCTTCTTCGACCAATGTTTTGTCGTGCGTTGCAATGCCCGGATAGACTTTGTTTTTCAACATATATTCCAAATCGGTAAGGTAATGTTTATTGATTTCTTCGTATTTTTTGAATGCTATTTCGGCAGGCTCAACATAAATTCCCTTACACAATCGGTAGTTTACCGGAACTTCCTCAGAGTTAATATCCATCAAGGCTTTGATGTCGTCAAATGTTCTTTTTAGATAAGCCTGCAAAACCAAGCCTACATTTTTGGGAAACTCTTTTTTCAGTCTTCGGAAAAGTGTAATTTCTTTGTCCGTACAGGGCGAATCTTCCATGTCGATTCTTATGAAATTGTTGTACGAAGCAGCTTTGGCAACAATTTCTCGCACATTTCTGTAACATTCTTCTTCGTCTATCAGAAGCCCGAAGGAAGTTGGTTTTACCGAGTAATTGCCGTCAATGCCGGCGGCTTGGGCTTTGTCGATCAGGTCAAGATATTCCTGCTTATTCTTTTTCGCTTGCTCCAGATTTTCGATAAATTCGCCAAGAATATCAATTGTTACTTTAATGCCTTTGGAATTAAGCTCTTTCGACACTCTGATAGCGTCGTCTAAAGTCGAACCCGCAATATAAGGCTTGGAGAAAATCCAAACGAACTTCTTTGGCATATATGGCAATAAAGAAGCTAAAAGTTTGTTGAACATAGTTGTAAGTTTATAAATTTCTAAAAGTTAAATTTTTCGTCAGTAAAATTAATAAAACATCTCAATGATTCTATACAATTCTTTTTAATTTTTAACATTTAACTCACAACTCTTAATTCTTAACTTTTAATTTTAAAGAAATCTTGTTTTATTGGCTAAGTTTTCATACTTTAGCATATAAAATATTCGTTTTTTTTCGTTAGATAAAACACGGATAAATGCCTTTTTGGGGTAAAAAAACATTTTAATCATAGAAAATACTACTTTTCATCAAAAAATATTTTGAACTTAAAATATTTAATGTAATTTTTGTATTTATTTAGCCAAATGTAATGTATTTTTGAACTTTGAAATAAGTTATATTTGTTAATATTTTGTAAACCTGTTGTTTAATATATAATTCCTACTGATATGAATAAATTTGCCGATGAAAAAAACAATATTTTTCTCAAACACTTGAGAAAAACAAGCCTTTTGCTTCTATTTGCCCTTTTCGTACACTACTCCTTTGCTCAGACTAAAGACTGGACAGGTGGGGCGGGCAATAGCAATTGGAGCGATCCTGGAAACTGGACTCCTTCCGGTGTTCCGGGAGCCTCAGATGGGGTTTTTATTCCTGACGGAGCGCATACAATAATTGTTGATGCTGATGCCGAATGTGCGGCATTGACGTTTTATCCTACAAGCCAAGGGCGAACATTAACTGTAAATTCCGGAGTAACATTAAAGATAAGCGGAACCGGAGGATTGACGCTTCAAGCACCTTCGAGTTCAGGAATTTTAACAAGTGTCAATGTCGAAGGAACGCTTGAGGTGAAAGGAAATATTGCTGTAAATGGAACAACGTCAGAAAGTCGTATAAGTTTAAGCGGAGCAAGCACCCTTTCAATAGGCGGCGACTTTAGCGGTACGGGAGAACTGCAACTGAGCGGCGGAAACACAACCGTTATTTGGGCAGGAGATAACACCCACATGAAAAGTATGAATTATGATAACTTGATCCTCAGATTGCCAAATCTCGGCTCGAACCGTGTAAAAACAATGACAGCAGACATGACTGTTTCCAAAAATTTGACTGTTGAAAGTCTTTCTGCTTCGTCATCCATAACATTAAATCCTGACGTTTACAACCTTACTGTCTTAGGAACAACAACTATAAAAAACAAAGGAGTTTTTAGTGATAGTGATGTTGCAGGAAACAATATTTTTAAAGGAGATGTAACAATTGAGCCAAACGGAAGTTTCCTTGCTTCCGGTTTTGCCGCCGGAAATTTTCAAATGGAGAGCAGTTTGTTAATTGAGGCATTAGCAAATTTTGATTTGAATGGAAATACTCTTGCTATAAAAGGCAATTGGACAAATAATGGAACCTTTACCGCCAATGCCGGAAAAGTTGTATTTCAAGGAACGGCAGCTCAAACAATTGCCGGAACTACAGCCTCAAGTTTTGAAAATTTGGAAATTGCTAATTCCGCAGGAGTAACACTTGGGAAGGAAATTAATGTTGCAGGGGTATTTACTTTATCGAGCGGAATACTGACGCTTGGCGCAAACAATATTACACTTGGAGCGAGTGCGACGGTTGCCGGTGCGCCTTTTTCAAACTCAACAATGGTTGATGCGAGCGGAGACGGATTTTTCAGAAAACAAAGTCCGGCAGGCTTCACGTTCCCGATTGGCGATGGTACATTCTATACGCCGGCAGAAGTAACCGGCGGCGGAGGAGCAGGAATAACCTCTTTCAGGGTGAAAGATGCGAAACACCCGAATAACAATAGCGCGCAGGACTTTCTTTCAAGATATTGGGTTTTGGAAACTTCTGTGAACGTAAATGTTAAGTTTACATACGATGCTTCCGATGTTGTGGGTGATGCGACACATATTGAAGGAGCAAGTTGGAGTGCCGGATGGGTCAAGGAAACACTTCTTGGTGGAGGAACATTTACAATGAGTGGTCTTGGAAATTGTCATATTTCCGGTGTTGATGCAGTGCAGCCTACAATTTCCAACGTACATATAGAGTCGAACAATGCGCATAACGATGCTGCCAAAGTCGGAGACGTTGTAAGCCTAACTTTCGATGCGAACGAAGAGCTTTCCGATGTCGTTGTAACTATTGCAGGGCATCCGGCAAGTGTTTCCAATTCGGGATTGCACTATACCGCAACTTACACCATGACTGCCGGCGATGCTGAAGGGGTGATTCCGTTTAATATAACATTTAAAGATAAGTTTGGAAACTCGGGAAGCAATTCGCCCAAAAACGTCACGGACGATGGCTCAACAGTTACCTTTGATAAAACTCGCCCTACCAGCCAAAATACGGTATTTTCCGGAAATCAAACGGTTGCTTCCGGTGATAATGTTACTATTTCCGGAGGATCTTTACCGGGAACCGACGAAGTTTGGTTTGCCCCTCCCGGAACAACTTCTTTTGCTCCCGGTGGAACAATGAGTATGGCGACAGGAAGCCCCGGAAGTATCAGTGCTCCGGGAACTGACGGAGTTTACAGGCTGTATGTTATAGATTATGCGGGAAATGTTTCCGAAGCTTCAACTTCAATCTTGTTTGTCGGCGATGGAATTGTTGTTCGCGACGACTACTTCACAATACAATTGGCAATTGATAATGCACCCAACAATGCTATAATTAGTGTAAAACCCGGTACTTATTACGAAAATATTGATTTTAAAGGAAAAAGTTTATGTATCCGAAGTTTTACGGGAAATCAGGACGTGATTATTGACGGCAGCAAAAACCAAGACGCTGTTGTTACCATGAAAGACATTAACGGAACACCTATGTTGCTGAACTTGACAATCCGGAACGGAAGCGGAAACTTAGGGTCTATTTCAGGACCTCATGCGCCATACGGAAGATACGGAGGTGGTATTTTTGTTAAAAAAGTCCATGAGCTGACCATTGATCATTGTATTATTGAAAATAATGTTGCTTTAAGGCATGAAAATACAGGCGGTTCCGGTGGTGGAATTTATTGCACTGAATCTACGCTGAAGCTTACCAATGGTACAATCATTAAAAACAATCAAGCCATAGTGTATCGAGGTGGCGGACTGTGTGCCGACAATTCTACCGTAAATATAGATAATACCAATATAAGTGATAACAATGGAGGAAATTATGGCGGAGGAATAGCTTGTTGGAAAACTACAATCAATATTGGAGCAAGTGTAAACATAAACACGAACAAGGTCAATGGAAAAAATGCTTCCGGAGGCGGTATTTTTAATTTATATTCCAAACTTCAGGGAATTGCTCCGACATTCAGCGGAAATACATCGACACGATTTGGTAACATAGACTATAAATTTGATGAAAGCGGTCTGAGTTATCATTAACCATGAGAATGCTGCATTTGGTCATGAGAAAAAAGAATTATATCAAAATAATTCGTAGTATTGATTGAAATAAGTAATTTTTATCGAAAAAAAAAGTTAAATTTAAAGAGAGCAAGACAATTTTCCAAGGGCATTAAACCCCTTGGATAAGAAAAATAGCTTTAACTTCTTTAAGGCAAAGCACTAAAGAACATTTTAAGAACCAAACATTTATTTTTATTACATGGGAATTCTGTACGCAGATTCCCGTGTATTGTAGATCATAAAGAGTATTATATAGAACATTTTTATTAATTTAATATACATTGCGCTGTGAAAAAATCATTTATTATTAACCGGACAATATTTCTGATTGTCATATTATTGATATGGGGACTGCAATCAGGATTTAGCCAGTGTACGGCAGATGCGAGTACAACTGTGGCTTGTACAGATGACGAAGTCCAATTATTTGGAACTCCGAATCCTTCTACCAAAGGATTGTGGACAACTCCGGGAGGGTCAAGAATTCATGATCCCACGAAATGGGATACATATGTTACAATATTAGACGAAGGTGAGAATAAATTTATTTGGACAGTTACCTTGCCTTCGGGTGTAACTTGTTCTGCTGTTGTAACGATCTGGAACTATACCCAGACAGCAGATGCCGGAGAGAATTTGGACACCTGTAGTGTTGTAGAGCTTCATGGAAACAATCCGAAATATGGTAGCGGACTGTGGGAACTCATCGCTCCCACCGGTGAAGGTCAGGTTATAAATGATGCAACAAATCCGATAACACAAGTAACAAACCTTGCCCCGGGGTCGAATACTTTTAAATGGACAATTACCAGCGCAAAAAATAATTGTAAAACTTCAGCGAATGTAATTATTACAAATACAACCCCGAAGTCGGTTTCGGCAGGAAGCAACCGAACCGTATGCGGCGGTTCGGTGCTTTTAGGAGGCAGCGAGCCGGGAACAAATGAAACCGGCAAATGGTCGGTTTATGAAGGATACGGCGATTTTGAAGATAAGACTTTATACAATTCTCATGTAACAAGCTTAGTGCAGGGAACAAACATTTTCCGTTGGGCTGTTACCAGCTATAAAGGTTGTATTGATTCGGCTCTGGTTACCCTCAAAAACGATTCTGTATATGCAGATGCCGGACAAGACATAACCGTGTGTTCCGATGTTGCCAATTTATTAGGAAACTCGGCAGTGGCGCAAGGCGCGAGCGGAGAATGGACAAGCTCCGGAACCGGTATTTCTTTCGGAAACAAATTTAGTTCCCTTACAGAGGTAAGCGGACTTCAGGAAAAAGAGAATGAGTTTGAATGGACAATTACAAAAGGTAAGTGTTCGCAAGTCGATGTTGTTGAAGTGATGAGGGTGGTTGCAAAAGCCGGAGAAGATCAAACGGTCTGTTCGAGCGAAGAACTTACCCTTACGGCCAATGTTCCGTATCGCGGCACCGGCGAATGGTCGGTTTCCGGAGGAGGAGCATCAGGCGTTACTATTTTAAATCCGACAAACAATGTAACAAAAGTAAGCGGACTGAAAGCGGGAGTTACCACTTTTAGGTGGTCGATTACTGCCAATACCGGCACCGGTTCAACTTGTGTGGTCAGCGACGAGGTAAGTGTTAAAAATGACTCGGTTACATCTTCTGCCGGAGATGATCAATCTGTATGCGATTCGAAAGTTAAGCTTGACGCAAGCGACCCGATTGTCGGTACCGGCGAGTGGACTACAGGAACAGGTACTTACGACCCGACAGATAATCAGACTTCCGTAACAGGGCTTACGCCCGGATTGAATACTTTTGTGTGGTCTGTTACGCACAACTTATGTGTTAAGCATGATACTGTTGTTGTTTACAACAATGATTTCACGGTTTCGGCAGGAAACGATCGAACCGTGTGTAGCGTCAGTGAATTGAATCCTTTAAATGGAACCGATCCCGAAACAGGAACAGGATATTGGAGTGTTATTTATGGTAATGCAACTTTTGCTGATAAAAGCCTTTATAACACATCAGTAACTTCTCTTCAACATGGTGTAGATTCTTTGGTTTGGCATGTAACGAGAAACGACTGTCCGAAAAGCGATACCATTCGAATTCTTAACGATTCTGTTACGCTTGCTTATGCAAATGCTGACAGAACCGTGTGCGACGGAACGGTTGAGTTGTCCGGGAATAATCCTGTTTTGGGAACCGGCGAATGGACAGGTCCCGGAGGTTTCACCTCTACCGACAATAGTATTTCATTCACCGGCTTGAATCCGGGTAACAATAACTTTAGATGGACAATCTCAAGTTCACATTGTAGCTCTTATGATGAAGTTGATGTCTTGTATGAAAAATTGGAAGTAAACGCCGGTGAAGATCGAACCATTTGTTCGACTACTGAATTTTCTTTGTCAGGAACAGATCCCGGATTTGGAGGACGAGGCGAATGGACACATATCGGCGGAGTAGGACCTGCTGTATTTGAAAACTCAACAGACCATCAAACTTCATTTCTGGAACTCGGTCCGGGAAAAAACACGTTTAGGTGGACAATATATAGAAATACTTGTACTGCTTGGGACGATGTTGTTTGGAAAAACGACAGTGTTTCCGTTGCCATTGCCGGTGATGACCAAACCGTATGCGACGGCACGGCTATTTTGAATGCAACTGTCCCTACTCCGGTTATCGGAACAGGAGAATGGACTGACGGAGCAGGAAACTACATCGCAAACACGAACAGCACGAGTGTTTCTAATCTTCCCAGAGGAAAAAACACATTTATCTGGACAATTAAAAACGGAAATTGCCAAGTTTCCGATACTGTATATATATATAATAATGCATTCAATGTTAATGCCGGAGCAGAACAAGAAATCTGTTCGACCGGTGAACTTAATCCAATGAATGCTACAGACGACAGCTCTTTACCGGGCTATGGTTTTTGGTCGCCCGGCTCGCCGGCAATTTTGTATGAAGATATTAATAGTCCGAATACGCACGTATATACTTTGAACGCCGGAACAAACATCTTGACATGGACAGTCGTAAAAGGAGGCTGTACGATGTCTGATGAAGTTATAATCCAAAACGATTCTGTTTATGCTTATGCAAATGTTGATAGAACCGTGTGTGCCAACACAAAGGTGGAATTAGACGGAAACACTCCAATAGACGGCAGCACGGGCGAATGGTGGTTTGTCGAAAAAAACAAATCTATCGGAACAAGTCCGACAGTTGATGTTACCGCAGACTTAGAACACGGAACCAACACATTCATATGGACTGTCTCTAACGCTCGTTGTAGCGAATCTGATGATGTGGTTATTTATAAGGAAAATCTTGATGTTACTGCCGGTTCTGATAAGACGATTTGTTCAACGGCAGACTTTTCGTTAAATGCAAGCTCTCCGGGTACCGGTGGAGTCGGAAGATGGACGAGGATAAATTCACAGTTTGGCTCGCCTTACGCTCTTTCTAAATCTACCTGTCCACAATCGAAGTTCACTTTGTTGGGACCGGGCTGGCATGATTTTGAATGGACTGTTGAACGAAATGGTTGTACAACATCTGATGTGGTGCGCATTCAAAACGATTCTGTAACTGTTGCCGATGCCGGACCGGACGATGTAACCTGTCTGGATAATTATATCCTAAACGGAAACCAACCTAACACTACTTATGGCGAATCCGGCGAATGGACAGATAAAAACCCAACCTCTACCATTGTATTTGATGATGTAAATATGTCGCAGACAAAAATATCAAATCTCAAGGATAATGAAAATACGCTGGTATGGACAATCTCAAAAGGAAATTGTTCCAGCTCTGATGAAGTTAAAATTCAATACGACGGCTTTACTTTTAGCGCAGGTCCTGATCAGACAATCTGCGATGTTACCGGATTTAAGAGCGATGTGCCTTTTATTAGCGGAGCAACAGGTTTTTGGACTGTTTCTACGGGAGTTACCATGGCTGATCCCTCTGCATATAATTCGGAATTAACTGCAATTAGTACCGTTGGGCCAAACATACTTACTTGGACTTATCAGAAAAACAACTGTGAGTATTCTGATGCGATTACCGTACACTATAATGAAGTAGAGGCGGTAATCAATACAAATTCGAAAGTTGTTTGTGATGACCAAGTGGTATTGAATGCCGCCCTGAAACAGCCCGGAATTGAAACAGGAGAATGGGTTTCCAATTACAGCGAAGTTACCTTTTCGCCTAATGCGAATGCTCAACATGTAACTGCCGACAATTTACGACCTGATGACAACGAGTTTGCATGGGTTGTTCATAACGGAAACTGTGTTGATACTGCAAAGATTACGATTACAAACCATAGACCTTATGTAGTAGATGCAGGTTCGGATGTAAATTATTCTTGTCATGAGCGTCATCAACTTAATGCCGTTACTCCGACTCGAGGAACAGGGCGATGGCATCTGATAGGTGGTTCTGCTACGTTTGCCAATCCTGATGATCCAAGCACGTGGGTTGATGTCGGATTTGACGATAATGTACTTGAGTGGCGGGTAACATATCATGAGTGTACCATTGGCGATCGGATAACAATCAACAATAGTTTGCCCGACCCGGCAATTATTAATTTGAGCATGAACACACCGCCATATATTCGCGATACAATTGTTGTTTGTACCGATACGATTAATCTTTCGGCAGTTCCTGTCCACAGAGGTATCGGAACTTGGACGATTACAGCACCACCTGTACCACCCCCTACGCCGTCAGCAACAATTGTTGATCCGCACTTGTATAACAGTGGTGTTTATGATCTTCCTCCGGGTACAAGCGAAGTTTGGTGGACAACCACACACAATGGCTGTACCTTGCATGATAGAGTATTCATTAAAAATCTAAATATTCCTTCTAGTACTTGGGATATGTATCAGGCAAGCGGCGGAAGCGATATGGTAATTTGTCGCTGGGATACGACAATGGTTATTGCCCCTAATACGCAAGGTTTCGGAAGGTGGACTGTTTTGGAAGGAAGTGCAACTTTTGATGAGCCAAACTCATACTCTTCTTATGTGTATGATATTCACCAAGGAACAAACACACTGAGGTGGACTGTTGAACATGAAACTCTTGGATGTATTTTTAATTCCGACAGACGTGTCATCAATGCTTCGCCGGACAGTGCGCAAATACAAACCGCAGCGCAAACAATTTGTACCGATCACGTTGCCTTGCAAGCCTTGAGTCCTACTATTGGCACCGGACATTGGAGCGCAGGAAGCGGAACAGCCCAATTCTCTAATCCCAACGGGATAAATACGGGAGCTTTCAATTTTACATTCGGAAAAAATACCATAACATGGATTACCCAACATACGGGTACATATGTCTTGAACAATGCACTAACTATAGATACAACTTGTTATTTGCAAGATACGGTCTTTATGACGTATGGCGGATTTGACATAAACGCTACTGCATACTATAACAGTCTTCCCGGAACAGATGTTTGTGATGAAGATTTGCTTAAACTTCATGGCGAAGTGCCGAACCCGAATACCGGATTCCCGATGTGGGAAACCATTGCCGGCGGGGCAAAAGTATTAAGCTCAAATGATTTTATAACAGGCGTTCAAAATTTATCTCCGGGAGAGGGAAATACCTTTAGATACACCTATACCAATGTTTGGAAGTGTAAAGATGAGGTTGATATTGATATAAATAACCGAGCGGTTCACGCATCGGCAGATCCGAACGAGACAATTTGTCAGGATTATGTAAGCCTTCGCGGATACCCTTATCCGACGCAAGCAGGAGAAACAGGCGTGTGGACGCAGATTTCCGGTTCAGGAAATTTGGCTTCTACCGTAGGAAATCAAGCTACGTTTACAGATATTCTACGCGGAAAAAACGAATTCCAATGGAGGTATTCCGATGGATTTTGTTCCGACTCTGTTGTTGTTGTGATAAAGAGCAACGATGTTGTTCCTTACGTGAATATAGAAACTGCGCGGCAAACCGTTTGTGTGAATTCCATTGAGTTGAAAGCAGAGTCTCCTTCATGTTCAGGATGTAGCGGAGAATGGGATTTGTTGGCAGGTGCCGCACCTACGACGAGCTTGCCTGATAATACCAATCCATTACTCGTAGAGGGTTTGCAGGAAAATGCCCTTTCGACTTTCAAATGGACTGTTACCTCTGATTTAGACGGTTTGCATTGCGACGCATTTGAAACCATTGATGTTTTTTATGCCAAGCCTACGACTGCCTATGCCGGAGACGACGAAACCGTCTGTGTGCCTTTCAATGTTACTTCCGGTACATACACCTTGAAAAGCAAGAACGATCCGAATCCGGGTTCTATCAAAGGGAACGGATATTGGACACAAGTTCCGGCAGCTTCTCCCGGAGTTACGATTGTTAATTCTACGGACGTAACAACTCCTGTAACCGGATTGGTTCCCGGACAAATTTATACATTCCGTTGGGCAATAGGATTTAAAGGTTGTGAATCGGCAGATACTGTTGCTGTGCGTGTAGTTCGGGTGGAAGCCAATGCGGGAAAAGATACTCTTGTGTGTAGTGATAATGGTATCTTTTTGAATGCGATAAACAAAACCGGACAAGCCGGCGGAGAATGGAAATATCTGGGAACAGACCCCAATGTTTCGATAGCAAGTCCGACAACTTATATTAGTTCTGTTTCAAATTTGCCTATTGGAGTAAGCAATTTTGAATGGAAAGTGTCTCAAGATGGCTGTGAACATACAGACCAAATGCTCATAACAAATCGTGAGGTTTCTGTTGCGAAAGGTACTATAAACGCAGGAGCAGATGAAACCGTATGTCGAGACCAAAACGAATTAGAAGATATAAGCGGAAATAGTATTCCGGCAGGCGGAACAGGAGTGTGGAGTTTGATAGACCAACCTTCCGGAACAGGTGCGATTACCTTTGTCAGTAATACAACAAATGAAACTTCAATCAGCGGTTTAGAATATGGCGATTATGAATTGCAGTGGAGCATAACAAACTCATACGGTTGTACCGGATACGATACTGTTGTTATTCATAACGACTATGTTCCGGCAGAAATCAGCACGCTGACTCCACTCGCTGTTTGTAAAGAAAAAATCAAGCTCTTTGCAAATAATCCGTTCCCGGGAATCGGAACATGGAGTACGGTGAGTTCTATAAATCCGGCTCCGATAATAAGCGATCCGAACAATCAAGAAACAGATGCCGCACTGAATGCCGTAACCAACGAATTCAAATGGACAATAAATACAAATGGCTGTATTACATCAGACAATATAACCATAACAAATAATTCTTACACCGTATCTACTGTCGTTACAGATCCTATTTCCCAAACTGGCACAAGCGTTTGTAGCGACCACCCAACCATCGAGGCAACTGTTGTCGATGGCGATGGAAATGTCATTGACATTCCTTCGTCGGGCGGCACTTGGAAATGGTCTGTCTTTGCCGGAAATGTCGTGAGCTTTACGCCTGACAATGAGCAAACAACTCTAATCTCAGGCTTGCAACAAGGACCGAATAAGTTGAAATGGCGTTCCGAACGTTTGGGCTGTGTAGATAGCGCACTTGTTGAAATTTACAACAATTCAGTAGATGCTTATGCTTATCCGGGCGAAAGCGAAACCGTGTGTAAAAACACAACAATCTTACATACCAACTTGATTGAACCAACGGAAACGGGTACTTGGACAGTCGTTGGAGGAACAGGAAGTATGCCGACTCCGGTTAATCCGACAACATACAGTGTTACTTTGTCGGCAGGAAACAACCAGTTTGAATGGACTGTAAGCAATGTCCATTGTAGCGCTTCCGACATTGTATTGGTTAAAAACAACGAGTTCAATGTAAATGCAAGAGCTTTAGATGAAAAGGGAATACCGCAAGAAGCTGTTACCGTTTGTACTTCAGGCGTTACGCTTGACGGAAAATACACATTCCCATTTGCCGGAACACCCGATTCAATGTGGTGGTCTGTCAAGCCGACAGGTCCTGTATTCAACAATTCTACATTCTCGAATGCTGCGGTATCGAACCTAAGCAACATCATGGACAATACTTTCACTTGGACAGTCTCGAAAGATGGTTGTTCTTTCTCCGACGATGTTGTTGTGAAGTATTTTGATGTTATTGCAAATATTACGATTCCGGAGGAAAATAAAACAGTATGCGAAAGTTCTGTCAATTTGACAGCAGACGATCCTGCTCCCGGAACAGGTTTGTGGACAAGTAAAACCGCACACATCTTGTCGCCTTCAAAAAATTTGACTCAAGCAATTGATTTGAAGAAAGGAAGAAATGTATTCATATGGACAGCAACACGCGCACAATGTTCTGATGTTGCTTTCATTGAAATAGAAAATCGCGACTTTGATATAAACCCAAGTGCTTCGCCTTACACAGCCTGCCATGCTATTCCTTCAATTCAGGCAAATATGGTGGGGCAAAATATTAATGGAAACGGAGTTTGGACTGTCGAAGGAGGCGGAACCGCTACGATTTGGAATAGTACAAACTTCTTGACAACTGTCCATGATTTAGAATTTGGAGACAATACATTCAAATGGACGTTTACAAATACAGACGGTTGTACACACTTTAATTCTATTACCATACAAAACGACTCATGCGTCAGCGTGAATGCCGGCGAAGATGTTTCGGTATGTTTCAACAACACTTCTTTAAATGGAAGTTTGCCTTGTACGGGTCTTACGGGAACATGGACAAGTCCTACCGGCGCGACAATAGACGAACCGAGCGATCGCTATTCAGATGTATATTTGAACATGGTTGAAAACGACTTTGTTTGGACATTTAGCAAAAATGGCTGTACTGTTTCCGACGAAGTTACGATTACGAACAACTCCTACACAATGGAGTATGAAGTATATGATCCTTCTACAAATATAACGTATCCAAACGCTACGACCTATACCGTGTGTATAAAAAATCCGACCATAACAGCAGAAGCCTTTGATATTCAGGGAACGAAAGTTACTCCGCTTTATTCAAATTGGCAATGGCAACGCATTGGAGGCGATGAGGTTACGATTGTTTCAGAAACAAATCCTAAAACACAAATAACAGGCTTAGATGCCGGAGTTGGCACGAAATTGCAATGGACTGCCACTATTAATGGTTGTAATAAAAGCGGAACAGTGGATATTTTCAATAATTCATTTGCCGTGAATGCCGGAAATGATCAAACCATTTGTTCATCTACCACAACGCTGAAGCCTGTTACAGGAGGAAATGGAGTTTGGTCTTCTATATTTACGGGAAATATCGACCACCCGACACGTTCTAATACAACAGTCTCGAACTTGGCGCAAGGAACTCATACTTTTGTATGGACTATTTCTCAAAATGGGTGTACAGCTTCCGATGAGGTTGAGATATTTAATGCTTCCACCGATCCGGCTATTGTAGAAGCAAACAAAACGGTTTGTACAAACAATTCTACATTGACCGCAACAGCCATCAATATCGGAAAAGGAAAGTGGATTCCTCAAGGAACCGCAGCAGTAATTGCTGATGAATTTGCAACTTCTACAAGCGTAACAGGCTTAGAACTTGGAGATAATGTATTTGTATGGCGTGTTACAAATAAGGGTTGGTGTCCTGTTGATACTACTGTTGTTATTACCAACAACATTGTTGCAGCAAATGCCGGTTCAAGTGTTGAAGTGTGTGGAACAGAAGCTACCGTTAGTGCCGCAAAGCCGGCACAAGGTTCGGGCGTATGGACTGCCTTGGGAAGTACTACTGCCTCTATTGAACATAGCACTTCGCGCTCAACACTCGTAAGAAACCTAAAAACAGGACCAAACAAATTTAAGTGGACTGTTTCACTGAATAAGTGTAGCGCGGAAGATTATGTTTTCGTTTATAATAATACACCAACAACAGCAGATGCCGGCGAAGACCAATCTGTATGTAACAATGAAGTTCTTTTGACAGGAAATGATCCTGTAACAACAGGTGAAGGCTATGGAGGTGTCGGATATTGGACAAAAACATTTGGCGGAAATGCTACTATTGCTAATTCTACGGCAATATCTACAAATGTATCGAATCTGGAAAACAATGAGACCTATAAATTTACTTGGACAATTGCCAAAGGAAAATGTTCTGTTTCCGATGAGGTAAGTGTACGCTCAATCAGTGTTGCTGCTTCGGCAGGAACTGACAGAACGGTTTGTTCTAACATTTCTTATTTAGCTGCCGATCCTCCGGGAAATAAAGCAAGAGGTCATTGGACAGGCGACGCAGGCGTTATTGAAAATGCCAATTCAAATTATACACCAATTCATTCTTTAAATCCGGGTGAAAATAAATTCACATGGACAGTTACCGAAGGAATCTGCTCTGTCGCAGACGAAGTAAGCATTAACAATAGAGAATTAAGTGCTGCGGCAGGAACTATTTTTGCAGGTTTCGACAGACTTACCGACTGTGCTTCAACAGGTGAAATACCTTTGAATGCGTACAGCAAAGCCGGAACAGAAGGCTTGTGGAGTATTGAAAGTGCCATTGGTTCGCCGGTGATTACAAGCCCAACAAAAACAGAGACAACCGTAACAGGTATTGAATACGGAACTTACGAGTTCAAATGGTCTGTACATTACAAAGATGATCCTGATTGTCCGGGAAGTGATAATGTTGTGATTAAAAACAATTATTGTGCTGCTAATGCCGGTGCCGATTTTTCTGTTTGTGAAAACAGTACTAAAATGGCAGCAGATGTTCCTTGTGTCGGATTAGACGGATACTGGACATATACTTCAGTTTCTTCCGGCGCACCGGTTATTGATGCAAGCAGCTCAAATACTACCTCTATCGCGCTGAATTCTAAAACAAACAACTTTAAATGGACAGTAAAAAATACTGCTTGTGGCGATTCAGACGATAATATAAAAGTAACAAACAATTGGTACACTGTTGAAGTAACCGTTACCGACGGTACAAATGCTGTTTCCGACTATGGTAATGTTATTTATACAGTATGTTCCGAAAATCCTCAACTTAGTGTTAAGGTTTATGATGCCGACGGATTAAGGATTGACGAATCTGAATTTACAAGCTGGCAATGGTCTAATCCGAATGGCAGCAGTGTAGGGATTACAGCTCCAAACAATCCGACTTCCGGAATAACCGGATTAAGCAATAAAGGCGGCGGAGCAGGACTTCGTTGGACTGCCGAGATTAATGGCTGTCCTAAATCCGGAGATTTTAAAATCCGAAACAACCGCTTTGACGTAAATGCCGGAATTGACCAAAGCGTTTGCGGAACAACAGCAACACTCGAAGCCTCTACAAAAGACGGACAAGGTGTATGGAAGAACGATTTTTCAACAGGAAAGGTAAGCCATTCAACGCAAGCAATAACCGAAGTAACCAACTTGAACCCATTGAGTAATACGTTCACATGGATTGTAGAGAAGAATGGTTGTTCCTCAAGCGATATTGTTGAAATTTACAATGCAACACCAAGCGAGGCACGAATAAATACGGATGACGAAACTATTTGTACAGATGTATATACCATTCAGGCAGAAAAACCACTCATCGGAACAGGTGTGTGGACAAGAACAGGAACAACTGCCAAGATTGCAAACGAAAATGAAACAGAAACAGACCTAAGCGCATTGCAATTCGGAACAAATTATTTCCTTTGGACTGTAACGAATGGTAAATGTTCTTCTGTTGATACTGTAATAATAACAAACAGTGCTGTTGTATCGGCAGTGGTAGAAAATACTGTTGAAGTTTGTGAGAACAGTACCACAATCAGTGCCAATCCTCCGGGAATTACAGGAAAAGGCAGTTGGCATGTTGCATACCCGACTTCAGGCGGTGCGTCAATTACTTCGTCTCTTGCCGAAAACACAAAGGTAACAGGTCTGGTAAGCGGATTAAATACTTTTGTGTGGACTGTTCGCAGCAATAACAACGAATGTTCGGCAACTGCTACGGTCGATGTAACAAACAATGAGCCTACCGAAGCAGCGATTGCCGTATCAGGCTATACTGTTTGTCCGGGCGAAGTGCTTAATTTAAGAGCAACAAACATACCGAACAGTTCTGATGGCGAGACTGGCTACTGGCGGAATTTGACCTCTTACAGTGCAACAATACACAGTGCCGATAATTATGTTACAGACATCAGCAACTTGCAACTCGGCACAGGAGGTCATCAATTCAGCTGGGCTATAACACGAGGCAATTGTGTGGACAGTGTAATCATTAATGTACGCACTATTGATATAGTAGCCAAGGCAGGCGACGACAAAACGGTTTGTTCAAGCAGTTCGAGGCTTTACTCTCCGGTAGCTTTGAAAGAAGGCACAGGCGTATGGAAAGAAGAGACCGGAACATCAGTCGTAATTGCTTCTTCAAACAATGCCGCCAGCGATGTAAGTAATTTGCAACAAGGAGTTAATAAATTTTCTTGGACTGTAAGCGAAGATAGATGTTCTGTTTCAGATGTCGTAAGCATCAATAATCGCGAGGTTCTTTTGGACTTACTGACAGATCGTGACACTGTTTGTAGAGATATACCGGAACTTTCAGCTACGGATTTGAATCCACATAACGCTTTCGGTTCAGGCAGTTGGAGTACAGTAGAATTTAATACTCCTGCCGTCTTTACAGCTCCAGATTCAGCAGTTACACAAGTCAGCAACTTGCGTTACGGCAAGAATACTTTCCGCTGGACTTATAAGAATACTGATAATTGTCCTGCAAGCGCAACGATTGTAGTCCAAAATGACAGTTGTACAACATTAGATGCCGGAGCAAATCGTGCGGTGTGTGAGGATGTGATACACTTAGACGCATTTCAAGCATGCTCAAACAGCACCGGACATTGGACAAAAGCTTCGGATAATACGAGTTCAATAAGCAGTCCGAATGTTCATGACAGCGAAGTTCGCTTGGGTAAGGTTTATAACAGCTTCACGTGGACAGTTACGAAGAACACTTGTGCGGTAAGCGATGAGGTTGTGATAACCAACAACAGCTATACGGTTGATGTTGTTGTAAAAGACAAAGACAATGGAACCGAAGCCCACGGACAAAGCATTTATACAGTTTGTTCAGAGAATCCGATCGTAGAAGCTAAGATATATGACCGTGAAGGCAATAAAATAGATTCAAGTTTAATAAGCAGTTGGGTTTGGAGCAATCCTATTGGCAGCAGCATTACGATATTGAATTCAACGAATATACAAACAGGCATTACCGGATTAAGCAATACCGGAGGTGGCGCAGGACTTCGCTGGACAGCATCTGTGAATGGTTGTTCGAAAAGCGGAGATGTAAAACTACGCAACAATAGTTTTCCCGTAAATGCAGGTGCAAATCAGACGGTTTGTTCAACTACTACAACCTTAGAAGCGTTTACCGGCGGTTCGGGAGAATGGCGTGATGTCTTTTCTTCCGGAAAGGTAAGCCAGCCTGCACAAGCGAAAACCACAGTAACCGGCTTGAACACACTGCTCAATACATTCGAGTGGGTGGTAACGAAAAATGGTTGTACCTCGCGAGATACTGTTGAGATTCTCAATGCTTCATCAAGCCCTGCAAAAATCAACAGCTCAGATGAAACAATTTGTGGCTCGACCATAAGTTTACAAGCCGAACCACCATTGATTGGCACCGGCGTGTGGGCAAAATTAGGAACAACAGCTATCATTGTAGATGAAACAAACACTACTACAGATATTGATTCTTTACAACAAGGCGACAATAAGTTTTACTGGAAAGTAACAAATAACGGCTTGTGTCCGACGGCAGATACCGTCGTAATACGCAACAACCTTGTTGTTTCGAGTGTTGTAGAAAATTCAATAGAAGTATGCGAAGACCAAGCAACGATAATGGCAGATGCTCCTTTGGCAGGAACCGGAAGTTGGAGTTTGACCTATCCAACGATGGGCACTTTGCCAAGGATTCAGCATTCTACCCATGCGAAAACAGCGGTAACGGATTTGCCAAGCGGACTGAATACTTTCACTTGGACAGTAGTGAACGGCAAATGTTCATCAGCAGCACAGGTGAATGTAACAAACAATGAGCCTACGAAAGCTGCGATTGCTGTATCAAGTTATACCGTTTGTCCGGGCGACGTGCTCAAGGTAGAAGCAGAGAACGCTCCGAACAGCTTATATAACGAGACAGGCTACTGGAGGAATTTGACCTCTTACAGTGCAACAATACACAGTGCAAATCATTATATCACAGACATCAGCAACTTGCAACTCGGCATAGACGATTATCAATTCAGCTGGACTATAACACGAGGCGATTGTGTGGACAGTACAGAAATTGATGTACGAACCATTAACATTGTAGCCGAGGCAGAAAAAAGCAAAACGGTTTGTTCAAGCACTTCAAGCCTTTTCTCACCGACACCTTCGGCAGAAGGCACAGGCGTATGGAGCAAGAAAGCCGGCGGAACAGCAGTTATCGCTTCGCCAAACAATCCTGCAAGCAATGTAAGTAATTTGAAACAAGGAGTTAATACATTCTATTGGACAGTAAGCAAAAGTATTTGTTCTGTTTCAGATGTTGTAACCATCGACAACCGCGAGGTTCTTTTGAGTTTAAGTACAGATCATGCAACTGTTTGTAATGATATACCACAACTTACAGCTAAGGATTTGAATCCACATAACACTTTCGCTTCGGGCAGCTGGAGTACCGTAGATTTTAGTACTTCTGCCGTCTTTACAGCTCCAGATTCAGCAGTTACACAAGTCAGTAACTTGCTTTACGGCAAGAATACTTTCCGCTGGACTTATACGAATACGGACAATTGCACTGCAAGCGCAACAATCGAGATCCAGAATGACAGTTGTAAGACAGTAAATGCCGGAGCAGATAGAGTCGTTTGTGTTGATTCGACATACTTAGACGCAACTCCGGCATGCATGAACAGCACCGGACATTGGACAAAAGCTTCGGGAAATGCGATTGTTCGGTAAGCGATAAGGTTGTGATAACCAACAACAGCTATACGGTTGATGTTGTTGTAAAAGAAGGTTCGACCAAAACTAACGGACAAAGCGTATATACGGTTTGTTCAGAAAATCCGATCGTAGAAGCTAAGATATATGATCGTGCAGGTAATCCAATAAACTCAAGTTCAATAAGCAGTTGGGTTTGGAGCAATCCTAATGGCAGCAGCATTACAATATTGAATTCAAACGCTTTAGAAACAGGCATTACCGGTTTAGGTACTACCGGTGGCGGCGCAGGACTTCGCTGGACAGCGACAGTAAACGGTTGCGAAAAGACGGGAAGTGTTGTATTAAAGAACAATGCCTTTACTATTTCGGAAGGAGAG